>Ga0068867_100001559_pt1 | contig 15902 bp, 10 predicted proteins | sample KBSMisM32_FD_65649 | JGI IMG/M metagenome (GOLD analysis project Ga0068867, IMG submission 65649) | Miscanthus rhizosphere microbial communities from Kellogg Biological Station, Michigan, USA - KBS Miscanthus M3-2 | ecosystem: Host-associated > Plants > Roots > Rhizosphere > Soil ...
AGGAGGGTGAATACGTGGGCCAGGCTCTGGCCCGCTCGGTCACGGACGAATTCGTCCAGCGGCGATTCGCTGACGAAGCCATCGAGCAGCCGGCGGCTTTCCCACACCGGCCGGCCGACGGCAAGTTCGGCCTGAACAACCTGGTAGACACGCTCGGCGTTCAGGCGAATGCCCGCGTTGGATTCGACGATCGCAACCAGGGAACGCGCCACCTGGAAACGGACGTCGAAACGGGAATCGTCCAGGGCCAGCAGCAGGCCGTCGGCGGCGCGTTGAGAGACCGCCACTGAGAAAACCCGGGCGAGCCGGCGCCGAACCATGTCGTCCTGGTTCGGATCGAGCAGAGCGTCGGTGAGCTCGCCGATCCGCTCCTCGGCCACTTTCCGGAGCGCAACCAGTGCGTAGTCGGCAACCGGGTCCCACGCAAGCAGCGGAATTACGTGCGGCACGAGCGCGGCGCCCAGGTTGCTTTCCCTCGAGAGCACCGCCAGTACCCGATTGCGGTCGCGGGACCGAAGCGCCACGATGTCGTCGAGCTCTGGGTCGAGAGCCCGGGTCGTCGCCGCCGTTCCAACGTCACTTCGTACCGTGCGGGCTGCGGCGCGCACCTCCCTCATCGCCGCCACCACGGCGTGCATCGAGTAATCCTCGGTATAAGGGAGGTCGAAGCCACCGCCCCGCTCGACGAGGCTGTTCTCGAGGGCGTGGACGTACCAGCGATTCAGGCGGCTGGCGACGATGATGGCGCACAGCGAGATGAACATGGCGACGGCCAGAATCGTGGTGGACGGTGCAGCGGGCAGAAAAACGATGGCCAGACGGACAATGCCGCCGCCAACGGCGTCGCCCAGGCGATCCACGGCGACGTCGATGATCGGCTTGCTTCCCCGCTTTTCCGCGGACGAAACCGGCGTGTAGAACAGTTCGTATCCCGTCCGGAACCACGAGCTGCGGAAAACCGCTTCGGCCGCGCGCGCCACGACCATCGCGCCGAAGCCCGGGACGATCAGGCCGCCGAGGCTGCCCGCGAGAATCGCGATCGACGGCGTGCTCGTCGTCAACCCAAGGCCGAAGCGCTGCAGTGCGGCGGTGGTGGACGATGTCTGAAGGAGAAACGTCACCAGGCTGGTGACCGCGTAGTAGGCGGCGAAGAACCGGAGCAGGTGATCGCCGGGGCCGAAGGTCTCCACCGCCTTCACCTTGAAGAGGTATTCGAGGAGTGCGGCGCTCGTGGTGCCGAGGAGCACAAGCGCCGCGAGGTTGCGGAGGTGCGGCTGCTCGGCGATGGTCATCAATCCGGAGCGCGACGGCGCGACGTTGAGATCCGCGGTGGCTTCGCGGGCCGGGAAAGTCGCTTCAGAAGCGAGCGCGAGTCTCCGGACCGCCAACGCCGTCACGATCTGGAGCCCGGCGAGCACGAGGAGCATCGCCGGGACGCCGAACAGCGTCGCCACCCGCTCCGAGAGGACGGCCCCGGCAAGTCCGCCGAGTGTTCCGGCCCCGCCGATTCGACCGAAGTCCTGCTTCGCCGTCCGGGGATCGAACAGTTCGCTGGCGATCAGCCAGAAGCCCGACGCCAGCAGCGGCCCGACGCCGGACACGTGCAGGTAAACCACAACCGCCGTCGCGGATGGCGCGAGGGAGCGAACCGCAAATTCACAGATGTATAAGAGGGCACTTGCCAGAAAGGCGCTTGGAACAAACACCGCCGGCCGGATCCGCCGCGACCAGCGGGTGGAGGCGCCTACCAAGAGCATCGAAAAGACGGAGGTGACGATGAGCATCATCGGCAGCGCCGTCGCGTCGAGAGAGGTGAGAAATAGCGCGTCGCGCGTCGCCTTCCCGCTGATGAATTGCGCGATCACGGCGGCCGCGGAACACATGGCAATGAACGTCGAATGGGACCTGGTTTTCATGACCTTTTGCTCTGTAACGCGTCAGTAGGGCGAAACTCCCGCAACCTTGAGTCGCCCCATCACCAGACTCGGACCAGGGCGCCAGCCATCACCGGGGTCTGACCCCCGCGCCGACTCGACTCACGGGACCGCGGCCGGTAGACTCGCGGGCGATGTCCTCGATTCCGGCGCCGTCTGAGGCACCTCGCTTCGTCAGCGGCGACGTGTTTGCCGGCCGCTACCGGATGGTCGCGAGGCTCGGCTTTGCGGCGATGGGCGAGGTCTGGCGGGCCGAGGACATGGTGCTCGGGACCTCGGTTGCGCTGAAGATCATCCTTGCGCCGTCAGCCGAAACGCGGCGGCAGATCCTCAACGAAGTCCGACTGGCACGACAGATTACCGATCCCAACGTGCGCAGGGTCTTCGACGTCGGCGAGGCTGGCGACGATGTGTTCTGCACGATGGAGTTGATTGACGGGGAGGACCTCGGCACGCTTCTGAAACGCGTCGGCCGGCTTCCTCCCGAAAAGGTCAGCGACATCGGACGGCAGGTCCTCTCCGGGCTGGCGGCCGCCCACGCACATGGGGTGCTGCACCGCGACGTGCGCCCCGCGAACATCCTGATTGATCAATACGGCGCGGTGTGTATCACCGACTTCGCGATCGGCATTCCCGAGTCGGAACAGGCGGGGCCCGCGGCGCTCGTCTACCTGGCGCCCGAGCAGCTGAAACCTGGGACGCCGGTGTCCGAGCGCACGGATCTCTACGGCGTCGGCGTTGTTCTGTACGAGTTGCTGGTCGGCGAAGCGCCGCCGAGATCCACCCCGTTAACGTCCGCGCTCTTACCGTCGCATCGAATCGGCGAGTTCGATCCGGACCTCGAGAACGTGATTGTTGAAGCGATGTCGTCGGATCCCCGCCGGCGCCCGCCGTCCGCAGCCGCCATGCGTGCGGCTCTCGAGCCGAGGCCGCGAACGCGCGGCGCCTCGCGACTGAGTCCGTGGGTCGCCGGCGCAGTGCTCGCGGCTGTCATCGGCGCGCTCGCGGTTATCTCCTCGCGGCTGCTGCCGCGTGCAGCAGTGCTGAGTGACCGCGACACGATCGTTCTGGCTGACTTCGCCAACAGCACCGGCGATCCCGTCTTCGATGGCACCCTGAAGGTGGCGCTGTCGGTCGCGCTCGAGCAATCGCCGTTTCTCAAGGTGTATCCGGACAGCGCGATGCGCGACACGCTGCGTCTCATGCAACAGGCGACCGACGTCCCGGTCACGCGCGCGCTCGCCCGCGACATCGCACGACGGGAACAACTGAAGGCACTTGTCGTCGGATCGATCGCAAGCCTCGGCGCCAACTACGTCATCGGTCTGGAAGCGGTCGACGCTGAGACGGGCGACGTCATGGCGCGCGAACAGCTCGAGGTCCCGCAGAAGGAAGAAGTCATTACGGCACTCGGCACGGCCACGTCGAGCTTTCGCGAAAAGCTTGGAGAGTCGCTCGCGTCGGTACGGCGGTTCGATGCTCCGCTCCCCCGCGCAACCACCCCTTCACTCGAGGCGTTGCATGCCTACGCTCTCGCGCTCGACGAGGGACGCGTGGTTCCGCGCGTGGACGCTGTTCCGCACCTGCAGCGCGCACTGGAGCTCGACCCGAATTTCGCCATGGCACACGCGCTGCTGTCAGCCGTCTACGCGAACACCGGACGGATGACGGAGGCGCCGCGATATGCGCAGCGCGCATTCGAGCTGCGCGACCGCGTGAGCGAACGCGAGCGGTTCTTCATCTCGTGGCGCTACCTCGTGGATGCCGAACAGGCGTGGGACAAAGCGCTGGATCTTGCCGTCACGTGGACGCAGACGTATCCGAGGGAAGCGTTCGCCTTCAATAGCCTTGGACTCGCGTCGGGAACGCTCGGCCAGCACGATCGCGCCGCGAGTGCGTTTCGTCAGGCGCTCGCTCTTGACGACAAGTTCGTTCCCCCGTACGGCAATCTGGCAGGCTCATTAATGGGGCTCAACCGCCTCGACGAGGTGGCCGCGGCGCTGCAGCTGGCGCGCACCAACGGAATCAACACCAACGGAATCCAGCGGACCACGTATCTGCTCGGTTACCTCACGAATGACCGCGCCGCAATGGACGGCGCGACCGCCATGGCGCGCAGGACACCAGACGCCCTATCGGCGACGACATGGGAGGCGCGCGCTGCGGCGGGATCTGGTCGTTTTCGTGCCGCTCACGAGCTGTATCAGCGCGCGGCGGAAGAAGCAGTCCGTGATGATTCGCGTGAACTCGCTGCACAGTGGACGGCGGAGGACGCCGAAGCGATGGCCGTCGCGGGATCGTGTGGCGATGCCGCACGTCAGAGTGGACGTGCGCTGGAGCTCTCCCGCGACAACTTCACCGTGGAGCGCGCCAGCCGCGCACTCGCCTTATGCGGTGCGGTAGATGCGGCAACCGGTCTGACGCGCGAGCTGACCAGCCGATTTTCATCGGCCACGTTGACGACGAACCTGCAGGTGAAGGTGACCGCCGCCGTCGGAGCTATGCGGCGCGGCGAGTCGGCGCGCGCGCTTCAGCTCCTGGAAGCGGTCGAGCCGTACGACCACGTCCCGGCCGCCGAGTTCTGGCCCTCCTACGTCCGGGGACAGGCCTACCTGGATCTCAAACAGCCACGCGAAGCCCTCGCACAGTTCGGTCACACCGCAGACCATCGCGGTGAAGCCCCCACGTCACCGCTCTACTCCCTCTCACTCCTAGGAAGCGCCCGCGCCTCCGCTCTGGCCGGCGAGGTCGATGCCGCGCGAGAGCGCTACCAACGGTTCTTTGAATCGTGGGAGGACGCCGACGCCAACCTTGCCATCTTGAAGGAAGCCCGCGAGGAATACGCTCGGATCAGGTAGTAAACTCGTAGTCTCCAACCATGTCGTCGCTGCACCAGCGCGCGAAGGACGTGTTCCTCGTGGCGCTCGCCCAAGCCGGGCCGGATCGAAGCGCGTTCCTGGCGGACGCCTGCGGCGACGACACCGCCCTTCGCGCCGAAGTCGAGTCGCTGCTTCACTTTCACGAGACCACGGCTTCGTCAGAGCCCCAGGAGTCCGCCGAGCCCGCGCAGTTCCAGCCGGGCCAGATGTTCGCGGGGCGTTACCGGATGGTGGCGCGAATCGGCCGCGGCGGCATGGGCGACGTCTGGCGCGCTGACGACGTGATCCTGCAGACGCCCGTCGCGTTGAAGCTGATCGCGTCAACCGCGAACGAGCAGGCCGGGCGGATTCTGAATGAAGTTCGCGTCGCCCGGCAGATTACCCATCCCGCGGTCTGCCGGGTGTTCGATGTCGGCAACGCCGACGGTGTGGTCTTCTTCACGATGGAGCTGGTCGATGGCGAAGACCTCGCGGCGTTGGTTCGGCGCGCGGGTCGTCTGCCGTCTGAGAAGGTCAACGACATCGCACGACAGCTCTGCGGTGGTCTGGCGGCCGCCCATGCCCAGGGCGTGTTGCACCGCGATCTCAAGCCCGGCAACGTGCTGATCGACAACCACGGCCAGGTCCGCATCACCGACTTCGGCATCGCGATCTGGCACGCTCAGCCCGTCTCGCATTCGCTCACGGGAACGCCTGCCTATATGGCTCCCGAGCAGCGAACACTCGGAGCGACGCTGTCGCCGCAAACCGATATCTACGCGCTTGGCCTGGTGCTTTATGAGCTGCTCGTCGGGCAGCATCCGTTCAAACATGGCGGCGCCGCCGCGGCGCCGGCGCGCCCCTCCTCCGTGGTGGCGAACGTCGATCCGCAGCTCGAACGGGTGGTCATGGATGCGCTGTCGATCGATCCCATCGGACGGCCGGCATCGGCAACGGAGTTTGCCGCCCGTCTCGCGCAGCCTGCCGTTCGGCCGGCGACCGACACGAACCGCACCGCCACAGTCGTCAGCGGCCGCCGCCCCTCGTGGTGGGTCATCGGACCGGCCATCGCCGCGGTGGCCGGCATCATTGCCGTCGCACTGACGTTCTTCGTGTCGCCCCGTGCGGGCGCACGAACGCTGACCGCCCAGGACACGATTGTCATCGCCGACTTCGAGAACACGACAAACGAGCCGGTGTTCGACGGGGCGCTCAAGGTCGCGCTGGCGGTCGCGCTCGAACAATCGCCGTTTCTCAGGGTTTTTCCAGACGATCGGGCACGCGACACGCTGCGCCTGATGGAGCGATCGCCCGATGAGCGCATCACACGCGCCCTTGCGCGCGACATCGCGCGGCGCGAACAGCTGAAGGCGTTGATCAGCGGATCGATCGCGAGTCTCGGACGCAACTACGTCATCGCGCTCGAGGCGGTCAACGCCGACACCGGCGACGTGATGGCGCGCGAACAGGCGGAGGCCACGAGCAAGGAACAGGTGCTGACCTCGCTTGGCGCCGCGTCCGCACGGCTCCGCGAGCGGCTGGGCGAATCGCTCGCGTCGGTCCAGAAGTTCGACACTCCCCTGCCACGCGCGACGACACCGTCACTCGATGCGCTGCACGCCTACTCGCTGGCGCTCTCCGATGGCCGTGAAGTCCCCAGGCTCGAATCGATACCGCAGCTGAAGCGCGCCATCGAGCTGGACCCGACCTTTGCCATGGCGCACGCGCAGCTGTCAGCCGTGTACGCGAACACGTATCAGTCCGCCCTCGCTCCGGAGTACTCGAAGCGCGCCTTCGAGCTTCGCGACCGCGTCAGCGAACGCGAACGGTTCTTTATTTCCTGGCGGTATTACCGCGACGCGGTGCAGGCTTGGGACAAGGCGCTGGAGCTCGCCCGTTCGTGGACGGCCGCGTATCCACGCGAGGCGTTCGCGTTCAACAGCCTCGGCGCCGCGTTGATTCGATTCGGCGACTTTGAGGCTTCGGTCGAGCCGTTCCAGCAGGCGATCCGGTTGGACCCGAAATTCGTACCCGCGTACGGAAACCTGGCGGCCTCGCTGCTTGCCCTCAATCGGCTGACTGAAGCACGTGCCGTGCTGCAGGACGCCGCTGCCAAGCAGCTCGATTTCGCCGGCGCGCGTCGTCTATCGTATCTGCTCGCGTTCGTGCAGGGCGACTCGGCGACGATGACACGCGAGCTCGACGCGTCGCTCGGTGTGGGCGAAACCAACGCGGCGTTCGGCTGGCGCGCTCAGGCGTCCGCGTTCGAGGGACGCGTGCGACAGGCGCACGATGAATTCGCCCAGGGTATTGAGACGTTGCGGCGGGGGAACTTCAACGAGATCGCGGCGCAGTTAAACAACGAAGACGCCGAAGCGCATGCGATCGTCGGCCAATGCGGCGAGGCGCGTACCGAGGTGTCCGCGGGGCTCGCGCTGAGCCGCGATAATGGCACGCTGGAGCACGCAAGCCGCGTGTTGGCGCTGTGCGGAGCGGAACGCGAGGCGCTGGAGTTGTCGAGCGAGCTGACGAAGGGGTTCCCTGAAGCGGTCTTCACGAATCGTCTGCAGATTCCGCTCACGGCGGCTGCCGTCGCGCTTCAGCGCGGAGACGCGGCCCGCACGATCGAGCTGCTCGAACCCGTGCGGAGGTACGACCATGTCCCGTCAGCCGAGTTCTGGCCTGCGTACCTCCGCGGCCAGGCGTATCTGCGGCTGAAAAATGGCCGCGCCGCAGCGGCCGAGTTCCGCAACATCATCGCGCATCGCGGCGAGGTGCCGACTTCGATGCTCTATCCACTTTCCCATCTCGGACTGGCACGTGCCCTGGCGTTATCGCAGGACACCGCGACGGCACGGCAGTCATACGAACAGTTCCTGACGTTGTGGAAGAACGCCGACGCCGGACTCCGTGCCGTCAGCGAAGGCCGGAGCGAGCAAGCCGCATCGGGATCACGTTGAACGCGTCGAGACGCTCATGACGAAGTCCTGGTCGCCCGACGAATTGCGCCAGACGATGTACGGCGAGCTGCGGCGCGTCGCGCGCCGGTATCTCGGGCGCGAGCGGAAGAACCATACGCTGCAGCCGACGGCGCTCGTGCACGAAGCGTGGCTGCGGCTCCAGAACGAACGCGGTGGTCCGTGGCATGGGCGCACGCATGGTCTTGCGCTCGGGGCGCAGGCCATGCGGCGGCTGCTGGTGGATCACGGGCGCCATCAGAAGCGCCAGAAGCGCGGCGGCGGCGCGCAACCCGTCGCGCTCGACGACCTGATGCAGGCGGCGGCGACGCACGAAGTGCCGGTCGAGGATCTCCTGACGCTGGAAGAGGCGCTCACCCGCCTCGAGACCATCGATCCGCGGGCGGCACAGGTGATCTCGCTTCGCTTCTTCTCGGGGATGTCGAGCCCCGAAGTCGCCGAGCACCTTGGCGTCTCGGTGCGGACGGTGGAAGGCGACTGGGCGCATGCCCGTGCCTGGCTCAAGCGCGAGCTCGCGCGCGAGTCACCCGGGCAGGAAGACGGCGAGGACAAGTAATCACGACGACGGTGTCGAGTACGTCGTCGAGGTATCGACGGTGAACTTTCGATAGCCTGAGAAGTCCGAGATGCCGCGAATGCGCAGGCGCCTGACGAGGAGCACGCGCGCGCCGGCCGTCCATGTGACCTGCGCCGGCAGCCAGGTCTCGTTGTTCACTTTGCGGCGCTGGTACGTCGCGGTCGTCCCCTTGTGGATGCGCGCCAACAGCCCCAATCCGATCGACAGGTCGTCGATCGCTTCGATTTCCACGCGCACCAGCTCGTAGTCCGACTCGCTCACCCATGCGCGCGCCTTGAAATGCCGCATGATGTCGCCGTCCTTCGTCTGCGGCTTGACGGATGGTCTCGGCGTCAGCGTCGCGAAGATCGTGTCGTGTCCCTCAATCGGTTCACGACGCACCATCTGAATGTCGTAGATGCGAAACAGATCGTCGATCGCGGCGCTGTAGCGGCTGCGTGCCTTGTCAAGCTGCTGCTCCTGCTTGCGCCGATCCGATGCGTCGGCCATTTTCTTCGCGTAGGCCTCGACGTCCCGCCGGCGCTCGCGATCCGTTTCCGCAAGCTTCTGCTCCGGCACACGTTTACCGTCTTGCTCGATGAGACGTCGATACCGGTCCTGGCCTGGAAGTCCCGGGTACACCTCGAACACCTTCACCGATTCGCTGGTGGGCCGGCCGGACCCATCCAGCTTTTGCTCCGTACGCCGTTCCATGAACATGTACCCGCTCTGCCGCTCTTCGTCGGTCGCAAGCGTCTTTTTCACGTGTGCGGCAAAGGTGGCGAAATCCGGCAGCGGCCTGTCCTGCGCGGCAGGCACGGCCAGCATCGGGACGAGCAGCGCGACGGCAACCAGTCGGGTCACGCGTACAACGATACCAAGACCGGCGCCACTAGGTGAGGCGCGAAGGCACCGGCAGCTTCGGACCGGTGGCGAACTTCGCGATCGTCGGGCGCGATAGTCGGTCGAACTCGCGATATGGCATTCGAATCGCGTCGCCGTGCGACCCACCGCTGAACACGATCTCCGGATCGCGGGCGAGCGCCGCGTCGACCATGACGCGCTGTCCAAACAACTTCCCGAACGGCGGCATCGCGCCGGGCTCACAGTCACGATAGGCCGGTGCGAACTCGGACTCGAGCGCGAGCCGCACGTCCGCATCGATGGCGCGCTTGAGCCGCTCGAAATCGACCGTGTATGGCGCCGGTACAACCGCAAGAAACAGCTCATCGTTCGCCGTGCACACGACTGACTTGGCCCACGCCGCACCTGGAACGTGTGCGGCGGCCGCTTCCTCCTGAGCCGTGTAGGCCGGCCGATGCGGGATCACCGAATAGCGAGCATGGTTCTGCTCCAAATAGTTCGTAATCGATGCGGGAATCATGGCCGCCTCCGTTCAACACTGCTGCACATGATGTGCCTCGATGTAACGGCGCTGGACGCGGGTAACCACCAGACCGGCGCCCGATGATCGGCAACATGCCGAGACCCTCGTCGGCCTCGCGCTTGCAATTGAAGAACGACACAGCAGCTCGAACATACGGAGGCTGAGATGCGAAAAGAAGACCGTATCCGCCAACAACACGATCGCGAGCAGCAATCGAATCCGCAATCCTCAACCCCGCCGAAAAAGCAGGAAAAAGTGAGAGCGAGCGCCGAGGGCGATCAGCCGTCCAGGCCACCGCGGCAATCGGGAAAACTTCCGTTGCCTGACTAGCACGGCGGAGCCGGCGGCGCGGCTGTGGGGTCGCGTCGCCGGCGCGTCTTATTTCATCGCGACCACTTCCAGATGTCCGTCGCGCCGCTGCACCGTAATCCCGACATCGTGGGCGTGTTGCGTCAACAGAAGATCGACCGTCGCATCACCGACGTGGAGGTTGACGATACGCAGCCATTCAATCGAGTCGGGCAGCATCGCGCAGGTAAATGACACGCGGCGGTTCACCGCATCGACCGCCAGGCCAAGGCACGCCTGCAGCAGCAGGAACACGGCACCAGCCGCCCATGTCTGTGGCGCGCAGGCGACGGGATACAACGTGGGAAAACCGTCCTGGCGCCGGTGGAAGCCGCAGATCAGTTCCGGCAGCCGGTAGAGATCGACCACCTGGCTCAAATCGAACATGGCCTCGAGCACACGCGAGGCTTCGCGCATCAGCCCATATCGCGCAAAACCGGCGGCGATGAGAGCATTGTCATGCGGCCATATCGATCCGTTGTGGTACGACATCGGGTTGTAACGCGCTCCCGCCGCACTCACCGTGCGGATGCCCCAGCCGCTGAACGACGCGTCGCACATCAGCGTGTCGGCAACCCGCCGTGCGTGCGGCTCGCTAACGATCCCCGTGAAGAGGCAGTGACCCGCATTCGAAGTACGAACGCGGCACGGCGCTTTGTTCGCGTCAAGCGCCAACGCATAGGTACCCAGGTCCTCGCACCAGAATGCGCGTTCGAATTCGCGCTTCAAGGTCAGCGCGCGCTCGGTCCACTGCTGCGCGCGCTCGGGTTCGCCGCGTTCTGCGGCGAGTCGCGCGGCGCCGGTCCACGCCGCGTACGCGTAGCCCTGGACTTCACACAGCGCGATCGGGGGTTCCGCCAGGCGGCCGTCGGCGTGAAACATCGAATCCCACGAGTCCTTCCATCCCTGCTGGATCAGGCCCGTCTCGCTGCGGCGTGCATATTCGATGAACCCGTCGCCATCCGCGTCGCCGTACCGGTCCATCCACTCGAGCGCCGCAAGAATGTGCGGCCACAGATGATCGATGAACGGCAGATCTCCCGTACGCTGGAAGTACGCATGCGCCAGCATCACGAACAGGGGCGTGGCATCGACGCTGCCGTAGTAGCGTCCGAACGGGATCTCCCGCAGCGCCGCCATTTCACCGTCGCGCATCTCGTGAAGAATCTTTCCGGGCTGCGCATCCTGATGGTCGTTGACCGTGGTCGCCTGTGTTTCCGCAAGAAAGCTGAGCACGCCTCGAGCGACCGCGGGCTGCCTCCATAACAGCTCGAGCGCCGTGATGATCCCGTCGCGCCCGAACGGGGTGCTGAACCACGGAATTCCCGCGTACGGATACGGGCCGAACGAGGTGGACGTCATCATCATCCGAAGGTCGGCTGACGACCGCCGGAGCCAGCGATCGAAGCCGCCGTTCGACGTGACGATGTCGCAGGCGTCATCGGGAACCGCCGATCGGCTGGCCGCCATCACCTTGAATGCCGCCGGCGAGCGCGTCTCCTCACCAATTTCACACGTGGCGGCGACCTCGATCTCGGAGAATTCGTGCGGCTGGAGCGGGATGAGAAAGAACCACGAGTTCTCGTCCACGCGGTCCGGCGTGCGACCGCATTGGATCCGTGTGCGGCGTTCGACGCCGTCGAGACCGCGGTAACGGAGGATCACTGAACTGCCGCCGGACGTGTTCGCGAGCCTGTGGCCACGGTCCGATCGTCGTGTCCCGCGCACTTCGAAGACGTCGGCGAAATCGGAATCGAATCGAACCGTGAGCGGCACTTCGATTGAGTGAAGGTCGTGGTTGGCGACGCGGATCCGTTCGATCGATCCGCCATTGGACAGGACCCGGGACCGGAATACGTGCAGCGCGCCGCGACTCAAGATCACTTTCCCGTCGCGCACGACATCGGGGTTTGTCAGATCGGCCGTGAACGAGCTGTTGTCTTCCGCCACCGTCGAACTGAGCAACAGCGGTTGACGGCGGCCGAGTCGCAGCTCGAAGCACGAAAGAAATCGTGTGCCTGCGTGGTAAAGCCCATATGGGCTCCCCGGGCCGGGAATGACGTCGCCGTGCGGATCGTAGACAGCAAACGTGTCGTCCTGCTTCAGAACGCGGACCGTCGCGGCGGGGCGTTCCGCCTCGCTGACGATCGCAAACTGCTCCTCCAGCTTCAGCATCTCGGCCATCACACAACTCCGGTCAGCGCGTGCCCCGACGACCGCCGCTCGAGCAGTTGCTCGTAGAGCGCGACATGATGCTGCGCCATCCGCGTCACGTTGAAGCGCCGCTCGAACACCTCCCGGCACCGGTACCGGTCCAGATGGTGGACATTCTGTGTGGCCGCGATCGCGTCCTCGACAGAATCGACGATGAATCCCGTCACGCCATCGTCGATCACCTCCGGAACGGAGCCGCCGCGAAATGCGACGACGGGCACGCCGCACGCGAGCGCTTCGATCATGACGAGACCGAACGGTTCCGGCCAGTCGATGGGAAAGAGCAAAGCGGTCGCCTGACCGAGAAACGCACCTTTCTCCTGTTCATTAATCTCTCCGATGAAGTCCACCAGCGGATTGTCCAGAAGCGGACGAATCTCGTGCTCGAAATAGTCGCGATCCGCGGGATCGACTTTGGCGGCGATGCGTAGCCGCTGACCCAACGCCGTCGCGATGGCGATGGCGCGGTCGACTCGTTTTTCACGGGCAATCCGTCCGAGAAACGCCAGGTACTTGCCGGGCCCGGGATCGAACTCGAGGAGATCGACAGGGAGACCGTGAGGGATCGTTTCGATCCAGCCTGCTTCGGGCAGCGGGTCGCGTTGAGCATCCGAAATGGAGACGAGCGGGACATCGTGGAACTCGGCGAAGAGCGGCGCCAGTTCGGGCATGTCGAGACGGCCATGCATGGTCGTGACGTGTGCGACTGGCAGACGGCGCACCACCGGCAGATGAAACTGCGAGATGTGAAAGTGGATGACGTCGAATTCTTGGGCGCGCTGGGCGACCTCCTCGAGCATCAGCACGTGGGGTGCGAGCGGGTCCCGACAGGTGGCGTCGAGGCGCAACGCGTTTGGCCATACCGGGACCAAACGGGCCTGTGTCTCGGAATCGCCGCTGGCGAAGAGGGTCACCTCGTGGCCGAGCCTGACGAGCTCGTCTGTCAGGAATGCGACAACCCGCTCAGTGCCTCCGTACAGACGCGGAGGAACGCTTTCGAATAAGGGTGAAACTTGCGCAATTCTCACAGCTATGTGGTTTCAAGTGTTCCAGTTTGGTGCTCTATACATTCGCCGTGCCCCGGCCAGGCCCGAGCACACGTTTTGTGAACGAACGAATCGGCCATCTCGTGAGACCATACGCTCGGCTGAGTTGCAAAGGGGTACACGGCTGAGTTTTCGATGGTGTCTCCGGATCGTCGCCGCCGTGGGGGTGCTGACGGCTCCCCTGTCTGCGCAGGAACAGCAACTGTCTCGCGTGCAGTCGCCGGCAGGCTCGCCGTGGCAACCCACGCGCTTGTCGGACGGGCAGCCGGACGTCCAGGGCGTCTGGGGCGCTGTTCTTGCCGGCGCGTTCTCGCTCACCAATCCGATGACCGGCGGAGACGATTTCGCACAGCGACTCGGCGGACCGCCAATCCGTCGTCCGAGCCGGATCGTCGATCCCGCTGATGGTCGAGTGCCGTATCAGCCCTGGGCCGCCGCGCTGCAGGAGCATCAGGCGTCCGCGTGGGAGCACGCCACGCAACCATGGGAAATCGACCCGCAGAGCCGTTGTCTACTCTCGATCGCGCCACGGCTCGCGATGTTACCGACACCGTTTCGCATCATCCAGGCACCGGCGTCCGTCGTGTTCATCTGGGACGACTATCATGCTTACCGAGTCGTTCCGCTCGACGGTCGGCCGCATATCGGATCGACCGCGAAGCTGTGGATGGGAGACGCCCGCGGACACTGGGAAGGCAATACACTCGTCATCGACACCACGAACGTGAATGGCAAGGGGCGGCTGAGCGTCGTCGGCGATTTCCTCAGCGAGCAGGCGCACATCACTGAGCGCCTGACGTTCGCCGACGCCGAGACCATGACCTACGAAACGACCATTGACGATCCGGCCGTCTTCACCCGTCCCTGGACGATGCGCGCCGTTGAGAAGCGCAAGGCCGAGTACGAGTTCTGGGAGAACGCCTGTCACGAGGGCGAGCGAAGCGTCGAAGGCATGTTGCTGGCCAAGTAAGCCAGCTGTGGAGGGACACGTGGCCAAGCAGAATCTGAAGCAACGGCGGGCGATCATTGCGGGTCTGGGCGCGATGGCAGCCGGTACGCTGGCCGCCCGGCCATCCGAAGCGCAGGGCGCATCGTCGGAGTCGTTCACGCCGACGCTGCATGCTCAGGATGAATGGATGTCGGGGATGAAAGGTCAGCACCGCATCGTGCTCGACGTGACATCCCCAACCGGCGTGCCGGACGCGATCCGGTTCGCGAACAATCTGCTCGCGGGCCACAAGAATGGTTGGGGCGTCGAGGAGTCAGATGTCGCCGTCCTCGTCTGCTTCCGGCACGGCGCCACCCCGTTCGGCTATACCGACGCCATCTGGTCGAAGTACGGCAAAACCATCGACCCCAAGGCGACGCCACCTCCCGCAGCGAACCCGTACAACTCGGGTGAACAGACGCAGCTCGCCGCTCTCGCAAAACGCGGCGTGCAGTTCATGGTGTGCGGGACGGCCAGCCGAGGATTGGCAGGCCGCATCGCCGGATCAGGCGGCGATGTCGAGGCGGTGCTCAAAGAGATGGGCGCGAACCTCATTCCCAGCGCGCGTATCGTGCCGGCCGGCGTCGTTGCGGTGGTGCACGCACAGGAGCGCCGTTTCAGCTTGATATCGGTCGTGTAAACAACCGTATACGTATCCCGTTGAGACGGCGATCACGCATACGCGACTGGCGCGGCTGTCGAACCGCGTCAGCGCGATGAAGTCGTCGTTTGCGCCGCCACGAACTGCCACTGCAGTCGCCCGCGCTGAATGACGCTCTCTACGTCTTCGGGCAACAGATATCGGCCCTTCACCAGCTCTCCGGCGGCGGCGCGCAACTTCGCCAAGTAGTCGTCCTGACTGCGATACCGCTCCTGAATCGACAGACGCGGGTCCTTGCGGGCCTCGCGATCCGCCCTGGTTCGCGCGAACGGAATGTAGGAACCGAGCAGGTTCACGATTTCACGGCTGCCACCGATCGACTCCGACCGGAAGTTCCAGCCGGTGTTGGTGGCGACGGGAATGCTTACGTCAGGTGCACGAATGCCGGCGACGTCATTGCCATCCGCATCGACCTGCGGCACCAGGTGCGGCAGCATCTCCACTTTGCCGCCTCGGATCTGACCCGGACCGGGAACCGTTCGAGGATCCGCCACCCCTGGGATCGCGGGGAACTTCACCGACGCGACAGGCGTGAGCGTGCCGTCTGCGAGCTTTGGATAACGGCTCTCGGGAGGCGCAGCGCCCTGACGCACCCAACCGTCGAGCCCCCGCAGCAGCGCGCGCATGATTTCGCGCTGCGGCACGGTGTTCCGCAATTGCTGCCCCCGCGCGCGGACCGGTGGAAACGGCGCTTCGGAGTGCTGCGTGCTGGAGAGCAGGTAGATTCGTACGTTGCCTGGAATCGGCAGATCTCTCCTGCCGTCAGCGCTCGTATGAATCAATGCCGCGGCGCGTCCGCCGCCCCAGTACTCGACAGCCGTGTTCGTGAAGAACATCTTTGGAATGTGCGCTGGCTTATAGAGCTGCAGGAGCGAGCCGCGTTCGCCGTGAAATTCCTGTTCGTCGGTGGTGAACGGGAACCGCGTCGGGGT
>Ga0068867_100001565_pt1 | contig 15886 bp, 8 predicted proteins | sample KBSMisM32_FD_65649 | JGI IMG/M metagenome (GOLD analysis project Ga0068867, IMG submission 65649) | Miscanthus rhizosphere microbial communities from Kellogg Biological Station, Michigan, USA - KBS Miscanthus M3-2 | ecosystem: Host-associated > Plants > Roots > Rhizosphere > Soil ...
CTGGGGCACGTATTTCGCGAACCGGAAGGAATTACTCAATCTGCGCTCCACGCCCGAAACGCTAAAACTCCTGCGTCGTCGTCCGCTCACCCGAATCGCTCCCGCCGTGTGCCGGCTCCAGCGGACGCTTGAGGAAAAGCGCCGGACGTTTCAGGGAAAGCGCACGGCCCTCATCGCAGAAATCCGCCGACGTATCCACACGATTGTCGAAAATCGCCGGTTTAAAAAAGTCGTTCGTATCACCAAACGCGTCACCCGCCAGATCCTCGGCCTGCCTCCGATCAAAAAGCCGACTGCGCCCTGAGCGGCTTAACCGCCCCGCATTCCTACTCTCCCTCAAAAACCTCATGAAACGACTCCTCGGTTTGACGATCGCGATTCTACTCGCGTGGCCCGCTTGCGCCGCCCCGCTCGGAGGAAAGGTCGAAGTCACGCCGGTTCCCGGCTGGACGTTTGCCGCCAAACCCGAACAGGCGCCGTTGCCAACCTTGCGGTTGCAGCCGACCGACGGTCGCAACGCCACCGTGCTGCTCACGCTCTTTCCTGCCGCGCGTCTGAACATCTCGGACGCCGCTTCGCTCAGGAAATTCCATCGGATGGCGTGCACGCCGTTTTTGCCCACCCCCACCACGGAAGTCCGTCCGATCGAAATCAAACTCGCCAGCGGGATCGGTGTGTATGCCTCGTTTGAAGATCCATCCCTCGTGGGCAAACCGTCGCGCCCCGGCGATTATAAGAACGCCACATCCGCCTGCCTGTATCTCGGCCATGACATCGTGGTGCAGGCGACGATCTTCTGCGACGATACCAGCTCAACCGCCTTCACCGAAGCCCTGACCATCATCCGAACCGTGGCCGTCATCGTCCAAGCCGATGCCAACAAGCCTCCGGCCTCGCTGGTCGCATCGCCTGCCACCGGCACCAGCGCCTTCTCGCTGCGCCCGCCGTCGGGATTCATGAATGCGGATTTCAATGCCAACGCCGCGCCCGGCTATTTTTCCTATGTGCGCACCGCAGATGCCATCATGCTGTCCGGCTGGCTCGACCAAGCCACCAAGTTCAAAGGTATGCGCACGTTCTGGGCGGCGGAAAAAGCCTCACTGGAGACCAACCTCGGCGTGAAGATCGCCAACGAATCGTTCAAAATCGTCGCCGGTTGGAACGTGGTCGCCTACGATCTGCCCATCGGCGCCACGGTGCAGAAAAATATTCGCGCGTGCCGCGTGTATGGCGGCATCTGGGCCGATGTGCACCTGTCCCAAACCGGAGGCAGCGCATCCGCCGACAACCTCGAGGCCGTGCTCGCCCAGATCAAAGTCGAGCCCGCCCGATAACCGCAGTCCGCCCCGACGGCCATGCGCGTCAGCCGCAGACTTCCGGCTGCGGGCGGATTTTGCGGGGCGTATCGGCATCCTTGGCTTTTTTGTGCAAGGGACTCGGACGCTTGACCGCGGTGGCGGCGTCGAGGAATTCGAGGCGGCCCAGTTTGTCGGCCGCGAGTTCGGTGAACCAGATGTTACCGTCGGGCCCTTGCGTGATGCGGTGCATGACGGTGTCCGCCGTCGGCACCTCGTAGTAGGTGACGGGCACGTTGGAAATGTCGCCGGCCTGTCCCATGTCTGGAGCGAGCGTGATGGCGGCGTCGATCTTCACGATCGCATCGGTGCCGGCGGGATATGGATTGCTTTGGTTTACGTAGGCCTGGGTCCAGAGATTGCCGGAGGTGTCGAAGGCGAGCGACGCGAGGATCGTGTTGGCGTGCAGCATCGGCACCGGATACTCGGTGAGCACGCCGGTGGTGGTGTCGATGCGGCCGACCTTGTTACCGGCCTCTTCGCTGAACCACATCGAGCGTCCGTCCGGGCCGGGGGTGACGCCGATGGGGCGGCTGTTGGCGGCGGGTATCGGATATTCGGTGACGACGCCCGCGGATGTGATGCGGGCGATCTGATTTCCGACGAGTTCGGTGCACCACATGTTTCCGTCGGGACCGGCGGCGATGTAGATGGGCACGGAGCCGGTGGTGGGCAGCGCGAAATGAGTGACGGTGCCGTCGGCGGCGATGCGGCCCACGGTGCCGGTTGCCTTGCCGGTGAACCAAAGGGTGACGCCATCGGGAGCGACGCCCAGACCGTGCGGGTGCGTGTTGATGGGGGCAGGCGCACCTTCGGCGTGGAGGGAGACGTCAATGGTTTTAAGGATGGCGCCGGTCGTCTGGTCGATCTGCACCACCTGTCCGGCGAACTCGAGCGTGACCCAAAGATTACCCGCGGCATCGAACTGGATGCCGTGTGGACCGCTGCCGGAAGGCATGGAAAAAAACGTGGGCTGACCGTCGAGCGTGACACGGGCGAGACCGTCATGGGTCTGACCGGTGACCCAAAAAACCTGGGCGCCACCGGGCGCGGCGCGGTTGTAGGTCAGTTCATGGGTGGACCCGCTGGTGCCCTTCGGCCAGGCAAGCGAGAACTCGGTTACCGACGCGACGGCGGTGGCGGGTGCAGCGACGGGAGCCGTAGGCGGAGAGAGCGGCTTGGCGCCGTAGAGAAGACCGGCGGCCAACGCGCAGGTCGCAGTCAGAAGGCCCAGAGAATGGAGCGGTTTCATGTCAGGGGTGAATAAAGTGAGGCAGGAGAAGACGGATGCGACGACCGCCCGGGGGTATCGGGCCGCCAATCAGTCCGTCATCTCCTGCAAGGGATAGGCCTACCTCAGCCGAGTGAGATAGACGGCACGGAGTTGTCGATGAACGGCCTGGCGGGACTGGAACCCGTGTAGGGATCGCACTGGCCCTGACCGACGTTCTGATAGAAACCGAGCCCTCCGGCGTCGGGCCGGGTGTAGTAGCCGTAGAAGACGGCGAGCGGGACACCGAAACCCTGGCCGACGGGATAGATCACCAGCTTGATCGGGTTTTCATTCCACGTGGTCGGCACGGGTGATTGGGGAAACGTGGCGATGGAGAGGTCGGAGCCGGATTTGCCACCGATGGTTCCGGTCTGCGTCAGGCGGGAAGCATCGTAGGGTTCATCGCCGATCTGAAAGGAGACCGGCTGGTCCGGGTTGCAAGAGGAAATCGTGTAGGCGTAGGAGCCGGAACGGCTGATGAGTCGGAAGCTGGCGACGAGAACGGACATGGCAGGAGCAGGAAAGAAATGAGAGGAGACGAGGAAAGGGAACGAAGAGGGGCTGGCAGGCCCCTCTTCGCGAGCGGAGCACAGGCAGGAATGCCTGTGCCACGCGATCAGTCGGCGATATACCAGCGGCCCTGGTTGTCGTCGGTGTAGGCGTGGCCCTCGACGTTATACACGACATCGAACGCAACGACGGCGCCTTTGGGCACGGGAATGCCGCCGGCGGGAGCGGTCCAAGTCTTGCCGGCGGGAGTCTCGGCGGCGCACACCAGCGGGGTAACCACGCGCGGGGCTTTCGGGGAATTGGTGAGGCGCCAGCGGACGTTGACGGATTCGACCTTGGGCTTGGTGGCGAACTCGAACTCGAGTGCGTCCTGCGCGGCGGTCTTTTTCTTGGCGGCCTTGATCTTGGCGGTCTTGAGCGAGAGATCGGCGAGGCCGAAGCGCAGCCAGTGGTTTTTGCCATGGTCGGAGTCCCAGTGGGTCTGACCGTCGTCGTGCGTGCAGGAGAACCAGACCTCCAACTCGTCGCAGCCCTCCGGGATGGTGAAGGTGGTGGTGAGCATGAATCCGTTGCCCGTGATGTCGGTGAGATCGGCGAGCGGAAGGCCGGCGGGAAGATCCATCACGCCCTGCCACTCGACGCCGACGGGGTGGAATCGCACGTAGGCGCGGATGTGGTGGTGCTCGGTGGCGGCATCGCCGAGCGTGACGAGACGGAGCGGGTCATAGCGCAGCAGGCAGGGACCGGGGACGAGGTCGCCCTGGACGAGCTCGTGGAAGTCGGAGGTGAAGGTGATCTGGGGGCGGCAGCCCTTGTTTTGACGAAGTTGCATGATGGGTTCCTCGGATGGATTAGTAGGACGCGCTCACGAGGGTGTCGGAGCGGTTGTCGTAGATTTTGACGAAGACGATGTTGAGAGACTGGTTCCAATACCACGCGTCGGTGGGCGAAGACTGGAGCGAGTCGGAGTCGCCGACGTTGGGAAGCACGGTGTTGTCGCGGGTGACCTGGTTGGCGGAGGTGATGCTGCCGAGGATGCCGATGTAGTTGAAGGGCGAAGGCGGCGTGTAGTTGTCGGTCACGCGGGCGATGCGGATCTGGCGGGTGGTGCCTCCGTTGGTCAGAGTCTGCTGATAGATGCGCGAGACGCGATACTCTCCGTTCTTCTCAGCGTTCTGGGTGATGCCGTCGTCCTGGTAGAGCTGGTAGGCGAGCGCATCGGTCCAACGGTCGGGGCCGGGATAGCAGTTGATCGTGAGAGGGTTCTCCGGGAGTTCGCCGACCCACTGTTCCAGATTCTGGAACGGCAGGATGGCGCCGGCACGCACGTAGATGGGCACGAGGTTCAGGCCGGCCGTGTAGGAAATGACCGTGCCGCCCTGGACCGCACCGAGGAGCGGGGCCTGGTTGTTCTGGAAGGCATACCAGTCGCTGCCGGCGGGGAGGTAGAGATCGCGCGTCGGGGAGATGGGCGGGCTGGCGGTCTCGGCTTGGAACAGGATCGGGGCGACGAGGAAGTCGCCGCCGACGAAGAACTGCGAGTTGATGTAGTAGTTGTTGTTCCCATACACGCCGGGGTCGTTGGGCTCGTTGAGGAAGAGCGGACGGCAGATGGGGAGACCGGTCTGGGTCCACCGATACATCGCGTCGTAATAAACCTGGAGCATGCAGTAGCGCAGCTGGACGTAGGTGCGGCAGTTGGTGGGGACGGGCTCGCCGTAGGCGTAGGCCTCCTGGAACTGCTTGTTGTAACCGTCGTAGTGGTTGCGATACCACGGGAGGAAGGAGCCGACCTGCATCCATCGGGTGAAGAGCTCGTAGTTGGTGATGCCGCCGACGATGGTGCCGCCGACGATGCCGGACGAACTGGTGGTGCCGGAGCCGGTGGCGAAGCCGCCGATGTCGCAGCCGCTGATAGGAACGCCGGAGAGTCCGAGATTGAGGACCTCGGGGATGTTGATGTTGAGGAAATCCCAGCTGGAGGCGGAGTCGCCGGTCCAGAGGGCGGCGTAGCGCTGCATACCGGCGTAGCCGCCGCGGGCGATGATGAAGTTGCGGCGCTGCGGAGCGATCTGGTTGATGCCGTCCCAAGTGGCGTGGAGGAGGTTGTTGACGTAGCTGTTGTGGAGCTGGGCGTTGGGCAGGTAGTTGGTCGCGACCACGGCGCCGGTGACGGGGTCGGTCTCCTCCTGGGCCATCATGAGGTCCTGCGGGAAGGTTTTGAAATACTGCTGGTCGGGCGGAAGGTTGGCGTTGATCGCGGGACAGGTCATGTCCTGCCAGATCATGTCGAGACCGACATTGTTGATGAGGTCGGCGTATTGCTGGCCCCAGATTTGGCGAGCCTTGGTGAGGCCGAAGTCGGGATAGTTGCCGTTGGCGGTCAGCGGCGTTTGTCCCTGGGCATTGGGCTGGAGCGGCGGATACGGATAGGGATTGTTGCCGTAGTTGACGCCGTAGTTGACGCCGCCGGGGTAGTAATCGGGGCTCTCTCCGGAATCGTAGCGCGTGTTATAGATGAGCGCGTTGGCGGCGATGAGCGCTTCGCGGGCTGCGTAAGGAGCCTTTTCACCCTCTTGGTTCAGGGGATTGTCGGTGATGACCGGAGTGATGTTGGTGCTCATCTTGAACCCGATGAGGTGAAGGTCGTCGAAGAGTTCCTTGGTGTTGGGGAACTTCATCTCGCTATGGGTGAAGGTCCGGTAGTTGTCTTGGAAATCGACGTCGATGTGGAGGCCGTCGCAGGGGATGAGGGCCGCGCGGTAGGAATTGGCGGCGGCAGCGAGCTTGTAACGGCTGAAGTAACCGTAGGCGCCCTGGTGAAAGCCAAAAACGTAGCGCGGGGGCATGGGCGCGCGACCGGTGAGCGTGGTGTATTGGGCGAGGATGTCGGGGATGCCCGTGCCGGCGAAGAAGTAGGTGTCGAGCTCGTTGTAGAGACCGCCGAGGTAATACTTCCCGTCCATGTTCGAGTAGTCGTTGGCCGAGACGTTGGCGAAAGTCTGGCCGCAGTTGTCGAGGAAGAGGCCGGTGGCGAACGGCGAGCCGGCGAAAGCGCCCGAGGGCGTAGGATCGTTTTCGACCAGGACGGGGATGGAGCAGTAGAGCGGCTCGGTGGGATTGAGCGGACCGGGCTGGCCTTCGGAGGGCCCGTTGTAGGTGTAGTTGTCGAAATTGAAGAACGTGTAGGTGAACTGGTTCTTCTGGAGCGCGGCACCGGCTTTTTCGCCGAGGCCGTAGTAGGACGCTCCGGCGGGCGCGGTCTTCATGATCGCGATGACCTGCTGGCCGGGGATGTAGAGCACGCCCTGACCGGGCGCGTCCTGGTGGATGAGTTGCCCGCCGCGATAGACCTGGACGTAGAACGGCGCGAGGCCGACCTGAATGGTGATGGCGCCGGTGTTGATCTGAAGCGTCTGAGCGTTGGGCTGGCTGGTGGTGACCTTCAGACCGACGAGGCCGAGGTCGCGATCAACGACGGCGGTGGAAGTCTCGGTCGTGTAGGTGGCGCCGGCCGCGGGTGTGAAACGCAGGCGATAGGCGGTGGGCCCGAGGACCTCGATGTAGAGGGAATAGGCGTTGTTCTGTCCAAAGACGAAAGTGAAACGGCGACCGGTGGAATCGGGCGACCAGGAGGCGATGTTGCCCACGGTGCTCCAGCCGGAGTTGTTGGGCGTGAATTGATTCGTGTAAACGAAGGGAAACGAGGTGCTCATGTGTGAACGAAGGCGGTGAGAAAACGAAAGTGGGTGCGCGAAGGCAGAGGGCGCGCGCCGGGATGGGACGCGGCGCGCGCGAATGAAACCGGGTGGTCGGTTCTGACGAACTGCGGACGGCTTATTTGGCCGGGCAGACCTTCTGGCTGTTCGGGATCAGCTGCGTGGAGATGTCCACGGTATCCGTGCCGGTGTAAGGAGCCGATTGGGCGCGGAGCTGCATGAGCCAGGAGTAATCGGCGTCGCCCATGAGGCCGCGCACGGCGTTCTGACCGTAGATGGGCACGCGGTATTTCACGCCGTCAATCGTCTGGGTGACGTAACGACCATAGGGATCTTTTTTGAAGCCGACGGCGGCGCCGGCGGAGAAGTGGCAACCGGCGCAGCTTTCGGTGGCGAAGATCGTGTTCGGATCGGCGAGGAGACCGGCGGGGAGACGGTAGTCGTCGGCGACCGGACCGGCGGGCTGATTGCCGGCTTGGAAGAAGGTTTCCATCGTGGTGTTCACAAGGAACACGGGGACCACCTTGCCGGGGATCTTGTAGATGATGCTCTCGTAGGAGGACGGCAGAAGCTGGCCGTTGGACTGGTTGGCGACGCCGTTGGTGAAGCCGGGGAAGGACGGCGCGGCGGGCCACTGGGTGCCGATGAGCTCGTAGTATTGGAAGACGGAGCCGAGCTGCTTGAGGGCGGCGCGAACCTGGGCGTTCAGAGCGGCGGTGGCCTTGGGCACGGGCAGCACCATGGTGGCCTGCGTGGGGTTGGTCGTGAGCGACTCATCCCACGACGTGTAAACCGCCGGGCCGTCGTTCTGGCCGGTCGCGGGGTTGTATTGGTTGACGGGGTCGGCGTTCTTCGGGGCCAACGTGTTCACCGGGATGGTCGGATTCGCGGTGTTGAAGAACGTGGGTTTGATGGAGCGGCCCTTGCTGTCTTTTTCGAGGTCGTTGGAGTTGGTGTTGTCCACCTGCTCGAACGTGGCCCAGATCCAAGTGGGCGAAGATTCGGTTTTTGCGGTGATGTGCATGCCAACCAGGCCAAAATCAGCGGTGTAAGGTTCGCCGGTGAGCGGGATGACGCGGGCCTTGCGCACGAGGAAACGGGCGGGATCGTCCTGGTCGCTCATCTGCTTCCAAGACATCTTGATCTCCATCGCACCGTGCTTGGTGGTGCCCTTGTTGGCGGGGAAGTTGATCTGGTTTTTCGCCGTGTAGGCGACCTGACCTTCGAGGTTGTAGAGTTTGTTTTCGACGAGGTAGTCGAACTCGATGTCATTCATCGCGGCCTGGTAGCGCACCCATTTGCCTTGCTGGTCGATCATGGGACCGGTGAAGGCCTGGAGGCTGCCGCTGGCACCGCCAAGGATGGGAACGTGATAACCGCCGTCGTGGGCCTTCTTTTGGGCCGCGGTTTCAGGGGTTCCGACGCCCATACCACTCATCCAAAAGGTCTTTTCCTGACTGGCGGCGACCGCGTCTTTCCAACCGAGGGGAGGCGCGCCGTCTTTGCGATAAACCAAGCCGGCATCGACGTAGTATTCCCAGACGCGCGGGGTCTTGGAGTCGGCCAAAGTGAGCTGGTTGTTGGGCTGACCATCGGGTAGCGCGGGCCAGTTCAGAGCGATAAAAGCCTGCCAGGAAAAGACATCAAACAAGCGCTGGGCCGACGGAATGTTTTCGTCGGAGATCGTGAAGGGCGGATTCACCTTCTTCGGCGTCTCACTGAGGGACCGCAACGCCGTGGTATTCACGTCGTAGGGCAAGTTTGAGCTGAAGGGAGTCGGGAAGGACAACTCCACCTCTTTTTTGGCGGCTTCCTCGGCCGAAAAACCAGAGGAAGCACAGAGAATGGAGACGGAAGTCAGAGCTGTTGCAAAAGACAGTCCGGAGATCTGGAACAGGGAATTACGGTGATGTAGCATAGCAATAGGAGTCTAGTCGCTGATCGTTATAAACTGATGACGACAAGGTTACGATTAGCACAACAAATGCCACATAGTTACATTGCGACTACAATCGCATGATAATATCGATAATTCTGCTCATCCGGAGACCTGTTGATGGGCTCAACCGAACGCAACAACCTAGGCGCAACCCTTCTCCGCCCAACGCCCACTGTCCCCTTTCGGAACGTGCAGAGCCTGAATGGCGCCTTCGCCCCTACCCTACTCGCTGCGACAGGGCATCCGCCAAAGTCGCGGCCGTAATCGGTTTCGTCAGATAGCCGTTCATCCCCGCATCCAAGCAACGCTGACGATCCACCCCTTGCGCATGGGCAGTCAGTGCGATGATGGGAACATCCGGGCGGCGCACGCCCGATCCGGGACGGCGGATGGCACGCGTCGCCTCCAATCCGTCCATCTCCGGCATCTGAATATCCATAAGCACCAGATCAAAATCATCGTGCCGCAACCGCTCGAGCGTCTCCCGTCCGTTGATCACGGCCTCCGCCTCATGCCCCATGCTTTTCAACATCAGGAGGAGCACCTTGCGGTTCACCGCGTTGTCTTCGGCCACGAGAATTTTAAGCCGGTCGTCCTTCAGGTTTCCTAGACTGAAATCATCCACAACACCGGCTCTTGGCGATTCCTCAAGTCCGCCCTTCCCGCTCGTCTCCAACACCACGAGTGCGCGGAAAGTGCTGCCGACGCCCGGCGCGCTCTCCACGCACACCTCGCCGTCCATGAGTCCGGCCAGCTGCCGCACGATCGCCAGGCCCAGTCCGCTGCCGCCGTGCACGCGCGTCAGGGTTTCGTCCACTTGGTAAAACTTTTCAAAAATCTCGGCCTGATGCTCCGGATCGATGCCCGGGCCGGTGTCGCTGACGCTGAACCGCAGGCAGACACGTCCGGTGATAAGCACAGGGCTCGCCACCGTGCCGGCCGCGCGATCCCACGGCTCCACGGTAAGCCGCACGCCGCCGTGCTCCGTGAATTTGAAGGCGTTGGAGAGCAGGTTATCGAGAATCTGGCGCAACCGTATCGGGTCACCCCGCCATTGCGCGGGAAGCGTCGCCGGCCACTCGCACAGAAAAGCCAGCCCCTTCCGCCGGGCCTGCGGACAGTAGGTCTCATCCAGAGCGGCGACCAACGCGGCCAGATTGAAATCCCGCTCATGCAGGACGAACTGCCCCGACTCGATCTTGGCGAGGTCCAGCACCTGGTTGATCAATTCCAGCAGCGTGTGGCCGCAATGCTGGATCGTCGTGGCATAGTCCCGCTGTTCGACCGTCAAGGGCGTCTGCATGAGTAGCTCGGTCATGCCGATCACGCCGTTCATGGGCGTGCGGATTTCGTGGCTGATGTTGGCCAGGAAAACCGATTTCGCGTCGTTGGCCGCATCGGCCCTGCGCTTGGCTTCGACCAGGTCGCGGGTCTTCTCGGCGATGCGCGCCTCGAGCGTGTCCGTCAGTTCGTTCAAATCCCGGTTTTTCCCCTCAAGCTGGCCGCGGTTGCGCTCCATTTCGTTGTTCGCGGCGAGGATGAACGAGAGCGGCAGCGCAACGCTGACGATGAAGGCGAACAGGTGGACAAACGACAGATAGTCCTGCGTCTCCACAAAGGGCCCGTGTCCCAAGGTGGTTTCGTAGATGGAGTAAAAACTCAGGATGGCGACGCCCAGGGTGAAGCCCGTATGCCGGCCCTGGATCGTGAGCAAAAACAAGACGGGGATCGTGAGATAAACCAGCAGGCCGGCCTGACGGAAAGCGCCGTAACAAATCACCGGCAGCACCGCCACCAACGCCGCCAGCCGGACCAGTTCGACCGCCGTGAAGCGTCGCGACCACAGACTCCGAAAAACAAAAAACAGGGGCAGCACGAGAATGACTCCCAAAATATCCGCGAGCGTGATGGCGCAGATACGGATGAAAACCGCGGAAGCCGACGCCGCAAAATAGCCCAGCCAATACGGCGCCAGCACCAGCGCCCACACGGTCAGCACTGGCGGCAGAATGGCCAGCAACACGTAATATTTCAGCGTGACCACACGGTCATCAAAAATGTCCTGCCTGATCCACTTCCGGAAAAACCAAAAGCCCAGCCACGCCTGCAAGGCGTCCACTCCGGCCACTCCGGTGCCCAGGGCCACCGCTTTCACCACCGGCCCCAATCCCTCGCCGACGATGAAGTGCGGCGTGTTGGCCGCGAACGAGGCGAGCAGGATGCCGGGCAACAACCCGCGTCCGCCCAAAATCAGAGCGCCCATGCCGATGCCCGACGGCAGCCAGATGACCGCCAGGTTGCCCGGCGGCAAAGTCACAAACTCCATGCCGAAGACGGCCGCCGCGTAGTAGGCGAAAAAGACCAATAAATTGGAGAGAACCAGCCTCCCGCGCCCCGGCTCCGCAGATCCGTCACCGTGCCTTTTCGACATGCCTCCAAGGTGTTGCACCGATCAACCACGGTCAACGGCGAAGCCCATGGACCAAGGGCTTATGATCACCTGCATTCAGGGAGATAAGCACACCGGAGACGCCTGTGGCCTCCGGTGCGTCCGCCGCGCGCTCAGCCCTCGGCCGTCCACTTGAACATGAGCGTGGAAAGCGGCGGGATCGTGAGGTTGATGCTGTGCTCGAAACCGTTGCAGGGAATCTCCTCGGTGTGGCGTCCGCCTTCGTTGCCGGCCCCCGTGCCGCCGTAGTATTCGCTGTTGGTGTTGAGCACTTCCTTCCACCAGCCGGCGCGGGGCACGCCGATGCGGAAGTGTCCGCGCATGACCGGCGTGAAATGCCCGACCACGGCGAAGAACGTGCGCTCGGTCTCATCGGTGCGCAGGTAGGACACCACACTGGCGCCCGCGTCCTGCGAGTTGATCCAGCGGAAGCCGCGGCCGTCGAGGTCGTGGCAGCTGAGCACCGGTTCGTTTTTGTAGAGGTGGTTGAGTTCGCGCACGAGCAGGCGGACGCCCTCGTGGTCCTTGTATTGCAGCAGGTGCCAGTCGAGGCTGCCGGCGTAGGCCCACTCGCGGGACTGGCCGAACTCGCAGCCCATGAAGAGGAGCTTCTTGCCCGGCCACGCCCACATATGACCGTAGAGCGCGCGCAGGGTCGCGGCTTTTTCCGGGATGTGCCACGCGCCCATCTTGTTCAGGAGCGACCCCTTCCCGTGCACGACCTCGTCGTGGGAGAACACGGTGACGAAGTTTTCCGAATACTGGTAGAGCGCGCCGAAGGTCAGGTCGTTGTGGTGCCACTTCCGGTGGATGGGCTCCTTTTGGAAATACTTCAGCGTGTCGTGCATCCAGCCCATGTTCCACTTGTAGTCGAAGCCGATGCCGCCGTCCTTCACCGGCTTCGAAATGCCGGCGAACGCGGTGGACTCCTCGGCGATGGTGAGCACGCCGGGATAGTAGCGGTGGACGAGATCGTTGGTCTGCCGCAGGAACTCGATGGCCTCGATATTTTCACGGCCGCCGTAGCGGTTGGGGATCCACTCGCCTTCCTTGCGCGAGTAGTCGAGGTAGAGCATCGAGGCGACCGCGTCGACGCGCAGGCCGTCGAGGTGGTAGAGGTCGAGCCATGCGAGGGCGTTGGCGATGAGGAAACAGCGGACCTCGTTGCGGCCGTAGTTGAAGATGAGCGTGCCCCAGTCCATGTGCGCGCCCTGGCGCGGATCGGCGTGCTCGTAGAGGTGCGTGCCGTCGAACTCGGCCAGCGCAAAGCTGTCGCGGGGGAAATGCGCCGGCACCCAGTCGAGGATGATGCCGATGCCGCGCTGATGAAGGTGGTCGACGAAAAAGGCGAAATCCGTCGGCGTGCCGAAGCGCTGCGTGGGCGCAAAGAAGCCGGTGACCTGGTAGCCCCACGAACCGTCGAACGGATGCTCGGCGAGCGGCATGACCTCGATGTGGGTGAACCCCATTTCAAGGACATAGTCGGCGAGCATGGGAGCGAGCTCGCGGTAGCTGAAGTGGCGGTTGCCGTCCTCGAGCTTCCGTTTCCACGAGCCGAGGTGGACCTCGTAGATCGACACGGGACGATCGATGGTGCCGGCCTGCGTGGCGCGCTTTTCCATCCAGGCGAAGTCGTTCCACTCGTGGGAGCGCGGGTTGCACACGATCGAGGCGTTTCCGGGAGGCGCCTCGAAATAGGAGCCGTAGGGATCGGTCTTGATCAGGATGTTGGTCGCCTGGTCGAGTATCTCGTATTTGTAGAGCTCGCCCTCGCCGAGGCCGGGAACGAACAATTCCCACACGCCGGAGGCGCCGAGCGGACGCATCGGAAAATAGCGGCCGTCCCAGTGGTTGAAGTTGCCCACGACCGAGACGCGCGCGGCGCTCGGTGCCCACACCGCGAAGGACACGCCGGGCACGCCGTCGATCACGCGTAGATGCGAGCCGAGCTTTTCGTAGATGCGGTGCTCGTTGCCCTCGTTGAAGAGGTAAAGATCCTGCTCGCCCAGCGTAGGGAGAAACGAATACGGATCGAAGAACTGGCGGATCTCGCCGCTGTGCAGCGTCGCGCGGAGCTGGTAGCGGAACACGTCCTTGCGCTTCGGAATGAACACCTCGAAAAAACCCTCCGGCGCGAGCAGCTCCATCTCATACGCGGGCTCGGATTTGTTCGCGAGATCGACGACTTCGCACGCCTTGGCCTCGCGGATGAAGGCCCGCACGAGCAATCCCTGGCTTCGCCCTTTTTTGAAAGGCCGCATGCCGAGAAAATCGTGGGGACAGGCGTTGCGGGCTTCGGTGAAAGTGGCGAGTTCGACAGGAGTTAGGATCACGCGAGAGTGGGGATTGCGGGAATTGTGCCAACTGTGCGTAACCGCGTCCAGAAAGCCTTTTACAAAACGGAAAAAATCCGTCGCCGCGACTCAAGGCAACGCCAAGTGTAGGCCCGACCGGGTCGGGCCGTCTTGAGCTTAATGGAAAAGCCCGACCACCGGTCGGTCCTACACCAGCCCCGTTCAACCCGTGTTCTTCAGGCCGCCGGAGATGCCGTTGATGGTCAGTTCGACCACGGCGCGGGTGTCCTCGTCCTCGGTCTTCGACAGCTTGCCGGCGCGCAGGCGGCGCATCATCTCGACCTGGATATAATTGAGCGGGTCGATGTAGGGATTGCGCAACTGGACCGACTTCAACAGCACGGGCTCGCGGGCGAGAAGCTGCTTCTGGCCGGTGATGGCCAGGATCGCCTTTTCGGTGCGGGTGAACTCGTCCATGAGGATGCCAAAGATGCGCTCGCGGATCGCCTTGTCATCGACGAGTCCCGCATAGAGCTCGGCGATGCCCATGTCGGCCTTGCGCATGGTGAGCTGGGCGTTGTCGATCAGCGTCTGGAAGAACGGCCACTCGGCGTGGAGCGTGCGCAGGAGCTTTTTGCCCTTCGGTCCGCGCTTGAGCACGGCGTCGAGTGCGGAGCCGAGGCCATACCAGCCGGGGAAGTTGAAGCGGCTCTGCATCCACGAAAATACCCACGGAATCGCGCGGAGGTCCTCGACGCTGGTGGTGTTGCGGCGGAAGGTCGGGCGGGAGCCGAACTTCAAGTTGCTGATCTCGTCAATCGGCGTGGCCTGCTTCCAGAACAGGAGGAACTCCGGGTCGTGGTGAACGAGCTTTTCGTAGGCGGCGAAACCGGCGGCGCTCATCGTCTCCATCGCGGCGGTCCATTCGGTCGGCGGCACGAAGGGCTGTTGCGCGGCGTGCGAGCCGAGAAGAACGCCGTAGGCCATCTGCTCAAGGATGCGGTGCGCCAGGTCGGCGTCGTGGTAACGCGTGGACAAGACCTCGCCTTGCTCGGTGACGCGGATGCCGCCGTCGCGCAGTCCGATGGGTTGCGCGAGGATGGCCTTGGCGGCCGGGCCGCCGCCGCGCGCGATGCTGCCGCCGCGTCCGTGGAAAAGCGTGACGCGCACGGCGTGTTCGCGGCAGACGGCGGTGATGGTTTCCTGCGCCTTGTAGAGCGCCCAGTTGGCGGTGAGGTAGCCGCAGTCCTTGTTGGAATCGGAGTAGCCCAGCATGACGTGCTGGTGGGCGGAGGCAGCCTTGAGCACCGGCGCGTAGGCGGGATGGTCGAAAAGCGTGCCGAGGATCTCGGGAGCGCGGTTGAGGTCGTCGAGCGTCTCGAACAGCGGCGCGATGGGCATCGAGGCGCCGGTGAGCTTCATCAGGTAGACAACCTCGAGCACGTCGGAGACGGCGTCGGTCATGCTGATGATGTAGATGCCAAGGGCGGCGGGGCCGAACTTGGCAGCGACCACCGCGGCAACGCGCAACGGGTCGAGGATGTTGCGGGTGGGCGCGGAGAGTTTGCCCAGCGCGGTGGCGCCGAGCGGACGGGCGGAATCGATGGCGTCGGCGAGCAGCGCGCGCTTTTCCTCCTCGGCGAGTTTCGCGTAGTCGGAGCGGTCGAGCAGCTCGGCGACGGCGGCCTCGTGCGGACCGGAATGCTGGCGCAGGTCGAGATGGGCGGCGTGCAGACCGAAGATGTCGAGCTGGTGGCGCAGCGACTGGAGATCGCCGTCGGCCAGCAGCGCGCCGCGGCCGGCGAGCAGGCTCTCGCGGATGGCGTCGAAGGTTTCGTGCAACGTCTCGGCGGGCAGAGCGGGTTCGTCGTCGGCGTGCTCGGGCATGAGTTTTTCGCTGTCGCGCGCTTCGTCGATGGCGAGGGCGAGGCGTTCGCGCAGGCCGCTCAGGAGCAGACGATAGGGCTCGTGCGGATAACGGTTGCCGATCTGCTCGACGTATTTCGAGAGGTGTCGGCTCTCTTTAAGAAGACGGCGCACGGCGGGCGACACGGTGTCGCGCAAGTCGGAAACGGTGAGCGTGTGCAGGAGGTGGAGCACGCCGTTGTGCATCTTCTCGACGGCGAGGCGGCGGTGCAGCGCGAGGATGTCCGCGGTCACGCGGGCGTTGACGTTGGGATTGCCGTCGCGGTCGCCGCCGATCCAGGAGCCGAACACCAGCCATCGGGCGGGCGCCTTCACATCGGGGTAATGGAGCTTGAGCGCGCGCTCCATGTCCTGATGGAGACGGGGCAGCGCCTGATAGAGCGTGGAGTCGAGATACCACAGGCCGGTGCGGGCCTCGTCG
>Ga0068867_100001576_pt1 | contig 15856 bp, 14 predicted proteins | sample KBSMisM32_FD_65649 | JGI IMG/M metagenome (GOLD analysis project Ga0068867, IMG submission 65649) | Miscanthus rhizosphere microbial communities from Kellogg Biological Station, Michigan, USA - KBS Miscanthus M3-2 | ecosystem: Host-associated > Plants > Roots > Rhizosphere > Soil ...
GGCCACGGCCGCGCGGCGGAGCTGCTGTTCACCGGGCGAAGCATGAGTGCCGACGAGGGTTTGGCCTGGGGCTTTTGGAACATGATCGGCGACGACCCGCTAGCCGCGGCAAGCACGCTAGCCCGCGATCTCGCGAAAGGACCGACCAAAGCCCATGCGACGACCAAGCGGCTCCTCGACGCCGAGTGGCACGTGTCGATCGACGAGGCGATCACGATGGAAGCCGAAGCCCAGGCCGAGCTGATGCAGACCAAGGACTTCCACCGCGCCTACGAAGCCTTTGCCAACAAGCGCACGCCGGAGTTCCAGGGTGACTGACTTCAGCTGGCCGTTCTTCGAGGAGCGCCACCGCGACCTGGCGAAGGACCTCGACGCCTGGTGCAAGGCGACGATCCACGACGCCGAAGCGTCCGATCCGGATGCGGCCTGCCGCGCGCTCGTGGCCGAGCTAGGCAAGGCGGGGTTCCTGAAGCTTGCCGTGTCCGACGGACAATCGCGGCCCGACGTCCGCAGCCTCGCCCTCTGCCGCGAAACGCTTGCCCGCCATCACGGCCTCGCCGACTTCGCCTTCGCCATGCAGGGCCTCGGCTCGGGCGCGATCTCGTTGTTCGGGACGATCGAGCAGAAGCGCGAGTGGTTGCCCAGGGTCGCGGCGGGCGAGGCCATCGCCGCCTTCGCCATGACCGAGCCGGCGAGCGGTTCCGACGCCGCCAATATGTCGACGTCGGCCATGCGCGACGGCAACGAATGGGTGCTGGTCGGAGAAAAGACGCTCATCTCCAATGGCGGGATTGCCGACTTCTACGTAACCTTTGCGCGTACCGGCGAGGGCGAAGGCGCGCGGGGGCTGTCGGCCTTCATCGTCCCCGCTGGCTCGGTTACGGTTGCGGAGCGGATCGAGACCATCGCGCCGCACCCGCTGGCGCGGCTCAACTATGACAACGCCCGCATCCCCGCCGACTCCATCATCGGCGAACCGGGCGAGGGTTTCCGCATCGGCATGGAGACGCTGAACCTGTTCCGCGTGACGGTGGGCGCAGCGGCGCTCGGCTTCGCCCGGCGCGCGCTCGACGAGGCGCTCCAATTCGCGACGAACCGTCGCCTCGGCAGTGGCACGCTCGCCGACAATGCGGTGACGCAGGCCAAGCTCGCCGACATGGCGCTGGGCATCGATGCCTCCGCGCTGCTGATCTACCGCGCCGCGTGGCAGCAGGATGTCGGCGGAACCGATCACCGCCGCGCCGCCGCCATGGCCAAGCTCCACGCGACCGAGTCCGCGCAACGCGTGATCGACGCCGCGGTGCAAATGCATGGCGGCGCGGGCGTCACCAAGGGTGTGAAGGTCGAGGAGCTCTATCGCGACATCCGCGCGCTTCGCATCTACGAAGGGGCGAGCGAGGTGCAGCGCCAGATCATCGCCCGCGACCTGTTGAAGGAGCATCAGCGATGAAGCCGCTCTGCCCGCCCGGCTGGCCGCGCCCGAAGGGTTATTCCAACGCCATGGCCGCGCATGGCCGCTTCATCCTCACCGCCGGCGTCGTCGGCTGGAATGTAGAGGAGAAATTCGAGGAAACGACCTTGGCCGGCCAGTTCGGCCAGGCGCTGCGCAATATCATCGCAATCCTCAAGTGCGATGGCGCCGGGCCTGAGACAGTCGCGCGGCTGACCTGTTACGTGACCTCGATCGAGGAATATCGCGCCAACCTGCGTGAAATCGGCGCCGCCTTCCGCGACGTGATGGGTGCGCACTATCCGGCGATGGCCCTCGTCGAAGTCGTTCGCCTGGTCGAACCCGAAGCCAAGGTCGAGATCGAGGCGACCGCCGTCGTTCCCGAATGACGTACGATAGCTTCGTCCGCGACCGCCTACCGCCGCCGGAGCTGCAGCCCGAATTCCGCTTCGACCTGCCCGAGGTGCAATATCCCGAGCGACTCAACGCGGCAGCGGAACTGCTCAAGGGCGGCGCACCGGACGCGCTTGCTATCGTCAACGATCACGGCCGCTGGACCTACGCCGAACTCGACGCTTTCTCTGGCCGCATCGCCCGGCTGCTCGTCGAGGAACATGGTCTCGTCCCCGGCAACCGCGTCCTGCTGCGCGGGCCCAACGGCTATACGATTTTCGCCGCTTGGCTCGGCGTGCTGAAGGCCGGCGGGGTGGTCGTCGCGACCATGCCTTTGCTCCGCCCGGGCGAAATCGCGACGGTCATCGAGCGCGCGCAAATCAGCCACGCGATTGTCGACAGCCGCTTCATCGGCGACTTCCGCCAGGCGGTCGAGCAGACGCATTCGGTCAAGCACATCGTCAAATATGACGGCGACTACGGCCACGGCGAGCTCGAGGCGCGCACCGCGTCGCTCGAACCGCTGTCGGCGCAAGATACCGGCCGGGACGACCCGTGCCTCATCGCCTTCACCAGCGGCACCACCGGTGTGCCTAAGGGCTGCGTCCAGTATCACCGCGACGTGCTCGCGCCGTGCGACAGTTTCGCCAGGCATCTGGTCGACCCGAAGCCCGGCGACGTCTTCCTGACCAGCGCGCCAATGGCTTTCACCTTCGGGCTCGGCATCACGCCGATGTTTCCGTTGCGCTTCGGCGCGGCCGCGGCGACGGTCGAGCAGGCAGCGCCGCCGGTGCTGCTAGACGCGGTATTGAAGCATGGTGTCACCCACCTCGGCACCGCGCCGACGGCCTACAAGGCGATCTTGTCCCAGCCCGATCTCGACACCGCTCTCAGGACTTTACGCTATTGCATCTCCGCCGGCGAGCATCTGCCCGAGGCCACCTGGCGCGCGTGGAAGGAGCGCACGGGAATCGCGATCACCGACGGCATCGGTTCGACCGAAATGATGCACATCTTCGTCTCCGCGGCCGGCGACGACATCAAACCCGGCTCCACCGGCAAGGCGGTGCCCGGCTACATCGCGACGCTGCTCGACGACGACGGCGGCGAGGTCAAAGAGGGCGTCGGCCGTCTCGCGATCAAGGGCCCGACGGGTTGCCGTTACCTCGATGACGAACGGCAGGTGAACTACGTGGTCAACGGCTGGAACGTCACCGGCGACACCTACCGCAAGGATGCCGAGGGCTATTTCTGGTACCTCGCGCGGAGCGACGACATGATCGTCAGCGCGGGCTACAATATCGGCGCGCCCGAAGTAGAGAATGCGCTGCTCGCGCATCCCGCGGTTGCCGAATGCGCGGTGATCGGCGTGCCCTGTCCGGAGCGGGGGCAAAAGGTGAAAGCGTTCGTGGTGCTGGCCGATTTCGCGGAGCCGAGCGACGAACTTGCCGAGAAGCTCCAGGGCTTCGTCAAGGAGCAGATCGCGCCGTACAAATATCCACGCGAGATTGCGTTCGTTGAGAGCCTGCCCAAGACGGCGACGGGGAAACTCAAACGATCAGAGCTGAGGAGTAAATGATGGCGAAGATTGGTGTTGCGCTGCTGACGGCTGGACTTGTCGCATTTGCCAGCCCCGCTCTTGCCAGTGCAGCCCAACCGACCCATCGAGAGGCCAGCGTGCCACCCGGCCTGGCACGTGCGGTGCACGACTATAACGAAGCAACGGTTCACAAGGACATTGGCAAGCTCTCCGAACTTGTCACCGACAATTACATGCTCGTGAATTCGGACGCCTCGGTCCAGGACAAACCTTCCTATCTCGCGGACTTCCGTGTGCCGGGATTCACACTCGACCCGTATCAAATCGAGGACCCCTTCTACCGGGTCCACGGCGACACCGCGCTAACGGGGTGGCGCTTTCACCTGACCTGGACGCAAGACGGCAAGCGACAGGCGCGCTTCCTGCGCATCGTCCATTCCTGGGTTAAGGAGAATGGCCGCTGGCGCATCAATTACACGCAGCTCACCCGAGTCCCTGCTTAGCGTGACTCAACCCGGCAGTGACCGGGGCGCCTCGCAAAACTGTTCGCCCGCGCCTCTCACAGGGGCAACGTCAGGGTCGCGTAATAACCATGCTCGTCGGGTCCGGTCTCGATCGAACCGCGATACAGTCGTGCGATCCGGCTCATCAGTTCGGCGCCTTGCCCCGACGAGGCGGTGCGGACCGCTTTCTGTTCCACCGAAAAGCGCTCGCGCCAGTGAAGCGTGAGGGTGTTGTCCTCGACCCGCGCGTCGATTTCGGCCTCGCCGCCACGGCCAAGCGCACCATGCTTCAGGCTGTTGGTCGTAAGTTCGCCGAGGATCAGCGAGACCACGCGGGCGTGATTCTCATGGAGGTGGAGGTCGGGGACCTGCGCGCGCTGCAATTGCCCGCCCGAATGCTCGAACACCTGCGCCACATCGTCACACAAAGTGGCCAGCGCGATTCCGCCGCCGTCATCGACCAGCCGGGCGTGAATATCGGACAGCAACGCTAGCCGCCCAGCCACGTCTCGCGCGAACTCCTGGTGCGCGGGCGCGACCTTGCCCGACGCGAGCAATAGCGCGGCACCGACCGAATGGGCGTTGCGCAACCGATGCCGCATCTCAAGCGCCACGGTCGCCGCCGCTTCCTCGCGCTGCCGACGGTCACTGATGTCGCGCGAGGTCGACAGCAGGGCAACAACGTCGCCCGTCGGTGCGCGGACTGGTGACACGGTGACCTCCCACCACCGGGGCTCGCCCTTGGCGGTGGGACAGGACGCCTCGAACCGGTTGATGCGGCCACCCAACCCGGTCGCCACCGCCTGGCCGATCAAGGTCCGCGACGGCTCTGGCCACAGTGAGGTCCATGGCGCGCCGGCAATCGCCGAGAAGTCGTCGATCTGCATGACCTTCTTGCCGTTGCAATTCATGAACTGCAGCGTCCCGTCGAGGCCGATGATCTTGATGCAATCGTCGCTCTGGTCGAGCAGGCCGAGCACCACCGACGACAGCGGCAACCCTGAGGCACGCAGGAAATCAACCGCATCCGCCTCCTCGGCGGGAGGTGCGGCGGCGATCAAGCGCAGCGCGTCGGCGCGCCCTTCGGCGGTCAGGATCTCAGTCGCTGGCAGGGTCATGCTTTCGCCGACGTAAGATTGACGCGAACCTCGCGCTGCGAAAAAACTTTAATCATTACGGGGCCTTAATGCACGCGCTCCCGAACAACAAGCCGGGCGGCGGGCGCCTTACTCAAACTCCACGATGACCTGGTCGACCGCGAGGCTGTCGCCGGTCTTGGCCGGGGTCGCCTTGACCGTCGCCGCCTTGGGCGCGCGGAGGATATTCTCCATCTTCATCGCTTCCATCACCGCAACCGGCTGCCCCGGCTCGACCTTGTCGCCGACCGCGACGTCGAGCTTGGTCAACAGCCCCGGCATCGGCGCGATCAGATAGCGCGACAGGTCCGGCGGGACCTTCTCGATCATGTGCTTCGCGAGGTCCGCGACGTGCGGCGACAGCACCTGCACCTGGTGCGTGCGCCCACGCGTCTGCAGCTCCCAGTTGCGGCCAGCGCGTCGCACCTGGACGATCCGCTCGCGCCCGTCGACGACGACTGTCAGCAGTCGCTGCCCCGGTGTCCAGCGCCCGACGATGTCGATCAGCTCACCGCCATCGACCACCGCCAGCGTGCCCCCGGTATAGGGCTTGATCCGGACGGTGTGCTGACCGCCGGCGATCTTGACGATGCGCTCGTACGGCGGATCGATCGTATCGCCGAGTTGATCGCTGATCTCGGCCGCCCGCTCGTCGGTAATGACCGCAACCATCCCCGCGATCACGGACAGGTCGCTGATCAATTGCGCATCCGCCGGCGCGCCGTGGAACCCGTCGGGATATTCCTCGGCGATGAAGCCGGTGGTGATGTCGCCGCTGCGAAAACGGGGGTGCTGCATCAACGCCGAGAGGAAATCGACGTTGTCGGAAATGCCGTCGATCACGAACTGGTCGAGTGCATCGACCTGCGCGTCGATCGCCGCTTCGCGCGTCGGTGCGTGGGTGATCAGCTTGGCAATCATCGGGTCATAGAACATCGACACTTCGCCGCCGTCGGCGACGCCGTCGTCGACCCGGACCGCGAGCGCCGCGCTACGCACTTCCTTCGACGGCGAATAACGCACCAGCCGCCCCGTGCTCGGCAGGAAACTCCGATACGGATCCTCGGCATAGACGCGGGTCTCGACCGCCCAGCCGTTGAGCTTCACGTCGTCCTGGCCGAACTTCAATTTCTCGCCCGCGGCGACGCGGATCATCTGCTCGACCAGGTCGAGGCCCGTCACTTCCTCGGTTACCGGATGCTCGACCTGCAGCCGGGTGTTCATTTCGAGGAAGTAGAAGCTCTTGCCGGTCGGGTCCGCGCCCGAGACGATCAGTTCGACCGTGCCCGCCGAATAATAGCCAACCGCCTTGGCCAGCGCGACCGCCTGCTCGCCCATGGCTTGGCGCATCTCGGGCGTGACGAACGGCGACGGCGCCTCCTCGACTACCTTCTGGTGGCGGCGCTGGATCGAGCATTCGCGCTCGCCGAGGTAGAGGACGTTGCCGTGCTGATCGCCCAGTACCTGGATTTCGATGTGCCGCGGCTGCTCGATGAACTTCTCGATGAACACGCGGTCGTCGCCGAAGCTGTTCAACCCTTCGCGCTTGACGCTGTCGAAGCCTTCTTTGACGTCGGTGTCGTTCCAGGCGAGGCGCATACCCTTGCCGCCACCGCCGGCCGAGGCCTTCATCATCACCGGATAGCCGATGTCCTTGGCAATCTTCAGCGCGTCCTTGGTCGTCGCGATGTCGCCGAGATAGCCGGGGACGACGTTGACCCCGGCCTCCTGCGCCAGCTTCTTGGATTCGATTTTGTCGCCCATCGCCGCGATGGCCTTGGGCGGCGGTCCGATGAAGGCGATGCCGGCTTTCTCCAGCGCCTTGGCGAAGGTCGTGCGCTCGGAGAGAAAGCCATAGCCCGGGTGCACGGCTTCCGCGCCGGTCGCCTTGCACGCGTCGATGATCAGCGCGGCCTTCAAATAGGATTCGCTCGCAGGCGGCGGGCCGAGGCGGACGGCTTCGTCGGCCATCTTCACATGCGGCGCGCGGGCGTCGGCGTCGGAATATACCGCGACCGTCTTGATGCCCATGCGCTTCGCCGTGCGGATTACGCGGCACGCGATTTCGCCCCGGTTCGCAATGAGAATCTTCTTGAACATCCGAGACGCCCTCAACCGTCACCCTGAACTTGGTTCAGGGTCCATTTCGTCACCCGCACAGCCCTTCCCCAAAATGGATGCTGAAACAAGTTCAGCATGACGGACTCACCGCGGCTTCTTGGCGAAGTAGACGCCGAGCGCCATCACCAGCAGGCCGATCACGCGCCGCAGCGTCAGCTCGGTCCTGAGCGCGCCGAACAGCCCGAAGTGGTCGATCGTCGCGGCGGCGATCAGCTGCCCCAGCAGCACGAAAAAGATCGCATTGCCGACGCCGATGCGCGGCGCCGACCAGGTCACGGCAAGGACGTAGAAGACAACCCCGAACGCGGCGGCGAACGACCACCATGGCGCGCCGGCGAACGCGCTAGCTGGCGGCGGTCCGACGAACACCAGCACCAGCCCGGTGAGGACGAGACCGACCGCGAACAGGATAACGCTCGCCGCGACCGGGCTATCGATATGAGTGCCCATCGCCGAGTTCAGCGCCGCGGTTACCGGTATGCCCATCCCGACCACCAGCATCATTGCGGCAATCGCGGTGAAATTGCCCCCGGCCTGGCTGGTCACTCCGCCGCCTCATCCAGCGGCGGGCGGTTGTGGCCGAGCAGGCGCAGCACTTCGTCGGCCGCATCCGCGAGGTTGGTGCCGGGGCCAAAGATCGCCTGCACGCCCGCGGCACGAAGCGCGGCATAATCCTGCGGCGGGATGACTCCGCCTGCGACCACCTTGATGTCCGCCCGGCCCATGTCTTTCAGCGCCTCGATCATCTCCGGGATGAGCGTGCGGTGGCCCGCGGCGAGCGAGCTTGCGCCAACGACGTCGACGTCCTTTTCGATGGCCATTTCCGCGGCCTCGCGCGGGGTCTGGAACAGCGGGCCGGGGATGACTTCAAAGCCAAGATCGGTGAACGCCGATGACACCAGGTTGGCGCCGCGGTCGTGCCCGTCCTGGCCCATCTTCGCGACCATGATGCGCGGCTTGCGGCCGAGGCGTTCGGCGACCGAGCGGGTGCCTTCGACCGCCGCCTGCCAGCCGCCGTCCTTGCGCGCCGGCCCGTAGATCCCGCGCACCGGCTCGGGCACCGTCCCATAGCGTCCGAACGCCCGCTCCAGCGCATCCGAAATCTCGCCCAGCGTACAGCGGGCGCGGGCGCAGTCGACGGAAAGGCCCAATAGGTTGCGCTCACCCTGAGCTTGTCGAAGGGCGGTCGCTCTCGCTTCGACAGGCTCAGCGGGAGCGCCTTGGGGTTCGCGCGCACCGGCCTCCAACGCATGCAGCGCTGCCCGCGCCTTCGCTTCATCCCGCCCGGCCCGCACTTTCTCGATCCGCGCGATCTGGCCTGCGCGGACCTTGGCGTTGTCGACCTCGAGGAAGTCATGCTCTTCCTCTTCGGCCAGCCGATAGCGGTTGACGCCGACGATCACCGTCTCGCCGGTGTCGACCTTGGCCGCGCGCGCCGCGGCGGCTTCCTCGATACGGTGCTTGGGCAACCCTTCGGCGACGGCCTTGGTCATCCCGCCGTGCGCTTCGACCTCTTCGATCAGCGCCCAGGCTTTCTCTTCCAACTCGCGGGTCAGCTTCTCGACATACCAGCTGCCGCCGAGTGGATCGGCGACGGCGGTGACGCCGCTTTCCTCGGCCAGGATTAGCTGCGTGTTGCGGGCGATGCGCGCGGAAAAATCCGTCGGCAGCGCGATCGCTTCGTCATAGCTGTTGGTGTGCAGCGACTGCGTGCCGCCGAGCACCGCCGCCAGTGCCTCGATCGTCGTGCGGACGATGTTGTTGTACGGGTCCTGCTCGGTCAGACTGACGCCCGACGTCTGGCAGTGGGTCCGCAGCACTTTCGAACGGTCGTTCTTGGCCCCGAGCTGGGTCATGATCCGGTGCCACAAAGTGCGCGCGGCACGGAGCTTCGCAATCTCCATGAACAGGTTCATGCCGATGCCCCAGAAGAAGCTGAGGCGGCCCGCGAAATCGTCGATGTCGAGCCCGTCGGCCTGCGCCGCGCGGACGTACTCCATGCCGTCGGCGAGCGTGTAGGCGAGCTCCTGCACCGCCGTCGCCCCGGCCTCGTGCATGTGATAGCCGCTGATGGAGATGCTGTTGAATTTGGGCATCTCGGCCGCGCAATAGCCGATGATGTCGCTGACGATCCGCATCGAGGGCTCGGGCGGGTAGATGTACGTGTTGCGGACCGCGAACTCTTTCAGGATGTCGTTCTGGATCGTGCCGGTTAGCTCGGCGTGCGGCACGCCCTGCTCCTCGCCGGCGACGATGAAGAAGGCCATGACCGGCAGCACCGCGCCGTTCATGGTCATGCTGACCGACATCTCGCCGAGCGGGATGCCGTCGAACAGCAATTTCATGTCCTCGACGCTGTCGATCGCGACCCCAGCCATGCCGACATCGCCGGCGACGCGCGGATTGTCGCTGTCGTAGCCACGGTGCGTGGCGAGGTCGAAGGCGACGCTCAGCCCCTTTTGTCCTGCGGCAAGGTTGCGGCGATAGAAAGCGTTGGAATCCTCGGCGGTCGAGAAGCCGGCGTATTGGCGGATGGTCCACGGCCGCCCGGCGTACATCGTCGCATAGGGTCCGCGAGTGTAAGGCGGGAGGCCGGGATAGCCGCTGTCGTTCGCGTCGTCCGGGCCGTAGACCGTCTCGAGGCGGATACCTTCAACGGTACCACGGGTGAGGTCGCGGCCCTTCGACTCCTTGTCGGCGAGCTTTTTCCAGTCAGATTTCGACGGCTTGTCAGTCATTGGCGACGGTCTTTAGCCGTCAATGCCGCGGTGTTTCCATAATTTCCGTGAGCACCCCGCCCATGTCCTTGGGGTGGACGAAGAAGACGAGCGTGCCGTGCGCACCGATGCGCGGCACACCCAGCACGCGGGCGCCCTTGGCTTCGAACTCGGCCTTGGCGGCGTGGATCTCGGGCACCTCGAAGCACACATGGTGCTGCCCGCCGAGCGGGTTCTTCTCGAGGAACTTCACGATCGGCGAATTCTCGCCGAGCGGCTCGATCAGTTCGATCTGGCTGTTGGGCGTGTCGACAAAGCAGACACGGACGCCCTGCGCCGGCAAATCGAACGCTGGCCCATGCGGCTCGGCACCGAACATTGCGCGATAGGTTTCGAGGCTCCGCTCGATCGACGGTGTTGCGACTCCGACGTGGTTCAATCTGCCAAGCTGCATCACACTCTCCGTCATCCCGGCCTTGAGCCGGGACCTGCCTTTTCTTGCATCGCTAAGAAAGGAAGGCGGATCCCGGATCAAGTCCGGGATGACGAACGTCAGAACTGAATCGTCACCTCGGTCGTCACCGAATTGGCAATGAAGCAGGTTTCGTGCGCCTTGTGGTGGAGGTCGGCGATCGTAGCTTCGTCGGGAGGGTCACCCGCCCAGGTTACGTGCGGCCACAGCGTGACCCTGGTCATCGCCATCTTGCCGTCGGGACGCTTCTCCAGCACGCCCTCGGCCTCGTCGACATAATTCTCGACCACGAACCCGGCGCGGCGCGCGAAGTCGAGGAAGAACAGCATGTGGCAGGACGACAGCGAAGCGACGAACGCCTCCTCGGGATCGACCCCCGCCGGGTCATTCCACGGCGCCGGGACGATATGTGGGCTGGGCGAGGCCGGGACCACCGCGCCGCCGTCGAACGCCCATTCATGCGCGCGGCTGTACTGGCCCTTGGCGAAGCCCTCGTTGCTGTCCTTCGAATGCCAGCGGACGGTGGCGGTGTAAGTGCTCATTGCCCCCTCGAAAGTTGCACCGCGTAGTTTAGGCCGCTCCACAGCGATCCCGCTCCAGTGATTCCAACGAAAGCGGTCCAGACCCAAAATCGAATGGGCTCTGCTTCCCGCTGAAAGTCCCACCACAAACCGAAGGCGTATCCACGTTGAATGGATCGACGCACGTAGCTCAGTAGGACCAAAGCAACCGCAACGTTGATGAGGGCCTTTAGGACCAGCTCAAAGGGGGATGTTATCATGCTTCTTCCACGGATTTTCGAGCTGCTTGTTGCGCAGCTTCCTTAGCCCCATCGCCACCCGCCGCCGGGTCGAATGCGGCATGATTACCTCGTCGATGAAGCCCTTGCTCGCGGCCACGAACGGGTTGGCGAACCGCTCTTCATATTCGCGGGTGCGCTCGGCGATCTCCTCGGGCGTTTTGCCGCGGAAGATGATCTCGACCGCGCCCTTGGCGCCCATCACCGCGATCTCGGCGGTCGGCCAGGCGTAGTTCAAATCGCCGCGCAAATGCTTGGACGCCATGACGTCGTACGCCCCGCCATAGGCCTTGCGCGTGATCACCGTGATCTTGGGCACCGTCGCCTCGGCATAAGCGAACAGCAGCTTGGCGCCGTGCTTGATGATGCCGTGATGCTCTTGCCCGACGCCAGGGAGAAAGCCGGGCACGTCGACGAAGGTCAGGATCGGGATCTCGAACGCGTCGCAGAAGCGGACGAAGCGCGCGCCCTTCTTGGCGCTGTTGATGTCGAGCACGCCGGCCAGCACCATCGGCTGGTTGGCGACGACGCCGACGGTGCGGCCTTCGATCCGGCAGAAGCCGATGATGATATTCGCCGCATGCGCCGGCTGCAGCTCGAAGAAGTCGCCCTCGTCGGCGACCTTCCGGATCAGCTCGTGCATGTCATAGGGCGTCGCCGCGCTCGGCGGGATCAAGGTGTCGAGGCTGTCCTCGATGCGGTCGGCCGGGTCTTCGCTCGGCCGTTCGGGGTCGTCGTGGCGGTTCGATAGCGGCAGGAAGTCGAAGAACTCGCGCGTCGCGAGCAGCGCGTCGATGTCGTTCTCGAATGCGACGTCGGCGACCCCCGACTTGGTCGTATGGGTGACCGCACCGCCCAGTTCCTCCTGCGTCACCACTTCGTTGGTGACAGTCTTCACCACCTCCGGCCCGGTGACGAACATGTAGGAGCTGTCCTTCACCATGAAGATGAAGTCGGTCATCGCCGGCGAATAGACCGCGCCGCCCGCGCACGGCCCCATGATCAGGCTGATCTGCGGGATGACGCCCGAGGCGAGGACGTTGCGCTGGAACACTTCGGCGTAGCCGCCGAGCGATGCGACGCCCTCCTGAATGCGGGCGCCGCCGCTGTCGTTGAGGCCGATAACCGGCGCGCCGACCTTCATCGCCATGTCCATGACCTTGCAGATTTTCTCGGCGTGACGTTCCGACAGCGAGCCGCCGAACACCGTGAAATCCTGCGCGAAGACGTAGACGAGGCGGCCGTTGATCGTGCCCGAGCCGGTGACGACGCCGTCGCCCGGGATCTTCTGCGCCTCCATCCCGAAGTCAGCACAATTGTGCTCGACGAACATGTCATATTCTTCGAAGCTGCCGGGATCGAGCAGGACGCTCAGGCGCTCGCGGGCGGTCAGCCGGCCCTTGGCGTGCTGCGCTGCGATCCGCTTCTCGCCGCCGCCCAGCCGGGCTGCCGCGCGCTTCTTTTCCAGTTCCTCTATGGTCGTCGCCAAAGCCCTACTCCTGACGGCCCCGCCTCCTTCCACGCGGCGTTCGTCGGGTCAATCGGGCGCACTGCCGTTTGCTGCGCTGCAGCAAGCCCGGATTCGGCTTAACTTCCGTTAATGTTACGGAACTGCCGTGACCTCCGCCCGTTCATCCCCAAGTACCCGACATTAAAGAGGATAAACGGAAAAATGCTCACCCACGCCGGGATGCCAGTTGAGTTCGATGCCGAGCCCTCGGCGAGCGATCCCATGGCGCCAACTTTGATCTGCTTTTCGCACCTGCGGTGGGACTTCGTGTTCCAGCGTCCGCAGCACCTCATGAGCCGCTTCGCGCGCGACATGAACGTTATCTTCTGGGAAGAGCCAGTCGATATCGGTCCGAAGGAAACGGCCTATCTCCGCGTCCGCGACGCCGCCGGTGGCTCGGGCGTTCGGATGGTCGTCCCGCATCTTCCCCAGGGCATGCCCGACGACGCCCGCGAGGCCGCGCTGTCGCGCCTGCTCGACGCGCACCTCGCCGCCGTCCGCGGCCCGCTGATCGCCTGGTATTATACGCCGATGATGCTGCCCTTCTCGCGCCATCTCGAGGCCGACGTCGTGGTGTTCGACGCCATGGACGAACTCAGCAAATTCAAGTTTGCGCCGACTCACCTGCTCGAACTCGAGCAGGCGCTGATCGACAAGTCCGATATCGTCTTCACTGGTGGCACAAGCCTGTTCGAAGCGAAGAAGGACCGCCATCCGAGCGTTCATTGCTTCCCGTCGTCGGTCGACCGGACGCATTTCTCGAAAGCCCGCTCGGGGCTGTTCGACCCGGCCGACCAGGAAGACCTGCCGCGCCCGCGTCTCGGCTTCTACGGCGTGCTCGACGAGCGCTTCGATACCGACCTGCTCGACAAGGTCGCCGAGATTCGGCCCGATTGGTCGTTCGTCATGGTCGGCCCGGTGGTGAAGATCGCTCCCGAGGACTTGCCGCGCCGGCCGAACATCCATTATCTCGGCGGCAAGTCGTACGGCGAACTGCCGGCCTATCTTGCCGGCTGGGACGTGGCGCTGATGCCGTTTGCGATGAACGAATCGACGCAGTTCATCTCACCGACCAAGACTCCGGAATATCTCGCCGGCGGCAAGCCCGTCGTCTCGACCCCCGTGCGCGACGTCGTTCGTCACTACGGCCAGATGGAAGGCGTCGAGATTGCCTCGACTGCCGAAGAGTTCGTCGCCGCTTGCGAGCGTGCGCTCGAACGTTCGCGCGATCGCGAAAGCGGCTGGCTGGCCGAGGCCGACCTGATGCTGTCGGCGACGAGCTGGGACACGACCCAGGCGCGCATGTCGGGCCTCATCGCCGAATTGCTCGGCACGGGCGCGTCGGCCTCGTCGGCCATCATGGTCGCGGCAGAATGACCGCGCCCTTCGGTGCTCCCCCCAGCGGGGCGAAGGCGCATTACGACTATCTGATCGTTGGAGCCGGCTTTGCCGGCTCCATTCTCGCCGAACGGCTGGCGAGCCAGACCGGCGCGCGCATCCTGTTGATCGACCGCCGTCCGCATATCGGCGGCAACGCTTATGACGAGCTCAACGCCGACGGCATCCTCTACCACAAGTACGGGCCGCACATCTTCCACACCAACAGCGACCAGGTCGTCGATTACCTGTCGCAATTCACCGAGTGGCGCCCGTACGAGCACCGCGTGCTCGCCGTCGTCCGCGGCCAGCAGGTGCCGATCCCGATCAACCGCACGACGCTCAACGCGCTGTTCGGTCTCGACCTCAAGACCGACGATGATGCGGCCGACTATCTCGCCTCGCGCGCCGAGCCCGTCGACGACATCCAGACGTCCGAGGACGTGGTCGTCAATGCCGTCGGGCGTGAGCTCTACGAGCTGTTCTTCCAGGGCTATACGCGCAAGCAGTGGGGCCTCGACCCGTCCGAGCTCGACAAGTCGGTCACCGCGCGCATCCCGACCCGGACCAATACCGATGACCGCTATTTCACCGACACGTTCCAGGCCATGCCGCGTGACGGCTACACGGCAATGTTCAAGCGGATGCTCGACAATCCGTTGATCGAGGTCCGCACCGGTGTCGATTACCGCGACATCCGCGAGCAGGTCGACGCCGACCATTTGGTCTACAGCGGGCCGATCGACGAATATTTCGATTTCCGCTTCGGCAAGCTCCCCTACCGGAGCCTCAAGTTCGACCACCAGACGCTCGACGAAGTGAGTCACCAGCCGGTCGGCACGGTCAATTATCCCGCGCCCGACGTGCCCTACACGCGGATCAGCGAGTATAAGCATCTGACCGGCCAGGACGCGCCGGTGACGACCATCACCTACGAATATCCGTCAGCCGAAGGCGATCCTTATTACCCAATTCCCCGGGCGGAAAATCAGGCGCTGTTCAAGCGCTACGAAGCTCTGGCGGATGCGACCCCGGGCGTGACCTTCGTCGGCCGGCTGGCGACCTATCGCTATTACAATATGGATCAGATCGTCGGCCAGGCGCTGGCCACGTTCCGGCGGATGCAGGAGAAGGCCGAGACCGCGGTCGAAGCGGCCTGAGGGCTAATCCCGCGCGGCCTTGCTCGCCTGATAGCGGTCGAGTTCATCGCCGCTCAGCCGAACGACGTGCAGCACATTGGTCGAGCCCGAGACACCGAACGGCACGCCGGCCATGAGTACCAGCCGGTCGCCCCCCTCGGCGATGTGGTGGCGCAAGGCCATGCGCTTGCCCTTCTCGACCATCTCTTCGAAATTGCCGACGTCGCGCGTGTGCACCGCGTAAACGCCCCAGATCAGGCCCATCCGCCGTGAGGTGATCATCGACGAACTCATCGCCAGCGTCGGCACCGTCGGCCGTTCGCGCGCGATACGCCGCGCGGTCGAGCCGGAGCTGGTGAAACAAACCATCGCCTTGGCCGAAATCGTTTGCGCAATCTGCCGCGCCGATCCCGCCAGCGCATCGGCGGTGGTGGGCTCGAGCTTGGTCTGGGTGAAATGGATGCGCGCCTGGTAGGCCGGGTCGTGCTCGACGCTGTTGGCGATGCGATCCATCATTGCCACCGCCTCGATCGGATACTGGCCGGCCGCGCTTTCCGCCGACAGCATCACCGCATCCGCGCCGTCATAGATCGCCGTCGCGACGTCGCTGACCTCCGCCCGGGTCGGGGTCGGCGAAGTGATCATCGATTCGAGCATCTGGGTCGCGACCACCACCGGCTTGCCGAACTGGCGCGCGCA
>Ga0068867_100001590_pt1 | contig 15778 bp, 11 predicted proteins | sample KBSMisM32_FD_65649 | JGI IMG/M metagenome (GOLD analysis project Ga0068867, IMG submission 65649) | Miscanthus rhizosphere microbial communities from Kellogg Biological Station, Michigan, USA - KBS Miscanthus M3-2 | ecosystem: Host-associated > Plants > Roots > Rhizosphere > Soil ...
GATATCCTGCCGGACGATATCCTCGGGATGCGTAATCCTCCTCCACAAATCCACGCCGACCCGGGTATCCGCCTCGCGGGTGATGCCGGCGATGCGCAGATGCGCGTCGTTGATCATGCGCAGGACCGTCTTGTCGCCATAACTGCGGTTCAAACAGATACCGATGGGCACGGCCTCGAAAATGGACTTCAGACGCTCCTGCTCCTTGCTGGCGGCCGACTCGGCCCGCTTGCGTTCGGTGATATCCAGGGCGATTCCTTCCACCCCGACACACTTCTCCTCGGTGTCGAAAACCGGGACTTTGATGGTTTGCAGCCAGATCGTCGTCCCGTCCGCCTGGATCTGTCGATCCTCGACCTCCAGAAGCGTGCGCGTCGCCATCACCAACAGATCGTCCTGCCGGTATTTCTCCGCCAGGTCGGGGGGAGAAAAGTCGAAGTCCGTGCGACCGATGACCGTCGCGGCCGGCAGCCCGCGGTGTTCGCAATAGTAACGGTTCACAAACGTGAAACGCCCATCGGTGTCCTTTCGAAAAATATACACCGGCAGATTTTCGAGCAGTGAGTGCAGGAAGTTTTCGGAGGCCTGAAGTTTTTGCGTTCGTTCCAAAACCCGGGCCTCCAGCTCGGTCTTCGCATCCTGCAATTCACCCAATTGATGCTGGATGGTGCCCGCCATCTGATTGAACGCCGCCGCAAGGTCGCCGATCTCGTCGGCGGAAATCACATCGGCTCGACGCCCGAGATCGCCGGCGCTGAAGGCGCGCGTCGTCTCCGCCAGCGCGCGAATCGGGGCGGCGATAAAACGTGAAACCAACGGAGCCGTCAGCGCCACCAGAACGACCACGCCCGCGATCAACGCCAGCGCAAGGTTGCGCAACTCCAGAACCGGCGCGAACGCCTCGGCGGCGTCGATCTTGACCTCCAACCCCCAGCGAAAGGACGGCAGATAACGCCAGACCGCCAGCACCTCCCGCCCCCGATAATCCAGAGCCTGCCCGACGCCGTTGTTGCCCTGCACCGCCTGCTGCAGCGGAGTCCCTTTCGGATCACCGAAGACGATCCGACGATGAAACACCGCGGCCGGATCGTGACGCGTCGGCGCGGTAAACAACAGCCCGCGGCCCTCCCGCCGCCCGACCAGCGTATCCCCCGTCTCGCCGAGCGCCGAGTAGTCTTGGATGATCCGGAACACCGCGCGGTTGTCCACCTGCAGCGCCAGGATGCCGATGAACACCCCTTCCTTGAAAACCGGCGCGGCGATGTAAGCGCGCTCGTCGTTCTCGTTCGGATCCGGCTCATACTCGGTGATCACCGCCCCCAGCAGAGTGCCGGCCGCATCAAAGGCCTTGGACAACGCGACTCCATGGCCGGAACCGCCCGCCAAGTTGGAGAACGTCTCATGCGTCGGAACCAGGGAGAACACCACGTCCCCGGTGACGTCGACCAGGAGCACGTTCTCATACCCATGAGAGGTGAGGTAACGATTAAGGTCGGTCCGGGCGAATGCCGCCGCCGCCGTGTAGTCGGCCGAGACGACTCCGCCCTCGTGAAATGCGGTGCTCAGGCGGACAAGTTCCTCGGTGAGTATCTGGCGCGAGGAGATGAGGAGCGCGTCGGATTTCTTCTCGGAAAGATAATCCTCGATACGCTGGGCCTTGGCGTCAGCCACGGCCTGCAACTGGCGAGTGACCTGTTGACGCAGGCTTTGCTCGGCTCTCCCCCAAGCGATGGCCCCGGCGACAAATACTGGCAGCAGTCCGATCAGCAGAAAAACGACTAGGAGCTTCGCGTCCAAGTGTTTCAACCGAAGTGAGCTGAGAAATGGCATCGGATGGGCGTGAAAGTTGGCGGTCAAGGGCTCGCCCAAGCTCCGGCCCAACCGGTTTGCAAGTCGTCAAGGAAGGACGTCCACTGCTCGCGCGTGCGAAACGAGGGATAGGGCAGGGGCGGAATGGGATTCTCCGAACTCCAAACGATGTCAAACTGGCCGTCGGAGCGGATCCTGCCCACGCGAACCGTCTTCCACAGATGCTGGGTGTCGGGGTCGATCGAGACGATCCCCTCGGGGGCGGCCATGCTTTGGTTGCGCAGCGCGTTTCGAACAGAGGGCGCGTCGGTGGTGCCCGCGGCCGCCGCCGCGCGCGCCCACAGATAAACTCCCACATAGGCGGCCTCCGCCGGATCGTCGGTCACGCGATCCGCGCCAAAGCGGGCGCGATATGCCGCCACGAAGCGGCGGTTTTCGGGCGTATCCACGCTTTGGAAATAATTCCAGGCCGCATAGTCCCCGGCCATGGAGCGCGTGTCCATGTGGCGCAGCTCGTTTTCCGCGATGCTGAAGGAGACGACGGGCATCCTCTCCGGGGTGATGCCTGCATGCCGGAGCGCCTCGAAAAACGCCACGTTGCTGTCGCCGTTGATCGTGTTGAGGATGACATCCGGCCGGGCCTCGACGATTTTCTCGATGATCTTTCCGGTATCCGTATCCCCCAGACGGAGATACTCCTCACCGACCACGACCCCGCCCAGCGCGGTCAGCTGCGCCTTGATAATGGCATTGGCGGTGCGCGGAAAAACATAGTCGGAGCCGATCAGATAAAAACGCTTCCCGAGATGGTCGAAGCTCCATTTCACCGCCGGGATGATCTGCTGATTCGGCGCCGCTCCGGTGTAAACGATGTTGGGCGACTGCTCCAGTCCCTCGTATTGCACGGGATAAAACAACAGGTGGTTGTGGCGCTCGAACACCGGCTTGACGGTTTTACGGCTGGCCGAAGTCCAGCACCCGAAAACGACTGCGACGCGCTCCTTGGTGATCAAGCGCTCGGCCTCACGGGCAAAGGCCGGCCAGTCCGAACGACCGTCCGCCACGACCGGCTCGATCCTCCGCCCCAGCACACCGCCGGCGGCGTTGATTTCCTCGATCGCCAGCAGCGTGGCATCGCGCACCGGAATTTCACTGATCGCCATGGTGCCGGTCAGCGAATGAAGGATTCCCACCTTGATCGACGGGACGGGGACGCCCCAAATCCGCCACGCAAAAAAACCGCCGGCGCAGACCAAGGAGAACGCCAAGGCGACGCGGATGCGGACTTTGTTCGTTATTGAAATCGCGCTCACAGGGGCAAGTGACCGGCCAACACCACAAACACGGGAAGACTGTCGAGTCATCCCCCTGTCACGCAAAGCATATCGGATGCGCCCGGACGCCCCGGAGCGCCCGCCGCCGACCGGGCATCAAAGCAACACCAGATTGTCGCGATGGACGACCTCAAGACGCTTGCGGCCTGGATAGAGCGGCTTGAGTTCGTCGCTCGTCTTGCCGGCGATGTCCTTGACCTCGTGGCTGTCGAACGCGGCCACGCCGCGCGCGAGCACTTTGCCCTCGGGATCGAGGATGTTGACGATGTCGCCCTCGGAGAAATGGCCGCTCACCCCGGTGATGCCGATGGCCAGCAGGCTGCTTCCCTTGTCACGCAGCACCGGCACGGCGCAGGCGTTGATCTGGATGCTTCCGTGCGGACGCTGGAAATAGGCGAGCCAGCGTTTCTTGGCGTCGAGCGGGAGGCCGCTCGGGACAAAGAACGTGCCCGGGCCGGTGCCGCCGAGCAGACGCGCGATGATGTCGGGCTCGGCGCCACTGGCGATGAACACGCCGCAGCCGGCGCGCAGCGCGATCTTCGCCGCCGAGATTTTTGAAATCATGCCCCCGGTCGCGGTGACGTCGGTCGTGCCGCCGGCCATGGCCTCGATCTCGGGCGTGATCTTCTCGACGACGGGAACGATCTTGCCCGTGCCCTTCATGTCGATGAGGCCAGGCGCGGTGGAAAGGATGAGCAGGTGCTGCGCGCCGGTGAGGCTCGCGACCATCGCGGAGAGCGTGTCGTTGTCGCCGAACTTGATCTCGGCGGCGCTCACCGTGTCGTTTTCGTTGATAACCGGAATGGTGCCGTAGGCGATGAGCTCCTCGAGGCACGCCTTGACGCCGAGGTGGCGGTCGCGGCCGCGAAGGTCCTCGTGCGTGAGCAGCACCTGGGCAGCGGTGAGCCCGTGCGGATCGAAACCGCGCTGCCACGTTTGCATGAGGAGCGACTGGCCGATGGCGGCGCAGGCCTGCTTCTTGGAAACGTCGGACGGCTTTTTCTTGAGACCGAGGCGGCCCATGCCGAGACCGACCGCGCCGGAGGAGACCACGATCACCTCGGTGCCGGCGGCGCGCAGGCCGGCCACGCCGGCCGCGAGCGCGGCGATGCGCTCGGTATTGAGCTGGCCGATACCCGACGTGAGCACGCCGGTGCCGAGCTTGATGACGACGCGCTTGGGTGCGGTGCTTTTCACTGAAGAAGTTTTCACAGGAGGAAACAGAGGTAACGGAGCCTGTTCTCTGTTTTCTCCGTTAGCTCCTGTAAACAATCGGTCCGCTCAGACCGTCAGCAGATCCTTTTCCTTCGCGGCGAGGTGCTTGTTGATCTCCTCGATGGATTTGTCGGTGGCGGTCTGGATGTCCTTCTCCATGCGCTTGGTCTCGTCCTCGGGGAGCTTGGCCTTCTTCACGTTTTCCAAAACGTCACGGCGGACGTTGCGCACCTGCACGCGGCCTTCCTCGGCGAGGCGGTTGGCGACCTTGACGAACTCCTGGCGCCGCTCGCGGCTCATGTCGGCGAGCGGGATGCGCACGAGCTGGCCGTCGACGGCGGGATTAAAACCGAGGTTGGCGATCTGGATCGCCTTGGAGATGGCCTGGGTGAGGCCCTTGTCCCACGGCTGGATCACGATCTGGCGGGCGTCGGGCGTGGAGATGGCGGCGCAGTCCTTGATGCGCATCATCGAGCCGTAGGCCTCGACCATGATGCCCTCGACCATGGAGGGGCTCGCCTTGCCGGTGTGGATGTTGGCGAATTCGTGGAGCGTGTGATCGACCGCTTTTTTAAAACGGACCTGGGCTTCGTTGAGGATGGCTTGGGACATATCTCGGAAAGTTGAGAGCTGAGAGTTGAAAGTTGAGAGCCCGGACTCAGCCGTGGACGAGGGTGCCGACCTTCTGGCCGGTGACGGCCTTCTCGATGGCGTGCGGGTCGTTGAGGTCGAACACGAGGATGGGGACGTTGTTGTCCAGGCAGAGGGAGAACGCGGTCGAGTCCATGACGTTGAGGCGCTGGCGGAGGGCGTCGATGAAGGTGATCTCGTCGTATTTGACGGCGTCGGCGTGCTTCTTCGGGTCCTTGTCGTAGATGCCGTCCACCTTGGTGGCCTTCATGATGATGTCGGCGTGCATCTCGGAAGCGCGGAGCGCGGCGGTGGTGTCGGTCGAGAAATAGGGGTTGCCCGTGCCCGCGGCGAAGATGACCACGCGGCCCTTTTCGAGATGCCGGATGGCGCGACGGAGGATGAAGGGCTCGGCGACCTGGTTCATCGGGATGGCGCTCTGCACGCGGGTGGAGACGCCCATCTTTTCGAGGCAGTCCATCAGCGCGAGGGAGTTGATGACGGTGGCGAGCATGCCCATGTAGTCGCCCGTGGTGCGGTCGACACCGCGCTTCTCGCCCTGGAGTCCGCGGAAGATGTTGCCGCCGCCGATGACGACGCAGACCTCGACGCCCATGTCGTGAATTTGCTTCACCTGGGAGCAGATGCGCTCAAGCACGCCGGCGTCGATGGGGTTGTTGGATTTCCCGCTCAGAACCTCGCCGCTCAGCTTGAGCACGATGCGTTTATACTTGGTCTTCTTTCCAGCCGCTTTGTCACTCATGCCTCGGAGGAAACGTCCCGGTAAAGTCGGCGTCAATGCGCGAGATGATTGAGGTGGCACAGACATTCGTGTCTGTGCTCCGACTCCCCCCATGGCGCCGATCCGCACAGGCAGGAATGCCTGTGCCACGCCAGCGCACAAAAAAGGCGGCTCCGGGAAGGAGCCGCCTCGGGTGAGAAACGTGTTCGCTTACTTGGCGGCGGCAGCCGCCTTGACGAGTTCGACGAAGCTGCGGGACTCCAGCGACGCGCCGCCGATGAGGCCGCCGTCGATGTCCTTCTGGGCGAGCAGTTCGGGGGCGTTGGCGGGCTTCATGGAGCCGCCGTAGAGGATGCGAACCTTCTGCGCCACGGTGTCGCCGAAGAGCTTCACCAGCAGCGAGCGGATGAAGGCGTGAACCTCCTGCGCCTGCTCGGTGGTGGCGACCTTGCCGGTGCCGATGGCCCAGACGGGCTCGTAGGCGATGACGACGCTGGTCGCGAGTTCCTTGGAGACGCCCTCGAGGCCGGCCTCGAGCTGGGTCTGCACGACCTTCAGCGTGTGGTTGCCTTCGCGCTCTCCGAGGGTTTCGCCGACGCAGAGGATGGGCTTCAGCTGGTTCTTCAGTGCGGCGATGACCTTTTGGTTAACAAACGTGTCGGTGTCGCCGAAGTAGGTGCGGCGCTCGCTGTGGCCGACGATGACGTAGTTCACGAACAACGAGCGGAGCATCTCGGCGGAGATTTCGCCGGTGTAGGCTCCGTTCTTTTCGGGGTGCAGGTTTTGCGCGCCGAGCTTGATGCTGGAGCCGTCGAGGGCCTTGCCGGCGGTCTCGAGAGAAGTGAACGGAGGGCACACGACGACATCGACGTCGGCCTGCTTGCCGACCTCGGTGACGATCTCCTGCACGAGCGCGGCGGCTTCGGCGGAGGTTTTGTTCATCTTCCAGTTACCGGCGATGAGTTTTTTGCGGATGGACATGGTGATAAAGCTGAAGGGGAAAGTTTAAGTCGAAGGTGGAAGAGCAAAAACCGGTCCGGGATGCGGATGGCTTCAACTTAATCTTCCACCTTCAACGCGTTGTTTTTCTTGGAAAGCTCAGCTTTCCAGGAAAACAACGCCGGGGAGGGCCTTGCCTTCGAGGAACTCGAGGGAGGCGCCGCCGCCGGTGGAGCAATGGGTGACCTTCTTGGCCACGCCGAACTTCTTCGCCGCGGTGGCGGTGTCGCCGCCGCCGACGATGGTGGTCGCGCCCTTGGCGGTGGCCTCGGCGATGGCGTCGGCCATGGCCTTGGTGGCGCCGGCGAACTTGTCGAACTCGAACACGCCGGCCGGTCCGTTCCAGATGATGGTCTTGGAGGACAGGATGGCCTGGCGGTAGAGCTCGATGGACTTCGGGCCGGCGTCGAGACCGCCCCAACCGTCGGGAATACCGGTGGCGAGATCGGCCGCGAGCGTGTTGGCGTCGGGCGAGAAGGCGTCGGAGCAGACGAAGTCGATCGGGAAGATCAGCTCGACGTTGCGGGCGGCGGCCTTGGCCACGAGTTCCTCGACGATCTTGGCGCCCTCGGGGTCATAGAGGCTGGTGCCGATGGGCGTGCCGCGAAGGACCTTGTGGAAGGTGTAGGCCATGCCGCCGCCGATGATGATTTTGTCGGCCTTATCGAGCAGGTTCTTGATGAGGGGAATCTTGTCGGCGATCTTCGCGCCGCCGAGGATGGCGAGCAGCGGACGGTCGGGATTGTCCAGGACCTTCGCGAAGGCCTTCAATTCGGCTTCCATGAGGAAACCGGCGGCCTTGATCGGCAGGGTCACGCCGACCATGGAGCTGTGGGCGCGGTGGGCGGTGCCGAAGGCGTCGTTGACGTAAACGTCGGCGAGCTTGGAGAGGCCGGCGCGGAACGCGGCGACGGCAGCGGGATCGGCCTTCTTGGAGGTGCCGTCCTCGAGCTTCACCTTGCCCTCTTCCTCGATGTGGAAGCGGAGGTTTTCAAGGAGGAGGACCTGGCCGGGTTTGAGCGCGGCGGCGGCGGCTTCGGCGACGGGGCCGACGCAGTCGGAGGCGAAGGCGACGGGCTTGCCGAGGACCTTTTCAAGTTCGGCGGCGACGGGCTTGAGGGAGAACTTCTCGATCACCTGGCCATCCGGACGGCCGAGGTGGCTGGCAAGGACGACGGACGCGCCTTTCTCAAGGGCGTATTGGATCGTGGGCAGCGCGGCGACGATGCGGGCGTTGTTGGTGATGACACCGGTCTTCTTGTCCTGGGGAACGTTGAAGTCGACGCGCATGAACACGCGTTTGCCGGCGAGATCGAGGTCGCGGATGGTTTTGAATTTGGCCATGGTTGGGAAAAGGAAAAACCGCGAAGGTCGCGAAGAGGCGCGAAGAAGTAGGAACTTCGCGTGCTTCGCGCCCTTCGCGGTTTTATATTTTGGACTGGGACGGGGATGACTTAGAGCTTGGCGGCGATCTTCTTGGTGAGATCGACGACGCGGTTGGAATAGCCCCACTCGTTGTCATACCAGGACACGAGCTTGAAGAACTTCGAGTTGAGCTCGATGGAGGAACCGGCGTCGAAGATCGAGGACTGCTTGTCGTGGATGAAGTCGGTGGAAACGACCTCTTCGTCGGTGTAGCCGAGGATGCCCTTGAGGTAGGTCTCGGAGGCCTTCTTGAGGGCGGCGCTGATCTCCTTGAGGGAGGTTTCCTTGGTGGTCTTGAAGGTCAGATCGACCACGGAGACGGTCGGGGTCGGCACGCGGAAGGCCATGCCGGTGAGCTTGCCCTTCACCTCGGGGCACACGAGGGCGACAGCCTTGGCGGCGCCGGTGGCGGAGGGGATGATGTTCTGCGCGGCGGTGCGGCCACCCTTCCAGTCTTTCTTGGAGGGGCCGTCCACGGTCTTCTGCGTGGCGGTGTAGGCATGCACGGTGGTGAGCAGACCTTCCTCGAGACCGAAGCCTTCCTTGAGGAGGACATGGACGAGGGGAGCCAAGCAGTTGGTGGTGCAGGAGGCGTTGGAGATGATGCTGTGCTTGGAAACGTCGAGTTTGTCGTCGTTTACGCCCATCACGATGGTGATATCCTCGCCCTTCGCGGGAGCGGAGATGATGACCTTCTTGGCACCGGCGGTGATGTGGCCCTTGGCCTTCTCGGCCTCGGTGAACAGACCGGTGGACTCGATGACGAGATCGACGCCCAGCTTGGCCCAGGGGAGCTCGGCGGGGGATTTGGCGGAGACAACGAGGATCTCCTTGCCGTTGATCACGAGAACGTCGTCCTCGGCCTTGTCGGGGGACGATTTCTTGGAAGAAACGGTGCCCTGGAACTTGCCCTGGGTGGAGTCGTATTTGACCAGGTAAGCGAGGTTGTCGGCCGGAACGATATCGCCGACGGCGACGACGTCGAGGGTGGTGCCGAGCAGGCCTTGTTCAACAAGGGCGCGGAACACGAGACGACCGATACGACCAAAACCATTGATTGCGACTTTTACTGCCATGGGAGGATCCGTTTCTTCTATGAGTTAGATTGCTGATACAGGTTGACCGCGCCACGTGGGCACGGGATGGCCACAGAAACCGCCGCCATGCGCATTGGCAAGGGTTTTGGCTGCGCATGCGCTGGCAAAACCTCGGCGTCTCTTGCGGGACCGCCGGCGTTTTACGAAACGCGCATCCACAGACCGCAGCCGAGCGCCGGCACAAAAAGCTCGGCCTCGACCGGCTGGCACACGGTGTCGGCCGCAGTCTCGCGGAAAAACCGCTCATGGTCGGCCAGTTGCACCCAATCCTCCGAGGCCACCCCCTGCCCTAATGCGATGGTCACGTCGCCAAGCGTGTTATTGACGGCAAATAGCAACTGCATGCCACCCTGAGAATGATCCGCATTGTATAGCACCGCCGCGGCCGCGGTGTTCGGCGCCCAGTAAAACTGGAAGAACTTCTCGCTGGCGCGCGAAAAGTGCCGGACCAGCCGGCCGATCTCGGACCGGCGAAACGCGATCCAGTCGGCGAAATACGTGTGCGTGGACGGAAACCGGTAGATGCGCCGGTAATCCAGCGCGTTCACCTCGCCCATCTGGTAGGTATTATGGATCCCGAGCTTGGACCGGATGAAATCCTGGCCTGCCGACAACATCGGAATACCTACCGACATAAACAGCGTGGCCGCCATCAAATGGGTGCGCCGGCGGTCGTTGGCGGTGGGGGTGTCGCCGTTGCCGTTGGCGTTGTCGGTGATGTTGTCGATCCAGGTCTTGTCGTCGTGCGACTCGGTGTAGTTGACCGTCTGAGCCGGCCATTTCGCGTAATACCACGGCGAACCCTTCAGATAATACTCAAAACCCTCGCGCGTGCCGCCGCCGCGCACGTAATCGCGCACGAAATTGCGATAACCGTCGTTCCACGACGCCCAGCCGGTGTCGCGCAACTCGCCAGCGATATGCCCGCGGAAACTCCACGGCTCGGCGATCAGGATCACGTCGGGCTTCACGCGCTTGAGCGCCGCCTCGACCTCCCTGAGCACCGGCGCGCCCACCAGATCGGCGAGATCGAACCGGAATCCGTCAACGCCGTAGGTCTCGATGAGGTGCCGGCAGCTGTCGATGATCAGGCGTGTGGACATCGCCGCTCCGCAGCGCAAATCGTTGCCGCACCCGCTCCAGTTGGACAACTGGCCGGTGCCGTCCTGCTCGAAATAATAGAGACGGTCGATGAACATCAGGTGCGCCGGCTCGCCGACATGGTTGTAAACCACATCCAGGATCACCGCGATGCCGCGCCGGTGGAAGGCCGCGACCAGCGACTGCAGCTCCTTCACGCCGCTCGCCTTCGCCGGATTCGACGAATAGCCGCTGGCCGGCGCGAAGAAATTGGCGGTCATGTAGCCCCAGTGATACTCGTCCGCCGTCTTCGCGTCGTTCTCCTGCACGGGCTGCAACTCCACGCAGTTCACCCCGAGCCGGTGCAGATAAAAATTCGGGTGGTCCACCCACCGCTGCAGGCCGGCGAACCCGCGCCGTTCCTCCATGCCCAACGCGACCGGCGCGCGCGCCACGAGATCGCGCACGTGCGCCTCGGCGATGACGAGGTCCTGCCATGCGGGCGTCTTGAACCCGCGGTCGCCCTTCCCTGCCCGGGCGGCGTCGAGCACGATGCCCGGCCCGAGCCGGCTGACCGTGGCCTGCGCATAGGGATCGAGCACGCGATGCGTGGGCTCGAACAATCCGAAGGCGTCGCGCGGGCCGTCCACGTGATACCAGTAGAACCAGCCGTGGAGATTCTCCGCGAGCACCACCTCCCACACACCCGCGTCGGTCCCGCCCGGAACGCCCGCGCGCTTCAACTGATAACGGTGCGGCGAATTCTGGTCTGCGAGGTCGGCGCACACACACAGCTCGACGGACTTCGCGCGCGGCGCGAACAGCCGGAACACCGTGTCCCCGCCGTTAACGCGAGCCCCCATGGGCAGGTCGCTCGACATCCGGTAGAAAAACTCGCCCGGCATCAGCGGCACCTCATGCCCCTCGCCGCCATCCGCCCAGCGGACCGACCAGGATTTCGACAAGTCCAGCGGCACCGGCAGATCAAACTTGAACAGATGCTGGCCCGTGCGCTCGGGGTCGATGACGTAGTTCACGTTGCCATCGTGGTCGCGCACCGCGTTGGGCGCGGAGTCCGGCACGTTGAACCAACGGCCTTTGTCGGTCACAAATTTGAACCGCAGATGCGGATGCGCGTAAAAACGCTCGGCCTGCCCCGTCCAGATAAACACCGCGTCGCCGTCCAGCGTGCTCTCGTGCAGACGCCATTCCTCGCTGAACACCGCCTCGTGCCAGCCGTTGAAGTCGCCCGCGAGATAGATGGTTTCACCCGCGCCCGTGAACTCGGGGTGCTGGCTCTTGCGCAGGAAAAACCGGATCTCGTCCTTCCGGTTCACGAAATACGCGCTCTCGCAACCAAACAGGTAGTCCGGCACGCGCTGGAGCACCAAAAACTTCGCCCCGCCGCTCAGCGTGAGCGGAGGCTGGTGCCGGCCGCGCCAGTCGTGACTGAGCTCGATCAGACCGTGCGTGGGCGATTCCAGCCAAGCTCGGGAGACTTTTTTGTCGCGGGAAGACATGAATGGAGGAAGCGGTATCATTCCCCGTGCCAATCCCCGCACAAGACCGAAAGTCCGCCCGCGCGCCAATGTTACGCGCGGTTGACAATCCGCCCCGCGCGGCCACGTCGTCATGCGCCATGTCCGCGCCCGAAAAAATCCTCGTCGCCATGTCCGGCGGAGTGGACAGCTCCGTCGCCGCCCTGCTGCTCAAGCAACAGGGCCACGACCTCGTGGGCGCCTACATGAAAAACTGGATCAACGAGGACAACATCATCGGCCATTGCCCGTGGATGCAGGACATCGAGGACGCCCGCGCCGTCTGCGACCGGCTCGGCATCGAGTTCCGCGTCGTCAACCTGATGCAAGACTATCGCGAACGCGTCGTCGCGTATCTGCTCGACGGTTACAAGCGCGGCCTCACACCCAACCCCGACATCATGTGCAACCGCGAGATCAAGTTCGGGGTCTTCCGCCAGTGGGCGCGCGACCACGGCTTCGGAGCGGTCGCCACCGGCCACTACGCCCGGCGCGGCACGCTCCTCGACGGCTCGTTTTCCCTGCTTGAGGGCGCGGATAAAAACAAGGACCAGTCCTACTTCCTCGCCCTGCTCTCCCAGGCCCAGCTCGCCGATGCTCGTTTTCCCATCGGCCACCTGCCCAAGCCCGAGCTTCGCCGCCTCGCCGCCGAGGCCGGCCTGCCCACCGCCGCCAAAAAGGACAGCCAGGGCATCTGCTTCATCGGCGAAGTGAAGATGCAGGACTTCCTCCGGCAATACGTGCCCGACCAGCCCGGTCCCATCGTGCGCGCCACCGACGGCAAACGTTTGGGCGAACACCGCGGCCTCCATTATTACACGCTCGGCCAGCGCAAGGGCATCGGCGTCCCCTCCAACACCGACAACCAAGCCTACGTCGTCGTGGGCAAACGCGCCGAGGACAACGCGCTGCTCGTCGCCTTCGACGCCGCCGATGCGCCCGGCCTGTTCCAGACCGAGATACGCGTGCATTCGCTCCAGTGGAACGCCGCGCCGATCACCGCGCCGCGCCGGCTGGAGGGTCGCGTGCGCTACCGCGATCCGCGCACGGCCATCGAGTTCATCCCCGAGGTCGGCGGCACCGCGCTGGTGCGGTTCGACCAACCGCAGCGCGGCCTCGCCAGCGGCCAGATCCTCGCACTCTATGAAGGCGAGCGCCTGCTCGGCGGCGGCGTTTATGTGTAAACCCCGCCCCCCGGCATGAACACCGATTCGCTTTCGATCCGTGCCGGCGAATTGTTCCAGCAAGAATCGATCAACCCCGCCCTCACCCGCGCCCTGCGCGGCACAGTGGCGTTTGTCCTGCCGCTGATCGTAGCCCAGGTGTTCAACATTCCCGCCGACGCCTCGTTCGCCGCCGTGGGCGCCCAGGTCGTGGCGCTCACCGATGTGCGCGGCGCCTATCGGTCCCGGCTCGTCATCCTCGCCGTCATCACCGCGGCCATCACCGGAGCCACCGTGCTGGGCACGCTGGCCGCCGGCCACCTGCTCGTCTCCGTGCTCGCGATCGCCGCGCTCGCGTTGCTCGCCGGAGTCGCGCGGCATCTGAGCGGCGATTACGGCCCCGGGCTCGGAGTCGTCGCGGCGCTGCTCTTCATCATGGCGCTGGCGATTCCCTCCAGCCGGCAGCCGTGGTGGCACCACGCCGCGTTCGCACTCACCGGCGGACTGTGGGGCATCGCATTGCAGGTCCTGCTCTGGCCGTTCCGCCCGCAACACGCGCTGCGCCAGACCGTGGCGGAGACGTGGATGGCCGTGTCCGAAGTGCTCGCCGCGCTCCGAACGGAAGCCGACGCAACGCCGACCGCGCGGCACGAACGCCTGGTGCAACGCGAACACGCGCTGCGGGCCGCCGTGGACCGCGCCGAGGAGATACTCTCGTCCGCCCGCACCCGCCGCACCACGCCGCTGGTCAACCATCTGGAGGAACTGCGGGTGGAAGCGGCCCGCCTCGGCAGCCGGGTGGCCGCGCTGCACGCGTCCGCCGAGCTGCTCGCCCCGCAGCCCGCGTTCACCCGCATCGCGCCGGCGTTCGACTCGCTGCTGCTGGCGCTCACCAACCTCACGCGCTCGGTCGCGATCACGGTGATTTCCCACCGGCCGGACAACTTCGGCGCCTCCGAAATCCGGATCAACCGCTGCATCCACCTCATCGACGGCCTCTCCGACCAGTCGAACGCCCTCCCTCACGAAAGCAGCGCGATGCTGCTGGAAACGCTGCGGCAGATGCGCGCGTTGCTGGCCAGCCTCAAACCCGCGCTCGGCGACACCGTGGACCGCGGGACCGCCCGCACCGGGTTTCCGCTGCGCCTGCCGGAACTCAGCGGATTCTCGCCCCGCGCACTGCTCGCCTGGCTCAGACCGGCGTCGCGCCCCGATCCGCTGCTCGTGCGCCACACCCTGCGCATGGCGGTGATGACGATGGCCGCCATCGCCCTCTACGAATACTTCAATATCTCCCGCGGCTACTGGATCGCCTTCACGCTTATCATCGTGCTCCAGCCAGATTACGGCTCGACGCGCCAAAAGGCGGGCCAGCGCATCCTCGGCACACTGGCCGGCAGCGCGCTCGCCAGCGCCTTCCTGTGGGTGCGCATTCCCCTACCCGTGCTCGACGCCCTGATCGCGGTGACGGTCTTCTGTTTCGCCTATTATCAGAAGCAACGCTACGCGCTCGCGGTGTTTTTTGTCACCTTGATGCTCGTGCTGCTCACCGAGACGGCAGGGACCGTGCATCTGGAATTCACGCTCTCCCGCCTGCTCTGCAATCTCGCCGGCGGCGGACTCGCCATCATCGCCTCGCTGCTGTTCTGGCCCAGTTGGGAAAATGAGCGCTTCCCCGCCGCCATGGCCGGGGCGATGCGCGCCGGCGACGCCTATCTCGCCGCCATGACGACGGCGCTCGCGGACGGACGCGCGTTCGACAACGAACTCCTTCAGTCCAAACGCCGGTCCGAAACGGCCAACAGCATCGCCGCCGCCTCGCTCCAGCGCATGGCCGGGGAACCCGCCCGCCGGCAGAGCAACATCGATCGCGGCACCGCCCTGCTCCACGGCAACACCCGCATCACCCGCGCGGTGACCGCGCTCACCCTGCACCTGCAAGCGGGCCGGCCAGTCCCCTCACCCGAATGGGCGCAACGACTCGAACTTACCCGCGGTGTCATCGATGCGCTCGCCACGTGCGTCGCGGAGGACAAACGCGCGGCGCCGGAAATCTGCGCCCGGATCGATATGATCGACCGTCTGGCGCCGGGCGGAGGCGACGCGCGGCTGCGCCAGATTCACACCCAGCTCGCCAAGATCGCGACCGAGCTGCGCGCGATGACCCTGGCGATGAACGAAGGCCCGGCGGTTACAGCGCCAACGCCTTGAATTCGTCGGTCTTAAAGGTGCGCGGCAATCCGCGCGGATCGGCCATCTTTTTCATCACCGCGCTGTCGGGGTGATCCTTGAGGCCTTTGTCCAAAAGTTTGAGCGCATCGTCCGTCCGGCCGAGGAGCGCGAGCACGAAGGCCTGCTGCGCGAGCTGCTCGGGCTGGTGCTCCGCCTTGTAGAGATCGGCGTGCAGCCCCAGGGCCTCCTTGTAGGCCTTGCGGGCGCCGTCGAGGTTGTCCTGTTTGCGGCGGGCCATGCCGAGCGACACCCAATACTCGGGCACGTCGTCGCGGAGCTTGATCGCGCGCTGGAACATCTCCTCGGCGCGCGGGAACTCGCGGATCTGCATGGCGAACTGTCCCTCGCTCGCGAGGCTGGCGGCCTCGGCTTTCACGGCGGCGGGCACTTCCTTCGGCTTTTTGGAACAACCGGTGGCGGCGGACAGGACGGCGACGCAGGACAGGGTGATCAAAAAAAGGCGCTTCATGGGGTGATGGATCAAAGGTCGGGCGGAACGTTGGCGATGGCTTCC
>Ga0068867_100001598_pt1 | contig 15741 bp, 13 predicted proteins | sample KBSMisM32_FD_65649 | JGI IMG/M metagenome (GOLD analysis project Ga0068867, IMG submission 65649) | Miscanthus rhizosphere microbial communities from Kellogg Biological Station, Michigan, USA - KBS Miscanthus M3-2 | ecosystem: Host-associated > Plants > Roots > Rhizosphere > Soil ...
CGCGAAGCAGTTCAACTACGTGCACGGCATTCGCGTGTCGGCCGACGGGCACGTGTATGTGGCGGATCGCCTCAACAATCGGGTGCAGGTGTTTTCAACGGCCGGTGTGTTCGAACGAGAAGTGTTCATCGACCGGTCCACGCACCTGCTGGGTACGGCTATGGCGGTCGCCTTTTCCCGTGACGCCGGCCAGCAGTACCTGTATGTGGCTGATGCCGGCAATGGAAAGGTGCACATCCTCGACCGACAGACGCTCACCGAAGTCAGTCAGTTCGGTCGCATCGGCAGGTACGCCGGTCAGTTCATCTTTCTCCACAACGTTGCGCTCGATTCCCGGGGGAACCTCTACACGGCGGAAGTAGGAACGGGCCGGCGGGTTCAGAAGTTCGTCAGGCGCTGATGCGGGGCCTCCGCAGCGGGAGCAGCGACCGCTAGTGCCATCGATTCCGAACGCCACGGCTCCTGAGCGAGGCGTGCCGCGCGCCACCCGAGAGGCGCTCCGCCAATACGAGTCTCGTGGAGGTGATCGTTCAACGCGAAGGTATAAAAGCGCGACTAAGTGACTTAGATAAAGTCACTTAGTGGTGGAGGCGGCGGGAGTTGCACTGCCTGGCGGCGAAGCCGCCGGCTGAACTAAACGACTGCCGGCGAACACCAACCGAACGAAGTTCGGTTGGTGGAGGCGGCGGGAGTTGAACCCGCGTCCGAAAGCCCGTCGTCGTGGGACTCTACATGCGTATCCGCTTCTTTTGTCTCGTGCCCAGCGTGAGGAAGCGGCTAAAAACCGCCGGGTCACCAGCTCCGGTAAATCTCGCCCCCCGCCGCCGGAGCACCAGCGGGGGACCAGCCTGTTTAATGGCGTTCGACCCCCAACCACCAGGCGAGGTCAAGGCGAACGTCACAGCCTAATTAGGCTGCGAGAGCGTACTGATTGTCCGCAGTTAACGGATGTCCCATCAGATTTACGAGTTAATGGTGCTCGGCATGCATCCCGCGATCTCGAACCCCCGTCGAAGCCAAATTCGCCCCCCATGGGTGTCGCCGATCGAAACGGCAAACTCACGCTCCTGAGTTGCCGTCCAACCCAGTGTAGCAGCCGGGCAGGTATGGGCGCTCATGTGACATCCCGGTCCAGACGATAAGCTGAAGGTGAGGCGTGACCTCGCGATCGACTCCCCCTATAATCGGTGCAGGCCTGTGAACAGAGAACGACGTAACCATCGGCAGGGCTTGGCATTGCGAGCCTTCGTCGTTCTCGCGGCCGTTGCCGGCGGCGCCACGCTCCTCGCCGGCCAGCAGCCCCCGGTCCCGCGTCTGGGGCTGGATTCGCTCCTCGTCGCCACCTCCCATCCACCGCTGCCAGCTGAGCCGTCTCTGTACTGGTTCGTGCCCGAAGGGCCCGCGCGCACCGGGCGGGGGCTCGACGCCGCCGCGCGACGCCTCGCGCAGGGAGCCCAGTTCATCGCCGCCGGGGACTTCGCGGCCGGCCTTCCGCTGATCTCGGCACCGGACCTTGGCGACCCGCACCTCGCCAACTACGCCACCTACTATCGCGGCATTGCGCAGATCGGTCTGGGGCGATACGACGAGGCGATGGCCACGCTGTCGCTCCTGGCCGCGCGGCCGCTCGAAGGGGCGCTGAAGGAACTGACCACGCTGTCGCTCGCCGAGGCGGCGCTGGCGCGCGGCCTTCCCGAGCGCGTGGAACCCGCGCTGGCGCAGCTCACCCTCGACAAGCTGGCCAACCCGGAAGACGTGTGGCTGATGCGGGCACGCGTCGAGGACGCGGCGGGGCACCGCGCGCACGCGCTCGAATCCTATCGGCGGCTCTATTACGAGTATCCGCTGAGCGCACAGGCCGCGGCGGCGCCCCCGGCAATCGGGCGTCTGCGCACGGGCGATCTCGATCAGCCCGAACCGTTCGAGCGCGGGCTGGGCCGGGCCGAGCGCTTCTACAGCGCCAAGCGCTGGGCCGACGCGAAAGCGGCGTTCAACGCGCTGTCGCCGGCCGACGCCGACGGGCGGGAGCTGGTGGCGCTGCGCATCGCCGAGTCCGACTACTACCTGGGCGCCCGGCGTCAGGCGCGTGAAGCGCTGCGTCCGATGCTCGACGGCTCGCGGGCCGCCGAGGCCCGCTACGTGTCGCTGCTCGCCACGAAGGCGCTCGGCGACCACTCCGGCTACGTGAAGCAGGCGCGGGATCTGGTCACGGACTTTCCCAGCAGCCCGTGGGCCGAGGAAACGCTGAACGGCCTCGCCACGAACTTCATCATGTCGGACGACGACGATGACGCCGACGCGGTCTTCCGCCAGCTCCTGGCCAGCTTCCCGCGCAGCCGCTACGCCGATCGCGCGGCCTGGAAAGTGGGGTGGCGGGCGTATCGCGCGAGCGAGTTCGCCGACGCGGCGGACGTGTTCGACACGGCCGCGGCCCGGGCGCCGCGCGCGGACAACCGTCCGGCGTGGCTGTACTGGTCCGGGCGTGCACACGACCGCGTGAACGAGACCGTCACCGCCAACGCCCGCTACCGGCTGGTGGTGGCCGACTATCAGAATTCGTATTACGGGCGCCTGGCGTCGAAGATCCTGGCGTCGCGCGGCGAGCCGTCGGTCACGGGTCGCATTACGTCGTCACCCGCGGCCACGCTGTCGGCCGTCGTCTCCACCGACGACATCATCCGCTCGCTCATCACCGCGCAGATGTATCCCGACGCCCTCCGCGAGGTGCAGTACGCCCAGCGGGTGTGGGGCGACTCGCCGCAGTTGCAGGCCACGTCCGCGTGGATCCGGCACGAGCAGGGGCTGACGCTTTCGGCCGACGAGCGCTTTGCCGCCCTGCGCGGCGCCATCACCACGATGCGCCGTGCCTACCCGCAGTTCATGGCCGCCGGCGGCGAGACGCTGCCGGCCAACGTGCTCCGCATCATCTTCCCGCTCGACTACTGGCCGCTCATCACCAAGTACTCCGAGCAGCACAAGCTGGATCCGTATCTCATCGCGGCGCTGATGGCGCAGGAGTCCACCTTCACCGCCGAGATCCGCTCGCATGCGAACGCCTACGGGCTGATGCAGATCATTCCGGACACCGGCCGCCGCTACGCGCGCAAGATGGGCATCAAGCCCTTCAACACCGCGATGCTGCGCCAGGCCGAGATCAACGTCCAGATCGGCACCCAGTACTTCCGCGACCTGATCGACAAATACGGCGGCGCACACTTCGCGCTGGCAAGCTACAACGCCGGCGAGGCGCGCGTCGATCGGTGGACGGAAGAGCGTCCCGGGATTCCGCAGGACGAGTTCATCGACGACATCCCGTTCCCCGAGACGCAGACCTACGTGAAGCGCATCCTCGGCACCGCGGAGGACTACCGGTACTTGTACGGCGGCGGGCTGCTGGATCCCAATCAGGGCCCCGCGCTCGTGGCGGTTAACACGGCGCCGAGAGCCACGGTGAGCGCGGCGCCGCCGGCGCCATCCAAGAAAGCCACTCCGGCGAAGAAGACCACCAAGAAGCCGGCGCGCCGTTCGCGCCGCTGACCTCGTCCTGATGGTCGATCGCCTGCTCGACCTGACCCGCCAGGCCGAGGCGAATCATTTCTGGTACAACGGGTTTCGCAGCTACCTGCTGCCGGTGTTCGCACACGCGGCGGCAGGGCGGTCGCGCGTGCGCGCGCTCGACGTCGGCTGCGGTACCGGCTACAACCTGGGGCTGCTGGCGCGGCACGGGTCGGTGGTGGGGCTGGACCTCAACGAGCGCGGGTTGATGCTGGCACGTGAGATCGGCCGCCCGCTCGTGCGCGCGCGCACGGAGCGCCTGCCGTTCGACGACGCCACGTTCGACCTCGTCACGTCGTTCGACATGATGCAGTGCATTCCCACCGATCGCGAGGCGGTGCGCGAGATGGCGCGCGTGGCGAAGCCGGGCGGCGTGGTGGTCATCTCGATGGCCGCGCTCGAGATCCTGCACGGCGACCACTCCGAAGTGTGGCAGGAGTACCGGCGCTACACGCGGGCGTCGGCGCGGGCACTGGCGGAGCAGGCGGGGCTGCGCGTCGAACGCGTCACCTTCATGTTCGCGGTGCTGTTTCCCGTCCTGCTGGTGTCGCGCGGCGTGCAGCGGCTGACGCGGCGGTATCGCGAGGTTCGCGACGATACCGACATCACGATTCCACCCGCGCCGATAAACGCGCTGCTGTCGGGGCTATTGAGGGTCGAGGCGGCGCTTTCGCGCCGCGTCGGGATGCCGGTGGGAAGCTCGCTGCTGGTAGTGGCGAGAAAGATGTAGGGGCCACCTTCAGGTGGCCCGTGCTAGAAGCGAATCAGCCCGCCAAAGTAGAAGCCCTTCATCTCCAGGTCGCCGCTGTCGCTGTCGAGCAGGTAGTCGGCCGTCAGCGCGCGGTAGCCGCCCTGCACGCCGAAGTAGCGGGTGATGCTGCCGGTGACGGAGACGTCGAAGTTCTTCAAGTGGGCGTCGGCGTTGCCGTTGACGGCGTCGGTCAGCTTGTTGGCGATGAAGCCTGGCATCTTGAAGCCGCTCCACTCCGCGGTGACGCCGACATTCCGGTGCGGGTAGACGCGGCCGATGACGCCGAGGGCGGGGAAGGGCACCTTCTCGTCGGTGAGCGACCCGGCCGTGAACCCCTGCGACGTGGCGTTCAGGTTGGCGACGACGTGGTTGAAGTGCATGTCGGCGATGAAGCCGAAGAAGCCGCGGCCGGTCTTCACGAAGTCGTGCTCGTAGCCGACCTTCCAGAGCTCCCAGTCGAGATCGGCGGTGGCGTTGGCGGCGACGTTGAACGTGCGGCCGCCGATCACGACGGCCTGCTGCAGCGTCGCGGCCTCGTTGTAGACCATGTCCACGTGGCTGATGCGCACCTTGCTCTTGCCGCCCTGGAGCACGGTCCGGAACTCGTTGAACCGCTTGTTTTCGATGCCGAACTGCTGCACCAGGTCGACGCCGCTGGCGTTGACCGTGCGCAACGAGTCGCTGCCGATCACGATGCCGGGCGTCGGCTTCCAGAACATCAGCCCCAGCTCGACGTGAAAGCTCTCACCGGGTGCAGGCGCCTCCGGTGCTCGGAATTGGGCATCCGCCTGCGAGGCAAACAAGCTCAGCAGGAGGCAAACAGGTAGCGTTCCACGAATGTGCATGCTTTGAGTGTCGGCTTCACGGCAGCCGTCCATTAGTCAGGCGTTCACCTGGGGTTCAGGGCCCCCTCGATACAATTGGTCAGTGTCCCCGGCTCGCAGGCTTCTCGAGCATCTCGTTCCCTACCGGCGCGCGTACGTTCAGGGTTTCCTGGGGGTTGTGGCGGCCACGGCCCTGCAGCTGGCGGCGCCGTGGGTCACCAAATACGCCATCGACGATCTCGTCGCGGACCTCACGGCGGCCAAGCTGTGGGGCTACGCCGCAGCCATTCTAGGGCTGGCGGCGGCGGGCGGCTGGTTCCGGTTTCTCAACCGCCGGGCCATCGTCGGTGTTTCGCGCGAGTTCGAGTATAGCCTCCGAAACGAGCTGTTCGCGCACCTCCAGCAGCTCGACCTCGCCTACTTCCAGCGCACGCGCACGGGCGATCTGATGTCACGGGCGACGAACGACCTCACCGCCGTTCGCATGCTGATGGGGCCGGCGGTGCTCTACACGTCCAGCACCGTGCTCACGTTCGTCGTGGCCGTCGTGTTGATGATCTCGATCGATCCCTGGCTGACGCTGCTGGCGCTGGTGCCGCTGCCGTTCGTGTCGTTCTTCGTCCACTACTTCGGGAAGCGTATCCACGACCGCTTCGAACAGATTCAGGCGCAGCTCTCGACCGTGAGCGCGGTCACGCAGGAGTCGCTCGCCGGCGTCCGCGTGGTCCGCGCCTACCGGCAGGAACCGTTCGAGCTCGAACGCTTCCGCGAGTCGAACGCCGAGTACGTGCGTCGCAACCGTGGACTCATCGCGCTGCAGGCCATGTACTTTCCGAGCATGGGGCTGCTGATGGGTATCGGCGCCCTCCTGGTGCTCTGGCTGGGCAGCCGCGAGGTGCTGCGGGGCCGCATCACCATCGGCGAGCTGGTGGCCTTCAATTCTTACCTGGCGATGCTGGCGTGGCCGATGATCGCCTTCGGCTGGGTGACGAACCTGTGGCAGCGGGGCATGGCCTCGTGGAAGCGGATGCTCGAGGTGCTCGACGTCGCGCCCGCCGTATCGGACGTGCACGCGCGGCCGGACACTCCCGCTACGCCCGAGGCCATTCGCGGCGACGTCGAGTTCCGCCATCTCACCTTCGGGTTCGGAGGCGAACCGGTGCTGCGCGACGTGTCGATCACGATCCCCGCCGGTACGACGACGGCGATCGTGGGCGGGACCGGGGCAGGGAAGTCCACGCTCCTCAGCCTGCTGGCCCGGCTCCACGAGCCGCCGCCGGGGACGGTGTTCGTCGACGGCCACGATGTCCGGCATGTGCCGCTCCCGGTGCTGCGCGGCGCGCTCGGCGTCGTCCCGCAGGAGATCTTTCTGTTCAGCGCCACGATTGCGGACAACATCACGCTCGGCGAGCCGGCGGCGCGGCCAGGCGTGCCGCGCTGGCCGCGCGAACGCATGGAGGCGGCGGCCGCGACCGCGCGCCTCGACGCCGACCTCGAGTCGTTTCCGCAAGGGTACGAGACGGTGGTCGGGGAGCGCGGCATCACGTTGTCGGGCGGGCAGAAGCAGCGCACGGCGCTGGCCCGCGCCGTCGCCATGGATCCGCGGATCCTCGTGCTCGACGACACGCTGTCGGCCGTCGACACGCAGACCGAGGAGGACATTCTGCGGCGGCTTCGCGGCGTGATGCGTGAACGAACCTCGATTCTCGTGTCGCACCGCGTGTCCACGGTCCGCGGCGCCGACCAGATTCTGGTGCTCGACGACGGCCGCGTGGTCGAACGCGGGACGCACGACGAGCTGCTCCGGCTGGGCGGCCTCTACGCCGCGCTGGCGCGGCACCAGCAGCTCGAAGACGAGCTTGCGGCGATCGGCTGACCATGGCGGCCCACGACGACGACGTCATCGGCAAGGCCTACGACTCGCGGCTGATGCGCCGCCTGATCACCTACCTGGCGCCGTATCGCGGGCAGGTGGCGCTGGCCATCGCCGCGATCGTCACCAACGCGGTGCTGCAGCTGGCGCCGCCCTTCCTCACGCGGATGGTCATCGACCAGGCGATTCCCGCGCGCGACCTCTCGGGGCTCGGCGTCGTGGCGGCGCTCTACCTGGGTGCCCTCGTGCTGTCGTTCCTGCTCGAGTTCGCGCAGACCTGGACGATGCAGATCATCGGGCAGAAGGTGATGTTCGACCTGCGGATGGCAGTGTTCGGGCACCTACAGAAGCTCGATCTGCGGTTCTACGACCGCAACCCGGTGGGCCGCCTGATGACCCGCGTCACGAGCGACGTGGACGTACTGAACGAGCTGTTCACCGCCGGCGTGGTGTCGGTGTTCGGCGACGTGTTCACGCTCGTCGGCATCATGGCGATGCTGATGTGGATGGACTGGCGGCTGGCGCTGGTGGCGTTCTCGGTGCTGCCGCTGATCGTCCTGGTGACGCAGTGGTTCCGCCGCCACGTGCGCGAGTCGTACCGGGAGGTGCGCGGCTGGATCGCCCGCATCAACGCCTTCCTGCAGGAGCGCATCTCCGGCATGGCGACGGTGCAGCTGTTCCGGCGCGAGGCGCGCGATCACGACGCGTTCGACGAGATCAACCGCGCCCACCGCGACGCCAATCTCGACTCGATCTTCTACTACGCGGTGTTCTACCCGGCGATCGAGCTCGTGAGCGCGCTGGCGGCGGCGCTGCTGCTGTGGGTGGGCGGCGGCTGGGTACTGCGCGATCTGCTGACGCTCGGCTCGCTCGTGGCGTTCCTGCAGTACTCACAGCGCTTCTTCCGCCCGATCAGCGACCTCTCGGAGAAGTTCAACGTGCTGCAGGGCGCGATGGCGTCGTCCGAACGCATCTTCACGCTGCTCGACACGCCGGTAGAGATCGCCTCGCCGCCGGGAGGCGTGCCGGCCCGTCGCGGCGCCATCCGCTTCGAGCACGTCACCTTCGCTTACGTGCCCGGGGAGCCGGTGCTGAAGGACGTGTCGTTCGAGGTGCTGCCTGGCCAGCGCATGGCCATCGTCGGCGCCACCGGCTCGGGCAAGACCACGCTCATGAACCTGCTGCTGCGGTTCTACGACGTGCAGGAAGGGCGGATCACCATCGACGGCGACGACATCCGCACCCTCGACCTGGCCAGCCTGCGGGCGCAGTTCGGCCTGGTGCTGCAGGACGTGCACCTGTTCTCGGGCACCATCGCCGGCAACGTGCGGCTGGGGCACCGTGACATCACCGACGAGGCCATCCGCCGCGCGGTGGACGCCGTGCACGCGGGGCCGTTCATCGACCGCCTGCCGGGCGGCCTCGACGCGCCCGTCGCGGAACGGGGCAGCACCCTCTCCGTGGGGCAGAAGCAGCTGCTGTCGTTTGCGCGCGCGCTGGCTGCCGATCCGCCGGTGCTCATCCTCGACGAGGCGACGTCGAGCGTCGACACCGAGACCGAAATCCTGATTCGCGACGCCCTTCGCGTGCTGATGGCGGGCCGCACCACGCTCGCCATCGCGCACCGCCTCTCGACCATCCAGGACATGGATGCGATCCTGGTGCTGCACAAGGGCGAGCTGCGTGAGCAGGGTACGCACCAGCAGCTGCTCGCCCAAAAAGGGATCTATCGACGGCTGTTCGAGCTGCAGTTTGCGAGCGGCCTGGAGAGCAGGCCTGAAGGCCTGCAGCCACACGTAGCTGCAGGCCTTTAGGCCTGCCTCTCAGTTCGCCGGCTCGGGCGCCGGCTCGCTCGACGTCGTCGGGCCCGGCGGAGGCGTCTCGGCGCCGAACCCGTCGGCGCCGTCGGGATCCGGAAGCGGTGCCGGCTCAGCGTTGGCCGGTTCCACCTTCTCCTCGCGCGACGCGGCGGCGCGGCGCGCCACCTCGCGGCGCCGGAACAGCCGATCGATCAGGCTCGGGGAGCTGGCGCGCGGATCCCATCCGAGCCGCAGGACGGTCACCTCGATGCGGCGCCGGCCGAACTTGAGCGCCTCGCCGCAGCTCCAGATGTAGAGATCGAGGTGACGCCCCTGCACGGCGGGGCCGGTGTCCATGATGGTGTAGACGCCGTTGTACTCCGGGTCGCCGGTGGCCAGCGTGACCACCGTGCCGACCGGCAGCAGCAGCGGATCGGCCGCGGCAATCCCGCGGCGGACGTTCACGCCGGCGGCGGTCGTCTGCCCCTTGCAATACGCGGTGGCGTCGAAAGCCAGGTGCGAGCCAGGGGCAGGAGGTCCGTCGTCGTCGCCGAGCATGTCGAGCCAGGCGCCGTACCCGGAATCGAGCATGCGGGTCTCGTACACCGACACGGCCACGACGAGCGTGACGATGAGGGCGACCATGGAACGTCGCGTCGGTGAAACGATCGGAAACGCCATAGGCTCAGCGAAAGTGTTCGAACCCGTGGGGCAGCCCGCGGCAGCCCGAGGCGTCGCGCACAGAGAGATCGGCTCCTCGTGTCACCACGCCAATCCTGGTTATCGGCAGATCGCCGATGCGCCGGCGGGCGCCCCGCAGCCGGCCTCGATGGCGCGGCCGGACCGTGAAGAGCAGCTCGTAATCGTCGCCGCCGCCGAGCGCGGTCTCCAGCCAGTCGGTGCCGGCGGTCGTGTGCCAGGCGCGCGCCTCGTCCGAGACGGGCAGCGCCCCCGCATCGATCTCCACGCCGACGCCCGACGCTCGCGCCAGCTGGCGCAGTCCGTCGGCCAGCCCGTCGCTCAGGTCCACGCAGCTCGACGCGGCTCCATGATGCGACAGCTGGAGCCCGGCGCGCACCCTGGGTTCTGGACGCAGGTATCGGAGGACGCAGGCCGACTCTACCGTAGGAGCCGTGGCGCCGGCCCGCAGGATCGCAAGCCCGGTGGCGGCATCTCCGACAGCGCCGGTGACGTAGATCTCGTCGCCGGGCCGTGCGCCGCTGCGCTCGAGCGCCCGGCGCGGCCGCACGGTGCCGATGGCCGTGACGTTGATCACCAGCGGCCCCGGCGTCCGCGTGATGTTGCCGCCCACGAGCGGCGCGCGATGCGCGGCCGCCTGGCGGAGAAAGCCCTCGATCAGGCCGTCCAGCACCGCCACGCGCAGCGTCGCCGGCAGCGCCAGCGAGAGGAGCACGGCGCGCGGTTCGGCGCCCATCGCGGCCAGGTCGCTGATGTTCACCGCCAGCGCGCGGTGCCCGATCGCGTCCGCGGGGACGAAGGCCTGGTCAAAGTGCACCCCGTCGACGAGCGCGTCGGTCGTCAGCACCTCGCGAAGACCGCGCGGCGGCTTGACGACGGCGGCGTCGTCGCCCGGGCCCACGTCGACCCAGTCGGGCATCTCGAGCCGGCGCGTGATGCGCTCGATGATCGCCTGCTCGCCGATCTCCGCGACGGTCGTGTTGGAGGAAGTTGTCACGAAGGGGACTGTTGGCCGCAACTCGCGTCGGCGAGTTGGAAGGAATTAACGCCCCGCTTTGCCGTGTGGGGAGGTCGCATGAACCTGCTTAAGCAGGTGGAGCCGCTGTGATAGATCGCGCTTCAGGCTTCCTCGAAACAGAGGCGTGCACAACACGCGACCCCGCAGCTCACTTGGGTAAAACATCGGCTCAAGCGAGCCTCCGAATACCATCACGAGCAAAGCAGGAGCAGTTCGATATTAGCCCAACTAGGGCCTGAGTTGTAGCGGGATGGAACAGCTACGGCGACGAATCAGCGCGCCGCGCTGCCACTGTGTGCAGTCTCGAACGTTCCCAGGACATCGTCCACGAGCCGCTCCAGGCGCAGGGCCCGCTCGTTGAGCTCGCCGCTCGAGGACGACGACTGCTGCCGCGCACGGAAGCACTCGTCGGCGATGTTCAGGGCCACCAGCAACGCCAGGCCGAGCATGTCGCTGGTGGGAGCCGCTTGGGCGGCAGATTTCATCTTCTCGTCAACGTACGCGGCCAGTTCGGTCACGTACGCCACGTCGAGCGAGCTGCGGATGGGGTAGCGCTGCCCGGCTATCTCGACGCTGACGATGCTGTTTGTCACGCGTGCAAATGATCGAGCTGCCGCAACATGTCGCTGACGCGCGCGCGCACGAGCTCGCGTTCGTCGCGCAACGCGGCCAGCTCGGACGTGGTGCCGTCGAGGTCGGCCACGCGGGAGCGTAGCCCGTCGAGCTCCTCCGTCAGCCTGGCGTTCTCTTCAGCGGCCTGCGCCTGTTCGGCGCGCAACTGCGTGACCAGACCGACGAGAAGCTTCACCTTGTCCTCGAGTCGATCGATCGGGTCGAGGTCTACTGTGCGCGCGAGTGCTGACTTCACCATCAAGCTCCGGAGGAAATGCTGGCGTCCGGCGAGAATGGTGCCACGAACGCGGCAGCCGATCAATCGGAATTGCGCGCGTGCGCGCGCGGTCTATCTTTGGACCGCGCCGTGTTCGGAGACGAGTGCGCCCACGATGGTTTCCATCGCCGACTGCACCTCGGCGTCGGTGAGCGTACGGTCCGCCGCACGGAAGGTGAGCCGCAGCGCGAGGCTGATCTTGCCGTCGGGGATGCCCTTGCCCTGGTAGCGATCGAACTCGCGTACGTCGGCGAGTGAGGGCGGGGCGGCGCGGCGGATGGTAGCTCGCACGTCGGCGGCCGGCAGGGTGTCGCTCACCAGCATGGCGACGTCACGGGTGACCGACGGGTAGCGTGGCAGCGGCGTCACGCGCACGTCTCCCGCGACGGTGAGGAGGGCGGCCGCGTCGAGATCGACCTCGGCCACGAAGACGGCGTCGTCTCCCGGGAGGCCGTGATGCTCCGCCAGCGTCTTGGACAATCGCCCGAAGACGCCGATGCGCTGGCCGCCGGAGATGAGCGCCGCGGCCTGTCCCCGCACGAGCCACTCTTCGGCATGGGGCGCCGTCGTGGACTCGAGGTTCAGGGCGCGGCACACGCGGTCGAGCGCGCCTTTCATGTCGAAGAACGTCACATCCGGGGCGGCGCCGCTCCAGTGCGGCACGTCGCTGCCGCCGGTCCATGCCAGGGCGAGCGACTGGCGCTCGCCGCGGGCTTTCGAGAACACGTTGCCCAGCTCGAACAGGCGCACGTCACGCTGCTCGCGCCGGCGGTTGTGGCCCAGGGCATCCAGCAGCCCAGGTAGCACCGACGGCCGCAGGACCGCGAAGTTCTCGGACAGCGGGTTGGCGATCGGCGCCAGGTCGTCCGGCGCCGCGAACGGCGCGGCGGCCCCTTCGCCCATGAAGCCGAACGTGACCGCCTCGAAGAACCCGGCTCCGGTGAGCACCCGCCGCAGGTGGCGCGCGCGGACGATCCGCGGATCCATCGACGGGGCGGCGGCCCGCAGCGCCGGGAACGTCGCCGGAATGCGGTCGAACCCGTAGTGGCGGGCGACCTCTTCGATGAGATCGATCTCGCGCACGACGTCCACGCGGCGGGTCGGCACGGTCACGGTCCAGCCGTCGGCCGCGGGCGCGAGGCCGAAGCCGAGCGACGTGAGGATGCGCGTGACGTCGGCGTCGGGCACCGCCACGCCGAGCAGGCCAGAGAGCCGGCCGCGGCGCAGCGTCAACTGCCGTGGCGCGATCGGCGCCGGGTAGGCGTCCACCACCTGGCCGCGCGCCTTGCCTGCCTTGGCCGCTTCGAGCAGAGCGCAGGCGCGCCGCATCGCGAGGAGCGGCAGGTTCGGATCGACGCCGCGCTCGAAGCGCATGCTCGCCTCGGTCTTGAGGCCCAGCGCCTTGCTGGTGCGCCGCACCGAGTTGGCGTTGAACGACGCGCTCTCGAACACGATGGTCCGCGTGCCGGCACCCACTTCGGAGTCGGCCCCGCCCATCACTCCCGCGATCGCGATCGGCGCGGACGCGTCGGCAATGACCAGCATGTCCGCCGACAGCGCGCGGTCCTGTCCGTCGAGCGTCTTGATGCGCTCGCCGGCCTTCGCGCGCCGCACGCGGATTTCGGCCCCGCCGATCTTCGTGAGGTCGAAGGCGTGCATCGGCTGGCCGAGTTCGAGCAGCACGTAGTTGGTGATGTCCACCACGTTGCTGATCGGGCGCACACCGGCGCTGTACAGGCGCGTCTGCAGCCAGCCGGGCGACGCCCCGACGGTCACGTCGGCTACCGCGCCGGCGTAGCGTGGTCCCAGGTCCGGATCGTCCAGGTGGACGCTGATGCCCGGGTCTGACGCCCCGGGCCTACGAACAGAGTCGGCCGGAATCAGCGTCGCAAGCGCGGTGTCTTCGGCCGGCTCGCGCAACGGCAGGCCGTAGGCGGTGGCCACCTCGCGCGCCAGCCCCAGCACGGACAGGCAGTCGGGCCGGTTCGCGGTGACCTCGAAATCGATGACGGCGTCGTCGCCCTCGCCGTCGATCCCCTCCACCGCAAAGCCGCGTACCGAGAGCCGTACGGCGACGTCGGCCGCCGATCCCGGCACGTCCACGAACTCCTTCAGCCAGGAGAAGAGCACCTTCATAGCGGGAACTGCTCGAGGAAGCGCAGGTCGTTCTCGTAGAACAGCCGGATGTCGTCGACGCGGTACTTCAGCATCGCGATGCGTTCGATGCCGGTACCGAACGCAAAGCCGCTGACGGTGTTCGGGTCGTAGCCGACCGCTTCGAGTACTGCAGGGTGGACCATGCCGCTGCCGAGAATCTCCAGCCAGCCAGTGTGCTTGCAGATGCCGCAGCCGCCGCCTCCGCACTTCTGGCAGCTGATGTCGACCTCGGCGCTCGGCTCGGTGTAGGGGAAGAAGCTCGGACGCAGGCGGACGCGCGCCGACTCGCCAAAGAGACCGTGGACCAACGCCTCGAGCGTGCCCTTCAGATCCGCCATCGTAATCCCCTCGGCGACCACCAGCCCTTCGAACTGCTGGAACATCGGCGTGTGGCTCAGATCGAGATTGTCGCGGCGGTAGACGCGCCCCGGCACGAGGATGCGCACCGGCGGCTTGAAAGTCTTCATGTAGCGAATCTGCATCGCGGACGTATGCGTCCGGAGCAGCGTGGCCGCCTTGACCTGTGACTCGGGCACCGATCCCCGATGCGCACCCCACGTGCCGCCGACGATCGGCGCGCCCAGGTACAGCGTGTCCTGCATGTCGCGCGCGGGATGGTCCGGCGGCATGTTGAGCGCTTCGAAGTTGAAGTAGTCCTCCTCGACCTCGGGCCCTTCGAGGATCTCGTAGCCCATGCGGCTGAAGATGTCCTCGACGTCCTGCCGCACGCGCATGAGCGGATGGATGCGCCCCGCGGCGCGTTCGCGTCCAGGCAACGTGACGTCGACGGCACCAGCCGGCGGACGGCTGGCTTCGAGCGCGGCCTTGCGCTCGGCCAGCGCGGCCTCGATCTCCGACTTGAGCGCGTTGACGGCGGCGCCGAAGGCGCGGCGCTCCTCGGCCGGCAGGCTCTTGAGCGTCTGCATCAGGGCCGTCACCGACCCCGACTTGCGGCTCAGGAACTCGTCGTCGATCGCCTTCAGGTCCCGTTCGGTCGCCGCGGCGGCGAGGCGGGCCTGGAAGTGCACGCGCAGGGTCTCGATGGAAGCGTCGGCCATATATCAAAAAAAAGGCGGGTCTCAGGACCCGCCTTTCGATTCACCTGTCGGATGCCAATCTACGCGGCGGGCAGCGCAGCCTTGGCTTGCGAGGCCACTTTCGCAAACGCCGCGGACTGCGTGATCGCCATGTCGGCGAGCATCTTCCGATCGAGCGTGATGCCGGCGGCCTTGAGGCCCCGAATCAGCTGCGAGTAGGTGATGCCGTTCTCGCGCGCGGCGGCGTTGATGCGCACCACCCAGAGGCGGCGGAAGTCGCGCTTCTTGTTCTTGCGCCCGACGTATGCGTACTTGGCCGCGGTATCGACCGACTCTTTGGCCTGGCGATACAGCTTGCTCTTGGTCTGGTAGAAGCCTTTTGCACGCGCAAGCAGCTTCTTCCGCTTGGCGCGCCGGACGGTCCCGCGTTTTACTCTCGGCATTGCAGATCTCTCTCTACTTGTAGGGCAGCATCAGGCGGACCTTCACGGCGTCGCCCTCGGCGACCACCTTGCTTCCGCGCAAATGCCGCTTCGACTTCGTCGTCTTGCTCGTGAGGATGTGGCGCTTGAAGGCGCTCGACCGGGTCACCTTGCCCGTGCCCGTCACCTTGAACCGCTTCGCCGCACCCCGATGTGTCTTCAGCTTCGGCATTACGTTCCCTCTTCAACCGGCGCCTCTTCGGCGTCCGTCTCCGTCTCCTGCGGCCGCAGCGCCTTCGGCGCATTCTTGCGTCCCGCCCGCTGGCCCAGAATCACGTGCATCTGGTTGCCTTCCTGCCGCGGCATCGTTTCGGCGATGGCGATCTCCTGCAGGTCGTTCAGCAGCCGCTCGAGAATCCGCCGCCCGATCTCCGGGTGCGCCATCTCGCGGCCGCGAAAGAAGATCGTGGCCTTCACCTTATCGCCGTCGTTCAAGAAGCGCTCGATGTGCTTCTTCTTGAACTGGTAGTCGTGTTCGTCGACCTTCGGCCTGAACTTGATTTCCTTGACCAGGATCACGCGCTGGTGCTTTTTCGACTCCCGCGTGCGCTTCTGTTCCTGGTACTGGTACTTGCCGAAGTCCATGATCCGGCAGACCGGAGGCACCGCGGTCGGAGAGATCTCGACGAGGTCGAGCCCCTTCTGTCGCGCGATGGC
>Ga0068867_100001608_pt1 | contig 15698 bp, 15 predicted proteins | sample KBSMisM32_FD_65649 | JGI IMG/M metagenome (GOLD analysis project Ga0068867, IMG submission 65649) | Miscanthus rhizosphere microbial communities from Kellogg Biological Station, Michigan, USA - KBS Miscanthus M3-2 | ecosystem: Host-associated > Plants > Roots > Rhizosphere > Soil ...
CTGGCGTGACGCCTACCGCCACATCCACCATTTCGCGGCGACAGTGCTCGACCGGGTGTACTTCCTGCAGGACCGGACCGGCCTGTTCGACGTGCGCAGCATCGGCGCCGATGCCTTGCACGCGATGCTCGACCGCGGCGAGGGCGTGATGCTGGTCGGCGCCCATCTGGGCAGTTTCGAGGCGCTGCGCGCGACCGCGCAGGGCCGCGGCGCGCGTGTCGCGATGCTGATGTACGAAGACAACGCGCGCCTCATCAATGCGACGCTCGCGGCGGTCGCGCCGCAGGCACAGCTGCACACGATCGCGCTCGGCCGCGCCGGCGCGATGCTGCAGCTGCGCCGCTGGCTCGATGAAGGCGGCCTCGCCGGCCTGCTCGCCGACCGCACGCTGCCCGGCCAGTCGGATCGCTCGCGCAGCCTGCGCTTCGATTTCCTCGGCGCGCCGGCGTGCTTCTCCGATGGGCCTTTCCGGCTCGCCGCAATGCTGCGCCGCCCGGTCGTGTTCATGGCCGGTCTGTACCTGGGCGGGCGCCGCTACGAGCTGCGTTTCGTCGAGCTGGCCGACTTCCGCCCCGAGGCGCCGACCGAAGGCCTCGATGTCGACGCGCGCGTGCGCCGCGGTGTGCAGCGCTATGTCGCCCTGCTCGAATCGCTGTGCGTTGAATCACCGTACAACTGGTTCAACTTCTATGACTTCTGGGCCAGCGCGTCCGATGCCGCCGACTCCACCGACCCGCGCGATGCATCACCCGCCTGAACGCCGGCGTGCGCTGGCGGCCATGGCCGGCGGTGTCGCGCTGACCGCGGCCGCGCTCGGCGGCCTGCGCAGCGCCTGGGCCCAGCCCGGCTTCGACCTCGAGCAGCTGATGCGCGCGCTCGCGCAGGTCCGCGCCGGCGAGGCCACCTTCACCGAGAAGCGCACGGTCGCGATGCTCGAGCGCACGCTCGAATCATCGGGGCGCCTGTCGTTCGAGGCGCCCGACACCTTCGTGCGCGAGACGCTGAAGCCGCGGCGCGAGCGCGTCGCAGTGGTCGGCAACACGATGACGATGAGCCTGGGGCAGCGCAGCCGCACCATGCCGCTCGATTCGGTGCCCGAGGCGGCGGTCATCATGGAGGCGATCCGCGGCACGCTGACCGGCAACCGCGACGCGATCGAACGCCACTTCAGCGCGACCGTCAGCGGCACGGCGCAGCGCTGGCTGCTCGAGCTCGTGCCGCGCGAGCCGCGCCTGCGCGAGCAGGTGATCTCGGTGCGCGTGGCCGGCCAGCAGGCGCTGGTGCGCGAGGTCACGGTGGCGCTGGCCGACGGCGACCGTTCGGTGATGAGCATCGAGCCGGCGACCGCCGCGCCACGCGGCGCATCGAACCCCGCGAATCCGGCAAACCCCGCCAGCGCACCGAGCGCGCCGAGCTGACGCACCGATGCGCGCCGCCCTCGAGCGCCTCGGCAGCTTCGCCCGCCGGACCGCCTTCGCGCTGTGGCTGATCGGTGTGCTCGCGGCCGCCGGCATCACGTCGCGGACCAACTATGTCGCCGACCTGTCGGCGTTCCTGCCGCGAGCGCCGAGTGCCGAGCAGGCGGTGCTGCTCGACCAGCTGCGCAGCGGCATTGCCGCGCGCCTGGTGCTGATCGGCATCGAGGGCGGCACGCCCGAGGCGCGCCGCAGCGCCTCGCTCGAGTTCGCGAGGCGCCTGCGCGCCAGCGGCGCGTTCGACGACGTGCACAACGGCGACAACAGCCAGTTCGAGGCGACCGGCAGGTTCCTGTTCGACCACCGCTACCTGCTCAGCCCCGCGGTCGATGCGCAGCGCTTCGGCGTCGAGGGCTTGCGCACCGCGATCGAGGAGACCACGTCGCTGCTCGGCACACCGGCCGGCGCGATGATCAAGCCGGTGATCTTGCGCGACCCGACCGGCGAGACCGTGCGCATGGCCGAGGCCATGCTGCCGGCGCAGGCGCCGCGCAGCGACGCCGGTGTGTGGGTCTCGCGCCATGCGTCGCGCGCGGTGCTGATCGCGACCACGCGCGCCGACGGCGGCGACCTCGATGCGCAGGAGCGCGCGCTGCGCCTGCTGCGCAGCAGCTTCGCGCCGTTCGAGGCGCAGGGGCTGCGCCTGATCGTCTCGGGCTCGGGCAGCTTCGCGGTGGCGTCGCGCGCGCAGATCAAGGCCGAGGTCGAGCGCCTCGCGATCGCCGGCGGCGTCGCGATCGTCGCGCTGCTGTTGCTGGCGTTCGGCGGCTCGCTGCGCACGCTCGTGACCGCGCTGCTGCCGGTGGCCACCGGCGTGCTCGCCGGCATCGCCGCGGTGAGCCTGGTATTCGGCAATGTCCACGGCGTCACGCTCGGCTTCGGCACGACTCTGATCGGCGAGGCGGTCGACTACGCGATCTACTACCTGATCCAGGCGCGCTCGGCGCCGGGCACGGAGCGTGGCGCCGGCGCGCGGCACTGGATCGACGCCAGCTGGCCGACCGTGCGGCTCGGCCTGTGGACCTCGGTCTGCGGCTTCGCGGCGCTGCTGTTCTCGGGCTTCCCCGGGCTGGCGCAGCTCGGCGTCTTCTCGATCGCGGGGCTGGTCGCGGCGGCGCTGACGACCCGCTGGGTCTTCACCCGGCTTGCTCCTGACGGCGCGCCCGGCATGGGCCTGCGTCGGCACCTCGGTGCCGCGGTCGGCTGGTGCACCGCGGTGCTGCCGCGGCTGCGCTGGCCGCTGGTCGCGCTGACCCTGCTCGCGGTGTTCACGCTGGCCTGGCTGCCCACGCCGTGGCGCGGCGACCTGGGCGCGCTGAGCCCGGTCGGCGCCGCGAAGATGGCGCTCGATACCGAGCTGCGCGCCGATCTCGGCGCCAGCGATGCCGGCACGCTGGTCGCGGTCTCGGCGGCCGACGAAGCCGGCGCGCTGATGCAGGCCGAGGCCGTCGGGGCACGACTCGACCAGCTCGTCGACGCCGGGCAGCTTGCCGGCTACGAATCGCCGGCGCGCATCCTGCCGAGCCCGGCAACGCAGCAGCGTCGCCGCGCTGCGCTGCCCGACCGCGACAGCCTGCGCACGCGCCTGGCCGAAGCGACCCGCGACGGCCCGCTGCCGGCGGCGCGCCTGGACGGCTTCATCGACGACGTGCAGGCTGCGCGCGCGCAGCCGCTGCTGACGCGTGCCGCGCTGCGCGGCACGCCGCTGGCCGGCGCGCTCGACGCGCTGCTCGTGCCCGGCAGCGCCGAGCGCCCGTGGCGCGCGCTGCTGAGCCTGCAGGCCGGCGCGCGACCGATCGACGCGGCGCAATTGCGCAAAGCGCTGGCCGACGTGCCGGGCGCGCGCGTGGTCGCGATCAAGCCCGAGCTCGACGCGCTGTACGCGCGCTATCTGCGCGAGGCCGGTGTTCAGGCGCTGCTGGGCGCGCTCGCGGTGTGCGTGCTGCTCGCACTGCATTTGCGCTCATGGCGACGACTGCGGCGGATCGCGCAACCGGTCGCCGCCGCGGTGCTGATCGTGCTCGCGGTGCTGAGCGCCAGCGGCGTCGCGCTCGGCATCCTGCACCTGGTCGGGCTGCTGCTGACGGTCGCGATCGGGTCGAACTACGCCCTGTTCTTCGATCAGATCCGTGACCAGCAGGAGCACCGCCTGCCGGGTTCGCCGGTCACGATCGACAACGACACGCTGGCGTCGCTCGCGCTGGCCAACCTGACCGCGGTGATCTCGTTCGGCCTGCTGGCGATGTCGTCGATTCCGGCGCTGTTCGCGATCGGCCAGGTGGTCGCGCCGGGCATCCTGCTGAGCCTGCTGCTGTCGGCCGCGTTCATCGCGCCACGCCGCGGCTGATGCGCGGCGGCGCACGGGCGCTGTGTGAAAATCCGGCGCCCGCCTCCCGCCCTCCCGCCCTCCCGCCTTCACGCCTCCCCGCACGCATGCACGCTCAGCCCACTCCGGCCGCTCCCGGCCCTGCCGACGCCACCGCGCACTGGCATTGGCCGCTGCTGCTGAAGGGCAGCGCCGTGCTGCACCTGGGCGCCGGCGCGGCGTTGCTGGCCGCACCGCAGCAGTGGCCGTGGGCGCTCGGCGCGATCGCGGCGAACCACGCGCTGGTCACCGCCACCGGGCTGTGGCCGCGCTCGACCTGGCTGGGCGACAACCTGCGGCGCCTGCCCGAGGCTGCGGCGGCGCGCGGCGAGGTCGCGCTCACGATCGACGACGGCCCGAACCCCGACGTGACCCCCGCAGTCCTCGACCTGCTCGATGCGGCCGGCGCGCGCGCGACCTTCTTCTGCATTGCCGCGCAGGCCGAACGCCACGCGGCGCTGTGTCGCGAAATCGTGCGACGCGGCCACGGCGTCGAGAACCACAGCCACCGCCATGCGCATAACTTCTCGCTGCTCGGCCCGCGCGCGCTGCGGCGCGAGGTCGGGCGGGCACAGGACGCGCTGAGCCAGATCACGGGCCAGCGCCCGCGCTTCTTTCGTGCCCCGGCCGGGCTGCGCAACCCGTTTCTGGCACCGCAGCTGCACCGCCTCGGCCTGTGCCTGGTGAGCTGGACGCGGCGCGGCTTCGACACCGTACGCGGCGATCCCGCGGACGTGCTCGCGCGCCTGACGCACCGGCTGCGCGCCGGCGATATCCTGCTGCTGCACGACGCCCACATGGCGCACACCGCGGGCGGTCGACCGGTCGTGCTCGAGGTGCTGCCGGCACTGCTGCGGCGCTTCGAGCTCGACGGCCTGCGCCCGGTGACCCTGGTCGAGGCGATGCGGCCCGGCCTGCTGCCTTCGCGATGACGCCTCTGGCGCTTTCGGCCTTCACCGTGACCAGCGCGCTCGGCGCCGGCCAGGCGGCGACGCTCGGGGCGTTGCAGGCGCAGCGCAGCGGCCTGGCGCCACTGCGCTTCGAGGCGCTGCCGCTCGCGACCTGGACCGGCGAGGTCGACGGCGTCGACGCGGTCGCGCTGCCCGATGCACTGGCCGCATTCGACTGCCGCAACAACCGCCTCGCGTGGCTGGCGCTGCAGCACGACGGCCTGTTGGAGCGCGTCGCCGCGGCGCGGGCGCGCTGGGGCACGCAGCGCGTCGGCGTGTTCCTCGGCACCAGCACCTCGGGGCTGTTGCAGACCGAGCATGCCTATCGCCGGCGCGGGCCCGACGGCGCGCTGCCCGCCGACTTCGACTACGGCGCGACGCAGAACAGCTTCTCGCTCGCCGATTTCGTCGGCCGAGCGCTCGCGCTGAACGGGCCGCGCTGGGTCGTCTCGACCGCCTGCTCATCGAGCGCGAAGGTGTTCGGCAATGCCGAGCGGCTGATCCGCGCCGGGCTGATCGACGCCGCGGTCGTCGGCGGCGTCGACAGCCTGTGCCTGACGACCTTGTACGGCTTCAACGCGCTCGAGCTGCTGTCGGGCACGATCTGCCGGCCGTGGGATGCATCGCGCAACGGCCTGTCGATCGGCGAGGCGGCCGCGTTCGCGCTGCTCGAGCGCGACTGCGCCGCGCCGCAAGGCTGGCTGCTCGGCGTCGGCGAATCCAACGACGGCTACCACATGAGCACGCCGCATCCCGAAGGCGCCGGTGCGATCGCGGCGATGCGCGCCGCCCTGGCCGATGCCGGGCTGCAGCCTGCCGACATCGACTACATCAACCTGCACGGCACCGCGACGCCGAGCAACGACGCCGCCGAGGACCGCGCGGTCGCGAGCGTGTTCGGCACCGACACGCCGTGCAGTTCGACCAAAGGCGCAACCGGCCACACCTTGGGCGCGGCCGGCGGCGTCGAGGCCGCGATCGCGCTGCTGTCGATCCGCCACGGCCTGATGCCGGGCGGCTTGAACACCGAGCAAATCGATCCGGCGCTGCGCCTGAACTACCTGCGCGCGAACCGCGCCGCGCCGGTGCGCCGCGTGCTGTCGAATTCATTCGGCTTCGGCGGCTCGAACGCGAGCCTGGTGTTCGGAGAGGCGCCTTCATGAGAAACCTTGTGTCAACCCCGGCGCCGCGGGCCGAGCGCCGGGCCAGGGCCACGCAGGGGCCCCTGCGTGGTCCTGCCAAGCCGGCCGCTCGCTGGCGTGATTCGTCCACTGGACGAATCACGTCCGCGCTCGCCCCCTCGGGGGATCGGCCGACGTACCCGTCGGCCGAGGGGCTGTCATGACTGCGCTGCAGGTCTGGATCGACGGCGTCGGCCTGCTCGGGCCGGGCCTCGATTCATGGGCCGGCGCGCAAGCCGTGCTGCGCGGCGCGGCGACGCCGGCGACGCTGCCGACCGTGCTGCCGATCCCGGTGCGCCTGCCGGCGGCCGAACGGCGTCGTGCCGGCGCGGCGATCAAGCTCGCGCTCGCGGTCGCCGACGAGGCCGTCGCACTGGCGCAGGTCGATCCGGCCACGCTCGCGACGGTGTTCACGTCGAGCAGCGGCGAAGGCAGCAACTGCCATGCGCTGTGCGAGGCACTGGCAGCGCCGGCGCCGATGGTCTCGCCGACGCGCTTCACGAACTCGGTGCACAACGCCGCCGCGGGCTGCTGGCACATCGCGGTGGCGAGCCGGGCGGCCTCGACCAGCCTGTGCGCGTTCGACGGCAGCTTCGGCGCCGGCCTGATCGAGGCGGCGGTCAGCGTGCACGCCGGCGCTGCGCCGATGCTGTTGGTCGCAAGCGACTCGCCCTACCCCGAGCCGCTGCATGCCACGCGGCCGCTGCCCGATCACTTCGGCATCGCGCTCGTGCTCACGCCGGCGCCGGGGCCGCGCACGCTCGCCGCGCTGACGATCACGCTCGCGCCGGCCACGGCGCGATGCACCGGCTGCGATGGCGCGGAGCTCGATGCGCTAAGGCGCGCGATCCCGGCCGCGCGCGGCCTGCCCTTGCTCGTCGCACTGGCACAGCAGCGCACGCAGCACATCATGCTCGACTACCTCGCGACGCTGCGCGTGCAGGTCGACGTGGCGCCCACCGCAGCGCCGTGAACGCGCCCGCGACGCTCGACCGCGACGGCATCGCGGCGTTGATCCCGCACCGCGGCACGATGTGCCTGCTCGCGCGACTCGACCACTGGGATGCGCAGCGCATCGTCTGCACCGCGACCAACCATCGCGACCCGCAGCACCCGCTGCGCACGCGCCGCGGCCTGCTTGCGACCTGTGCGATCGAGTATGCGGCGCAGGCGATGGCGCTGCATGGCGCGCTGATCGGCCAAGCCGCCGGGACGCCGGCGACACCCGGCTATCTGGCCAGCGCGCGCGGCGTGAGCCTGCAGGTCTTGCGGCTCGACGATCTGCCCGCCGCCGCGGTCGACGAGCTGCGCATCGAGGCGACACGCCAGGCCGGCGACGCGCAGCAGATCCTCTACACGTTCAAGGTCACCCACGCCGGCGCGCCGATGGCCGACGGCCGTGCGGCGGTGGTGCTGAACACGGCGCTCGCGACTTGATACGGCCGGACGCCTCGCCTCGCGCTATGGACGCGAGACCTGATGGCATAGTCGGTCCCTGTTCAAACAACCCTGGAGTCCCCATGCGAGTCATCGCTGCGTTACTGGTCGCCTCAGTCAGCATCGGCCATGCAGCCGCTGCCGAGCTCGTCGTTCCGATGAACCTGATCGACGCGAGCGGCACCGTCAAGGCGATCGGCAACGTCACGGTGTCCGAATCGGCTTACGGGCTGGTGTTCACGCCTGCCCTCGACGGCCTGCCCGCTGGCGTCCACGGCTTCCATGTGCACGAGAACGGCAGCTGCGACCCACAGGTCAAGGACGGCCAACCGGTGGCCGGTCTGGCCGCCGGCGGTCATTACGATCCGGCCGGCGCGAAACGCCACGGCACACCCTGGGGCGACGGCCATCTCGGCGACCTGCCGGGGCTGGTCGTCGACGCCGCCGGCCGCGCGTCGTATGCGGTGCTGGCGCCGCGGTTGAAGCTGCCCGATGTGACGGGCCGCTCGCTGATGGTCCACCTCGGCGGCGACAACCATGCCGATCACCCGCAGCCGCTCGGCGGCGGCGGCGCCCGCCTGGCCTGCGGCGTGATCGCCCGCTGAAGACGCCGGCCGGAGGAATGGATCGATGAAACGCGCGCTCGTCACCGGCGCCAGCGGCGGCCTCGGCCGCGCGATCGCGTTGCGCCTGGCGCGCGACGGTCTGCACGTGATCGTGCATGCCCACAGCCGGCTCGCGGCCGCGCAGGCGCTCGCCGACGAGATCGTCGGCGGCGGCGGCAGCGCGCAGGCGGTGGCGTTCGACCTGACGCAGCGTGAGCCCACGCATGCAGCCTGCGCGACGCTGCTCGAAGGCGGCCCGGTGCAGGTCATCGTCAACAATGCCGGCCGCCACGACGACGCCGCGTTCCCTGCGCTGCGCGAGACGCAGTGGCAGCAGGTCATCGACGTCTCGCTGAACGGCTTCTTCCATGTGACGCAGCCGCTGCTGATGCCGATGATCCGCACCCGCTGGGGGCGCGTGATCAACATCTCGTCGATCGCCGCGCTCGCCGGCAACCGCGGCCAGGTGAACTACGCTGCGGCCAAGGGCGCGCTGAACAGCGCGACCAAGGCGCTCGCGCTCGAGGTCGCGAGCCGCGGCATCACCGTCAACGCGGTTGCCCCCGGCATCATCGATGCGGGCATGGCGCAGGGCACGTTCGACCCGGCGCTGATCGAGCGCATCGTGCCGATGAAGCGCGCCGGCCGCGCCGACGAGGTCGCGGCGCTGGTCGCGTTTCTCGCGTCGGACGACGCGGGCTACATCAGCGGGCAGGTGATCTCGATCAACGGCGCGATGCTGTAGTCACCGCTGGAACGGCGGCCGATGCGTCGTGCGTCGCCACAGCAGCCCCGGCAAGCGCAACGCGAACTCGAGCATCAGTCGCGCATGCATCCAGCTCAGCAGCAGGTTGTCGCGTCCGTAGCGGAAGTGCGAGACGCCGCCCTGCTCGGCCGACAGGTACTTGACCGGCGCGGCGATGTTGACCGGCTTGACGCCGCGCCACGCGAGCCGCACGACCGCTTCGGTGTCGAAGTCGAAACGGCGCATCCACGGCTGGCGGCGCATCACCGCGATCAGCGCTCCGACCGGATAGACCCGAAAGCCGTACAGCGAATCGTCGATGCCGGCACCCAGCGTCTCGAGATTCGTCCACCAGTTCGAGACGCGCCGCCCGCGCACCCGCAGCAGTGGGGCCGAGGCATCGAATACCGGGCGACCGAGCACCATGGCTTCGGGGCGTTCGAGCGAGGCCTGCATGAATGCGGGGATCAGATCGGCCGGGTGCTGGCCATCCGAATCCATGATCAGTGCATGCGTGAAGCCGGCGTCGCGCGCCGCCTGCAGGCCATGCAGCACCGCACTGCCCTTCCCGGCGTTGGCAGGCAGGCTGAACACGCGCAGCCCGGGGTCGGCCTTGGCCATCGCACGCAGGCCGTCCGGCGTGCCGTCGGTGCTGCCGTCGGTGACGACCCAGACCGGGTTCCACTGAGCGCGGGCCGCACGCACGGTCGCGTAGACCGTCGCGCCGGTGTTGTAGCTCGGGATCAGCACGAGGTGGGTCGTCGACGCGGTCATCGGCCCAGCTCCGCGGCGAAGTAGACCTCGAGCCGCTTCAGCAGCCCCTGGTGATCGGCCTCGGGCGCGAAGCGCTGGCCGAGCCGCGCGCGGATCACGACCGGGAACTGCGGCGTGCGCCAGATCGGCCAGCCCTTGCCGAGGTACGGCGACTCGGCCTCGATCAGCACGGTCTGGATCGGCACCTGCGCCATCTGCGCGATCAGCGTGATGCCGGGGCGGAACGGGTTGATCGGCGCCTGGATCGTGCGCGTGCCTTCGGGGAACAGCACCAGTTGCCCGCCGGCCTTCAGGTTCGCGACCGCGCTGCGGATCATTCCGCGCGGCGGGTCGTTGCGGATGTAGCGCGCCAGGCGCGCGCCGGCACCGAGGAAGGGGTTGCGCATCAGGCTCGCGCGCATGATGCAGATGCCGCGCGGCACGCGCGCGACGATCAGCAGCGCATCGAGCATGCTCGGATGGTTCGCGGCGATGATCAGGCCGGCATCGCGGCTCAATGCATCGAGCGCCGTGTAGTCGATCTGCATCAGGCCGAGCCACTGCGCGCTGCTCCAGAAGCCGCGGTAGACCGACGAGATCGCGGCGCGGCCGACGATCGTGCCCTGCGCGCGCGGCAGCAGCGGGTACAGCAGCAGCGCGACCAGGTTCCAGGTCAACGACATCGCGCCCAGATGCAGCAGCAGCACGTAGAAGAGCAGGCTCTGCAACAGGCGCCGCAGCAGGCGCATCAAAGGGCGGCCACCGGAGCCGGGCACGCCGCCAGCGCGCCCATGAGGATCAGCCGACGCACTCGTCGGACGCGGCGCGCCATCGTCCACCTCAGTCGCTGCTCGTCACGAGTACGGACGAGGTCTTCAGCACCCACGACACGCCCAGGCCGACCATCAGCGCCGAGCTGCGCCGCAGCAGCGGGCTGTCGTCGAAGACGGCGCCGCCGAGCCGGTCGTAGCGGACGAACGCGCCGACCCAGGCGTTGCCGACGCGTCGCGAGGTCGCGGCCAGGGCCTGCCAGCCGGCATAGCCGCCGTGTGCGCGGTAGGCCGGGCGATCAGCGGTCGCGTAGGCGGCGTCGACGCCGTAGTAGTGGTCGTGGTACCTGCGATCGGCGAACACCGGGCCGGTCAGCACGCCGAGGTTCCAGCCGCCGCCGACACCGGCGAGATCGAGGTTCAGGTGCGGCGAGAAGGTCGTGCCGACGAACTTCGGCGAGCGCTCGACCGAGAACGCTGCGCGCAGCGGCAGGCGCAGATCGAGCCGGGTGCGCCGGTCGAGCGAGCGCAGCAGGGTCAGGTTCAGGTTCGGGCCGATCTCACCGGTGGCGGCCAGGTTGGGCATGCCTTCGCGCGCCGCGTTGTCGCGGCTGCGGGTCGGCGTCGAGGCGGCCACGCTGATGTCGACCTTGACGCGCTGGGTGTCGAGCAGCAGCGCCCGTGCGCCGTCGCGGTCGGCCTTCAGCCAGGTGCCGCGGTAGACGATGTAGGGCAAGGGCAGGAGGTAGTTGCGGCTCTGGTCCGAGCCGCGGTAGTCGGGCACCCGCAGGCCCCCGACGCCGAGGCCGAGCTCCCAGAGCGGGCGCGGCGTGCCGGGGCTGAGCCCGGCATCGACGTCTGGCCCGGGCTCGACCGGTGCGGCGCCGCGCGCTGCGCCGGCGAGCGCCGCGAGCAGCGCAACCGTGCCCACAACCGCGACCTCGTGCGCGCGCGCCGTCACGCCCCGCCCCCGGTGTGCGCGAAGCCGTGCGCCTCGAGCTCGACCAGCAGCTCGGCGCGGCAGATGTCGGCCTGCAGATAGACCGCATCGCGTGCGGCCGCGCTGTGCGGGCCGACCTCGCGCTCGAACACCTCGCGCACCGCCGCCAGATCGGCCGGGCGCCGCAGATAGATCGTGTAGCTCAGCGCGCCGGCATCGAAAGGCACACCGGCGCGCGCGCCCGCGATCGCCCGCAGCGCAGCGATGTTCGACAGGCTCTCCTCGGCCTGCCGCCGCACGTCGCCGATGTGCATGCTGGCGTGACCGACGATGCTCGCGGTGCCCGAGATGAAGAACGCGGTGCGGCCGCCGCCGATGTCGGCGAGCGCCGCACGCGAGAAGCTCGGGCTGCGCGGGCCGTAGGCATCCGGGTAGCGGTAGGCGCTGACCTGGCGCGGGTTCTCGATCGCCAGCGGCGCCGTGCGCCCGGCCAGGAAGTAGACCCGCAGCGGCCCGCTGCGCGTGCCGAGTGCGCAGGCGGCCGGTGCGCCTTCGAAGGCACTGTGGCGCGCCTCGATGAACGCCTGCTGGCGCCCGATGTTGAACTGCCGGTAGCGCTCGGTGCCGCCGTCGTCGGCATTGATGCGGGCGAAGTAGTTCCACAGCCGCAGCAACTGCGCTTGGTCATGCGCGGCGAGCACCTCGAACAGGTCGCCGTAGGTGCGCCGGGCCGCAGCCTGCAGGCCGCCGTCGAGCGCGGCGTCGTCGAGCTCGGCGCACCCGTACAGCCAGGGCCCGTCGAGCGCGAAGCGCACGCAGCCGTGGCGGCGCACATCGCGGGCACCCGCATCGAACCAGACATCGAGCGCGGCGGCGTCGGGCGCCAGCAGCGGCATGCCGGTCTCGGGCCGCAGGCGGCTGAAGATCGGCGCTGCATGGACTGAAGACGGGTGAGGCGGCGGGAGATGGGCGCCGGCAGTCACGGGCGCGATCACGAGGCCGGCACCTCGGCATCGCGGATGTTGATGCGCCGCCGCTGCCATGCCCGCACCGTGCGGCCGAGGTTGCCGATCGACACCAGGTAGTACATCGCCTTCATGATCCGGATCGAGCGCCAGATCGGCGTCGTGCCGAAGATGTCGCCGGCCAGCAGCGACAGCAGCGCTTCCTTCACGCGCATCGGGTTTTGCGGGTGCATGAAGAACTCGCGCATCGTCGGGTTCGTGACGCGGTAGATGAACCACGAGAACTCGCGCGGCCCATGGCGCAGGCGCTTGTCGTAGCGCACGCGCGCGGCCGCGGCGTTGGCGGGTCGGTCGAGTGCGGTCTCGACCACGTCGACGGCATCGAAGCCGCCCTGCATCGCGAGGTACACGCCCGACGAGAACACCGGGTCGATGAACGCATACGCATCGCCGAGCATCAGGAAGCGATCGCCTCCGCTCAGGCTGCTGGCGTACGAGTAGTTGCCGGTCGCGTGCACCAGATCGTCGATCAGCTCGGCGCCCTCGAGGCGCTCGGCCAGGCCCTTGCACGACGCGATCGAATCCTTGAAGAACTCGGGCATCGGCCTGCCGTTGCGCGATTTCAGGTAATAGGGCCAGCACACCGCGCCGACACTGGTCGTGCCGTCGGCCAGCGGGATGAACCAGAACCAGCCGTGCGCGAACCAGAAAATCGTGATGTTGCCTTCGAGCTTGCCCTCGAGCCGCTTCGCGCCGGTGAAGTGACCGTACAGCGCCGAGCTGTTGTGCTTCGGGCTCTTCTGCTTGCACTTGAAGTGGTTGGCGAGCAAGGTGTCGCGGCCCGATGCATCGACCAGGAAGCGCGTGCGCCAGGTCTGGCGCGCGCCGTCGTCGCACTCGACCTGCACCGTCGCGCCATCGGCATCGAACGCGACATCGCGCACCCGATGGCCTTCGAGCGCGCGCGCGCCCTGCTTCGCGGCGTTGCGGAACAGGATCTCGTCGAGCTCGGCGCGTCGCACCTGCCACGCGTACGGCATCGACTTGTCCCAGGCGTCGGCGAACTCGACGAAGGCCGGCGCCGGGTGATCGGGCGAGACGAACTCGACGCCCCACTTGGGCATGCCGATGCGCTCGACCTCGTCGCGCACGCCGAGCTTGTCGAACAGCGCGGCATTGGCCGGCAGCAGCGATTCGCCGATGTGGAAACGCGGGTGGTGCGCCTTCTCAAGCATTACGACATCGCGCCCGCGCGCGCCGAGCAAGGCACTGATCGTCGAGCCCGCCGGGCCACCGCCGACGACGAGCACATCGCAGTGAAATTTCGCGCTCGACGCGGTCGACGGAGGCTGTTGCATGGCCGGCGGATTGTATCGCCGGCACCCGTCGCGACCGGGTCGCGCCCGGGCTATTCGCCGAGGTACGCGGCGCGCACTTTCGGGTCGTTCAGCAGCTGCTTCGCATCGCCGCCCATCGTGACTTCGCCGGAATCCATCACATAGCCGCGCGAGGCCAGCTGCAGCGCGCGGCTGGCGTTCTGCTCGACCAGCAGCACCGTGGTGCCGCGCTGGTGGATGTCGTTGACGACCTCGAAGATCTTGTCGACCATGATCGGGCTCAGGCCCATCGACGGCTCGTCGAGCAGCAGCACCTTCGGCTGCGCCATCAGCGCGCGGCCCATCGCGAGCATCTGCTGCTCGCCGCCGCTCATCGTGCCGGCGAGCTGATGGCGGCGCTCCTTCAGGCGCGGGAAGATCGCGAACACCTTGTCGATGTCGGCGTCGACCTGGCTGTCGTTGCGGATGAACGCGCCCATCTGCAGGTTCTCGGTGATCGTCATGCGCGTGAAGGTGCCACGGCCCTCGGGCACCATCACGAGGCCCTGCTTGACCAGGTCCCACGGTCCCTGGCCCTTGATGCTGCGCCCCAGGTACTCGATGTCGCCGCCGACCGAAGGCTGGATGCCGGTGATCGCCTTCAGCGTCGTGGTCTTGCCGGCGCCGTTGGCGCCGATCAGGCTGACGAGTTCGCCCTCGAAGACCTCGAACGAGACACCCTTGACCGCCTGGATGCCGCCATACGCGACCTTCAGCCCCGTGACCTTGAGCATTGTGTTTGCCATGCTGTTCCCCGATGCGCGCGTGTCAGTGGGTCTTGTGATCGGCACCGAGGTAGGCCTCGATCACCTTCTCGTTCTTCTGCACCTCGGCGGCGGTGCCTTCGGCGATTTGCTTGCCGTAGTCGAGCACGGTCAGGCGGTCGCACAGGCCCATCACGAGCTTCACGTCGTGCTCGATCAGCAGGATCGTGCGGCCGTCCTTGCGGATCTGGTCGATCAGCTGGCGCAGCACGATCTTCTCGCTCGCGTTCATGCCGGCCGCCGGCTCGTCGAGCGCGATCAGCTTCGGGTCGGTCGCGAGCGCGCGCGCGATCTCGAGCCGGCGTTGGTCGCCGTAGCTCAGGGTGCGCGCCTTGTAGTTGGCGAAGCGGCCGATGCCGACGTAGTCGAGCAGCTCCTGGGCGCGCTTGGCGATCGCCGCCTCTTCGGCCTTGAAGCCGCTGGTGCGCAGCACCGCACCCACGAGCCCCGAGCCGGTGCGCACATGGCGGCCGACCATCACGTTCTCGAGCGCCGTCATTTCGGCGAACAGGCGGATGTTCTGGAAGGTGCGCGCGATGCCCGCCTTCGCGACCTCGTGCACCGCGGTCGGCTGGTACGGCTTGCCGCCGAGCTCGAAGCTGCCGGAGTCCGGCGTGTACAGGCCGGTCAGCACGTTGAAGAAGGTGGTCTTGCCGGCGCCGTTCGGGCCGATCAGCCCGTAGACCTGGCCCTTCAGGATGGTGATGCCGACATCGGACAGCGCCTGCAGGCCGCCGAAGCGCTTGGAGACCCCGCTGACCTTGAGAATGGTTTCAGTCATGGTTGGAGCCCCGCGTTCGATGAGTACATCGACCGATCCCCCGAGGGGGCGAGTGCGGATGTGATTCGTCCAGTGGACGAATCACGCCAGCGAGCGGCCGGCTTGGCTGGGCCACGCAGGGGCCCCTGCGTGGCCCTGGCCCGGCGCTCGGCCCGCAAAAATTGGATCGAATCTTTCATGTTGCTTCGCTCCTCACTTCACGGTCGGCACGATGGGCGAGACGGGCGGCGGGATCTGTTCGCTCGGCGCCAGATGGGCGTGCGGGTTGATCGGCAAGGAGTCGGGCGTGACGTCCTGGCCGTGCTCGGGCGACGGCCACAGGCCGCGCGGGCGCGACAGCATGATGCCGATCATCGCCAGCGCGATCAGCAGCTGGCGCAGGATCGAGGCGTCGAGCCGTCCGTCGCTCCACTGCTGCAGCGGGCCCGCCACGTAGCGCAGCACCTCGGGCAGCGCCGACAGCAGCAGCGCGCCGACGATCACGCCGGGCAGGTGGCCGATGCCGCCGAGCACGACCATCGCGACGATCATCACCGACTCCTGCAGCGAGAACGACTCGGGCGAGATGAAGCCCTGGAAGCTCGCGAACAG
>Ga0068867_100001611_pt1 | contig 15680 bp, 13 predicted proteins | sample KBSMisM32_FD_65649 | JGI IMG/M metagenome (GOLD analysis project Ga0068867, IMG submission 65649) | Miscanthus rhizosphere microbial communities from Kellogg Biological Station, Michigan, USA - KBS Miscanthus M3-2 | ecosystem: Host-associated > Plants > Roots > Rhizosphere > Soil ...
GAATGCGTTACCACCGCGCTCAGCGGCACCATATCACCTGCCGTATTCCTTACAAAATAAGTATTGAGGTTGCTGATGTCTCCCCGGTAATTGGTGTCGGCCTGCGCCACAACCCTGAAATTCCTTCCATAAAGTGAAAGGTCATTTACATAAGAGGAACCGAGAAAAGTCTGTATTGTGCCGTATACATCTCCCAGCGAAAGGCCGAGTTTTTTGCATTTGTCGCGATCCACATCCAGCGTATAGCCGGGTGTACGCGCGTTAAAAAATGAAAATGCACGATTGATCTCAGGCCTCTTGTTGGCCGCTGCAACAAAATTATTCAGTACGCCTTCGAACGCTTTGAGGTCGTCGGTGGTTCCTTTTTGCTGAAGTTCGAATGAAAAGCCGGCTGTCTGTCCCAGACCGGGTATGGCAGGCGGTGCGATCACCACGATATTGGCTTCTTTGATGACTGCGAATTCGCGCTGCAGGTTGGCAATGATGCCATTGATCTGAAGGGATTTGTCTTTTCTTTCATCCCAGGGTTTAAGCGAAGTGAAAATCGTTCCGCTGTTAGCCTTTGTTGCGAAGGTCACAACGTTTAGTCCGCCCAGGGCTGCATAGTGCCGTACCCCGGGAGTTTCGGAAATGATCTTCATTATCTTATTCAGTGTCTCCAGACTTCTTGCCGTTGAAGAAGCTTCCGGCAATTCATATGTAACGTACAATCTGCCTTCATCCTCCTGTGGTATGAATCCGGTGGGTTTGTTTCTGAAGAGCAGGAAAGCGCCGACGCAAATGCAGGCCAGCAGGACGATTACGTAGGGCGCTCTTTTTATCCAGCTGTTTACAGAACGTCCATACCCGTTGGTGACTCTTGCAAACCAGCTGTTGAACCGGTAAAAAAACCGGTTGAAACCACGGGAGTCTTTGTCGAGATGCATTGGCCGCAGCAGCATAGTGCACAGGGCAGGTGTAAGCGAGAGCGCGACAAATGCGGAAATCAGCACGGAGATGGCGATGGTTATGGCGAACTGCTGATACAGCCTGCCAACAATTCCCGGTATAAAGCCGACGGGTACAAAGACCGCCGCCAGGATCAGGGCAATTGCCACCACGGGCCCTGAAATATCACGCATCGCTTTTTCCGTTGCTTCCCTGGCGGAAAGTTTCTCCACGTCGATATAATGCTGAACCGCCTCCACGACTACGATTGCGTCGTCCACCACGATGCCGATAGCCAGCACGAATCCGAACAGGGTCAGGGTGTTGATGGTGAATCCCAGCGGTATAAAAAAGCTGAAGGTTCCGATAATCGATACGGGAATGGCCAGCACGGGAATCAGGGTGGCTCTCCAGCTCTGAAGGAATAGAAACACCACGAGTACTACGAGGCCCAGCGCTTCCAGCAGGGTCTGAACCACTTCATGAATCGACACCTGTACAACGGAAATAGATTCAAAAGGCACTACATAATCAATATCGGTGGGAAAGGTTTTTTTAAGTTGTTCCATGGCGGTATAGACACCTTCTGCAGTGGCCAGCGCATTGCTGCCAGGCGCCTGGTAGACCAGCAGGTAGGAAGCTCTTTTTCCATCAACAAAAGAATTGCTCGCATAACTGAATTTACCGAGTTGTACGCGGGCAACATCCCTCAGAAAAACCAGTGATCCGTCTTTAGGGTTTGACCTGACGATCACGTTTCTGAACTGCTCTTCCGTGGACAGACGGCTGTTGGTTACTACTGTGTATTCAAAGGCCTGATAGTTGTTTTGTGGTGGCGCGCCGACGGAACCCGCGGAAATCTGAACATTCTGTTCCTGGAGGGCAGCAACTACTTCTGAGGCGGAAATACCCATCTGGGCGAGCTTGTCGGGCTTTAGCCAGATGCGCATGCTGAAATCGTCTGTACGGCTGATCACATCCCCGACACCTTTTACGCGCAGCAGGACGTCCCGTACAAAAATGGTGGTGTAATTATCCAGAAAGGTGACTGCATGGGTGCCTCTTGGTGCATAGATGGCGACCAGCATGAGGATACTCGGGTTCCTTTTTCTGGTTATCACACCGAGTCTTTTTAATTCATCGGGTAAAGAGGGAGAAGCGATGCCCACCCTGTTCTGCACATCAAGCATTCCTGTGTTGACGTCAGCGCCCACGTCGTAGGTGACAGTAATGGAACTCTGTCCGTTGTTGGTACTGTTGCTCTGCATGTATCCCATTCCCGGTGTACCGTTCACCTGCACCTCGATCGGCGTGGTCACGGTCTGTTCTACCGTCAGTGCGTCGGCGCCGATATAGTTGCTGGTAACCTGCACCGTGGGCGGAGTAATGTCGGGGTACTGGCTTACGGGCAGATTCAGAAGGGCGAGCGTACCCACCAGGACAATAATGATGGATACGACGATGGCGGTAACCGGCCTTTTAATAAAAGTATCTGCAATCATGCTCTACAGGATTACGATGATTATCTCTTTGTTGTATCAGCAGCAATTTTCCGGACCGAATCCACTGGAGAAACCACTGAATATTTTACTTTAGAACCTTCCCTCAGTTTTTGAACGCCGTCCAGGACGATCAGTTCATTGTCTTTCAATCCGGAACTGACGACGACCTGGTCCCTGATCCGGGCACCCAGCTGAACTTTACGCTGTGCGACCGTATCGGCGTTAATCACAAAAACAAAATATTCCGCCATCTGTTCTATGGTGGCGCGATAAGGAATGATGATGGTGTTCGGTGCGCTCTTGTGCATGATCTGCAGATTGGCTGACATGCCCGCCTTCAGTTCCAGTTTCGGATTGGGAAACAGAAAACGCACTTTGATAGTAGCCGTCTGCGGATCCACCGCGCGATCGATAATAAATACTTTGCCCGGATAGGGATACCTGGACTGATCTGCGAAGCTGAGTGTGAAGGTTGAATCCTTTGGACTTTCAGGCTGCGCTTTTTGCCTTTCTATAAAAGGGATGAGTGATTGATCAAGCGGAACATCCAGCGCGATTGGATTGTCGGAAGAGATCGTGTTCAGCACGGTCGTTCCCGGCGTGACCGATGCGCCGATTTTAACATTAGAAATGCCGATGGTTCCCGTAAGCGGCGCCGAGATGGTGGAATATTGCAGGTTCACCTGAATGGCATTCACATTGGCCTTTGCCGCTTCGACCTGCTTTTTGCCAGCTTCCAGATCAGCCATCGCATGTTGAACCGTCTGTTGCGCAATTGCGTCCTGACGACCGAGTTCCTGGTACCGTTCGGCATCCTGTTGGAGTTTCACCAGGTTGGCTTCCGCTATTCTCAACTGTGCGATGGCCTGTTCATAAGCACCACGGTATTGCTGCTGATCGATCGTATAAAGCTTCTGTCCTTTTTGTACTTTCTGTCCCTCTGTGAAATAAATGCCGGTGATATAGCCGGATACGAGCGGACGAACATCTATCTGATTTACCGCGGTAATAGTTGCCGGGTAAGAGATGTAAAATGTTGCCGAACCGGAAGAAACCGTATAGGCATTTACTGACGTTGGAGGCGGCGGCGGAGGCGGATCCTTGTGGCCGCAGGATGCAAGGCCCGAAACAAACGCAAGGAAAAGTAAGGTTCTATTCATCATAACCGGTAATTAGTAATTGTATTTTAATGTTCCCAAAGCCCGTTCCACATCCACCCGGTTGCTTAGCACAAGGAAAAGGGCATTGGAATAGTTTATCTGGGCATTGAACAAATCATTGTTGGCCGTCACCACGTCCAGGTAACTCTTTACGCCCTGCCGGTACTGCAACTGGATAATCCTGTATACTTCCTGCGCCAGTCCCAGGTTTTCTTTCTGTTCATAGTAGTTATTCAGGTTGGCCTTAAAGGAAGAAATCGCCTGTACATACTGTGCATAGATCGAATCCCTCAGAGAAGAGAAATTAATGTTGAGCCGGTCCAGCTGCAGCTCGGCGATCTTCACTTCCTGGAGACGTCTCGTGCCTGTGAACAGGGGAATGGTCAGGGTCACTCCCGCATAGGAATTCGGATAGTTGGAAGTATAAAGCTTACTGAACTGGTCGTTATAATAATTCAGATTGTATTCACCAAAGGCGGAAACGGTGGGCAGAAATCCCCATTTATAATATTTGAGGTTGTATTCCTGCAGCCGTTTTTGCGTTACCAGCTGCTGGAATTCTATCCTGTTATTGACATCCACCAGTTGTGAGGTGTCAAGGGCAAGGACCTGCTCCCGCATCCGGGTGGTATCATAACGTACTTCCATAAACGAATCCACGGGAAAGCTCATCTGTACTTTCAAGATGGCGATCTTGGCTTTCATTTGTTCTTCTGCGATCTTCCTGCCTGCTTTGGCGTTGTTCAGGCTGATGGTTGCGCGCTGGTAATCCGTTTTATCCACCAGGCCGCTTTTGTACTGGTTAAACGCGTCTTTCAGAGATCGCTCCAGCAGCACGATATCCGTATCCAGCAGGCTGATCTGCTCGTGCGACAACAAAAGATCGTAAAACGCTTTGCTTACATTGGCCACTACTTCTATCTGTGTGTTAATCGTATTCTGTTTTGCACTAAGCCGCACGTCTCTGGCCGACTGCTGTGCGATGACGACGTTCCGGTTAAAGATGGTCTGGTTCAATCCGAAGTACCCGCCCGAAACGTTGCTGGTGCCTACCGGGTTCGCCGTGTTGTTGAAAATGCTGGTCTGCTTTTGGAAATTATGTTGGAGCGTACCGCTGAATCCTATTTGCGGGTACCATTCTGCGAGCTGGTATTTAATCTGGCGTTCTGTGATCTGCTGATCAATGACAGACTGACGCAGGTTGGTCTGGTGTTCAACGGCATATTTCAGGCATTCCTCGAGTGTCTTGCCTTCCCCGCTTTGTGCATGGACTGACGCCAGTATAAAAAGTACCGGAACGAATAAAATAAAACGTTTCATAAAGAGAAAATAAACTGGATACTATTCTACAGCCTGGTATGGCCTGGTGCAAGCAACGGGATACAAAAATAGGACATCGCCCGTTCTATTAAACGGTTGTTTAATTTTTTTTTAAAAAAGAACGGTGCTGAGGATTTCTGTAAGAAAGAGCTCGTCCGTTTTGTCGAAGTTTGAGTATTCGGAATGGTCGATATCCAGCACGGCACGGACTTCGCCGTTGCGGATGAGCGGGATGACAATTTCTGATTTGGAAAGACTGCTGCAACTGATGTGTCCCGGGAAAGCCTCCACATCCTGAACAATTATGGGCTTCATTTGTTCCCAGGCCGTCCCGCAAACGCCCCTGCCCTTTTTAATCCGGGTGCACGCAACAGGTCCCTGAAACGGTCCGAGCACCAGTTCATTTTCCCTTACGAGATAGAAACCGATCCAAAGCCATCCGAATTGCTGCTTAAGTGCCGCGCAGATGTTGGCCAGGTTAGCGATCAGGTCGCTTTCTCCTTCGACGAGAGCCGCTATCTGCGGTATGATCTCGAGGTATTTTTCCTCTCTCGTGCCTTCGGAAATAATGAGTTCTTCAGCCATTCCCTCAAAGTTAAAATGGATTTCCCGTATAGGTGATTCCGAGTCCCGGTTTTCCGGTAAGCGTTACTTTTCCGTATTGCATCTCCACTCCTTCCGCAAGGTCCTCATCCAGCAGGAGCGGTCCGTCCATATCCACATAGTCTAACAGGGGCAGCAGGTGTCCGATAGCGGCGGATCCGATACTGCTTTCATTCATGCTGCCTGCCATAATTTTCATGCCCAGTTTTCTACCGGTCTCGATCATGCGTAGTGCAGGTGTAAGACCACTGCACTTGGTTAACTTGATGTTAATCCCGTGAAACATGCCGTGACATCTATCCACATCCTGTTCGGAAACGCAGCTTTCGTCGGCAATCAGGGGAAGAGAGGACAGGCCAAAGAGTCGCTTCATGCCGTCCTCATCATTTTTTGCAAGGGGTTGCTCAACAAATTCCACTCCGCATTTCCGGAGTTCAGGAATGAGTTCAAGTGCTTCTTCTGCTGTCCAGCCGGCATTGGCGTCTACGCGCAGTACGGCATCCGTATTTTCCCGAAGGGCATGAATAATCCGCAGGTCTTCGGGCGTTCCCAGTTTGATTTTATAGATGGGCCAGGGTTTGGCTTTCAGTTTCTCCACCATTTTTTCAACGGTATCAATGCCGATGGTGTAGTCGGTAACCGGCCCCTCCCCGATATCAAGCTTCCAGCATTCGTACAAAGATTTCTTCTGCATTTTGCCATACAGGTCCCAGGCGGCAATATCCAGGGCGCAGACAAGAAAGGAGTTATCGGGGATCAGATGATGCAGGAAATGCCAGAACCGCGTGGGCTCAGTAAATGAAAATTTCTCGATCATGGCTTTCTTTGCCTCCAGATCGGCGATCATTTTATCGACCGGTATATGATAATAGGAAATGGCAGGCGCCTCTCCATACCCCTCATGTCCAAAAGCTTCGAGTTTTACGATCAGCGTGGGCTGATGAGTTTTTGTTCCCCTTGAAATAGTAAACGGATATTTGAAACGCAGGTTAAAGGCCTGGTAGCTGATTTTTATGCCCATGAGGATCTTCCGGAAGATTTTATCATTTCACGCAAAGGTTCATTGAAAGATTTTGTCCTGATCAGGTCTTCGAGGTAAAGATGCATCCGGTATTTCCAGTAAAAATTAGGTATGGCAGGCACGTTGATCCTTTCGTCGTTCGGATTTTCCCGGCGTATGGTTTCGTCCATACCCATCAGGTCCTGCAGCTGGAAAATACTCCACATGGCGGGGGAATGCAGGTGCTGCTGCACGATGGCTTTGTTTATCCACGCATCGCAGAAGTAAGGTGCTTCGCCCCACTGGCCGAGTTCTTCATTATAGAATTTCTGGGTCCTTGTGCGGTCTTCCTCCCACCATCCGCGGATGGTGCTCATATCGTGCGTGGAAGGCGTCACCACGGAGAGATAGGGTGCCTGTGCAGGATTGAAAAAATCACGGCTGACGTCTTTTGGCATCCGCTGGATCTCCAGACTTAGGATTCCGGTTTGCTTCATCACGTCCGGTACGCAGGAAGGAACCATGCCCAGGTCTTCTCCGCAGACGAGCATATTGGTGGATCGCTTGAGCAGGGGCAGTTTTTTCATCGCTTCTTTTTTCCAGAACTGATCCTGACGGCGGAAAAAATAATTTACATACAGGTCGCGCAGCTGGTTCTGCAGGTGCCAGTCGAGATAACGGAAGGATGAAGTTTCCTCCATTGAAAAACGGAAATGGAATTCCTGTCCGTTGGATTCCTCGACTTCAAAAAGGATAACATTGGAAATAAGATTCATCAGGGCATCGCGGCTGAGAATATCTGTTTCACCCGTCTTGTCTTCGAAATAATCGGCAACTTTACGCTGCGTATCGACAAATGCCCGAATAGTATACTGACCGTTTTTTCCTTCTTCAAAATAGAGCTGTTTGAGGTTTTCGGTATCCGGACCGAAATATTCCCATAGAACTGCTTCGTTAATAAAGGGCTTTGTGTAGCGGTCTTTATCGAAATAGATATTTTTTTCGTTGAACTCCATCCGGTAAACCGGTATGGCATGTTCGAAATGACCCATGATGCCTTCAACCTGGCTGATGGGGATACTCCAGATTCTGAAAAATCCAAGGATATGGTCAATGCGGAATGCATCAAAATAATAGGACATCTGCGTGAACCGGTTCTTCCACCACTGGAAAGAATCCTTCGCCATTTTTTCCCAGTTGTATGTAGGGAATCCCCAGTTCTGCCCTGTAACCGCAAAAGGATCCGGTGGCGCGCCGGCCTGCAGGTCCATGTGGTAGAGCTCGGGTGAAACCCAGGCATCGCAACTGTGCCTGTACACTCCTATCGGAATATCGCCTTTGAGGATAACACCATTTTCATGGGCATAGGATACAGATTTTCTCAGCTGACGGTGAAGATGGAATTGAACAAAATAATAGAAGGCGATCTGATCGTATTGTTTGGACTGAGGTGCCGTCAGCCTGTCTACGGCGAGCTTACTGTATTTTCCATAGGTTTTCCACTTGCGGGAATCAGGACTTCCGTTCGTTTCTTTCAGATAGCAAAAAGCGGCGTAAGGCACCAGCCAGGATTTATTCTGATCGAAGAACTCTTTAAAATTTTCGTCTTTAAGGAAGTTTTCTTTTTCCAACAGGAAAATCTCCCTGGCGGTATCCATTTTTACCTTCATGACCGATTCGTAATCGAGTTCCGGCAGTGCATTAAGATGCTTCTGTATCTTTCTGAGTGGCTTAATGAATGAAAGATTTTTTTTACCCGCCATCTCGGTAAGATTCAGATAAAGAGGATGCAGGGCAAAGGCGGAAATGGCGCCATAGGGATAAGAATCCACCCAGGTGCCGGTGGCTGATGTGTCATTTATCGGAAGAATCTGGATAAGCTTCAGGCCAGTCTTATGCGCCCAGTCGACCAAAAGCCGTATATCAGAGAATTCGCCGGTACCCAATGAGTTCTTCGAGCGGAGGCTGAAGACAGGTATACTTACACCGGCACCCTTCCAGATGCTGTTGGGCATATGGATGAATCCGTCATGCAGGATCGTAAGACGGCCTTCCTGCATTTCTCCAAGCAGGTTTCGGTTTGGACCATTCTCGAATTGTACCAGGGATTTATGACGGACGTCATAAATGCCATATTTATAGTGGATCGGATGACTGTTTTCTGAAAGGTCCATTTCAATGGACCACCAGGCTCCCTCCTTTTTGAGGATCAAAGGTTCGTCCATCGACCAGTTCCCGAACTGCTTTCCGTTTCCGGAAAGGCAGACCGCGTGATGGCTGTGTAACAGCGGCGCTTTCACCCTGAAAAGGTGGGTAAAATACCGGGGCGTCTTCCGCCCGGTTTTCTTTGGTGCGGGTGGCAGGAGAATTTCCTGGAAAGGTGCAGTGTAAAAAGCGTTCTCATATTCGCCGGCGTGATTCCAGGTATCAAAAACCTGCCAGTCGTCGTGTTTCGAAGTAAGTTTGATCTCGCGGTCGTTGCCCCATTCGTGCACGATGCTGCCGTCCTCGGTTCTGAGCTGATAATAATACTGAACCGGATCGGGAGGCATGCCCGCCAGCTCTATCGTGATCTCCCAATAGTCCTGGTTTTTATACACCATCGGAACCGGAGTGGTGGTCAGTTTATTCTGGTACCCCAGTTCCGCAATATTTCCGCAGATAAAAAGGTCCTGTCCCTGTCGGGTGCTAAAACGTAAATAGAAATGTATCTTCATCTCAGACTAAAGTTCAAAGCAGATTTTGTAGGGGAGTATTGGCGCGAAAATACCAAATGCGTGGTTTGTAATGAAATTAAAGTAGCACACTAAAAAAGATACTCTAGCAGGGTTGAATAGACGGGAATTCGAATATATTTGCGCATCAAACAAACTGACATGGAAAATTCTAAAAAAGGCCTTTACTGGGTTTTATTTATTCTTTCTGTGATTGCCTTCATCGGGTTGTACCAGGTGATCGGCGGCGTGAGCATCCTCGTTCTGCCTTTCAATTGCACTTTTTTTGCCAAAGCGCTCGACATCATGTAGTTTACTCCTTCCCCAAAATAAAAAAACACTGTTTTGCAACAGTGTTTAGTCAGATTTCACAACGGATCCTTTCCATGTGCCCGAATTAAAGGCTTATAGTGATGACGGTTTTTTTTGATTAAAGAGCCCATCTCCTGGTGATACGTGCAGGCTGCTTTTTAGCCTGGTGAATCCTCCAGAGATCAGCTGATGTAAAACGTCTCTTGTCGGTCAGTTCAAAGCCTGTTGCGACGGTTTCCTTTACTTCGGTAAATCTTTTCAGCATTTCCTTATCCATCTGTACGACGGATGTCTTTACTACTTGGTTCATAAAATTTCCTTTTTAAGATATAAACTTCAACGAGCAACTGAAGGAGAACACAAAAGAATCGTTAGAAAGAAGTGTAGACCGGTTGAGCTTGCAAGACTGTTATTGCTCTTGATTACGGTGCAAATATACGATCACAAAAAGCGCGTTTAAAGTCAGATATGTATCAAACCCATCATCCCCAAATCCTGATTTCACTCATAACTCATTAATAAATAAGGGCTGACACAATGGTCAGCCCTTATCTCCATGATTAAAGTTAAGTTCATTTAACTTCCTCGAATTCAGCGTCCGTTACGTTTTCTGCGTTGCGGTTTGCATTCGATTGTTCGTTGCCGTTAGGCTGGGCACCCCCTTCAGGCTGCTGTCCGCCTTCCTGTGTAGCTTTATACAGATGTTCGGAAGCCGCGGTCCATGCATTGTTGATTTCCGCGATGGCGGCATCAATCTTAGCGGAATCCTGTGATTTGTGGGCCTCCTTCAGGTTATTCAGCGCGGTTTCGATGGGCGCTTTCTTGTCGGCCGGTAACTTTTCTCCCAATTCCTTGAGCTGCTTTTCAGTCTGGAATATAAAGCTGTCTGCCTGGTTGAGTTTGTCTACTTTATCGCGCGCTTCCTTGTCTGTGCTTTCATTGGCTTTCGCTTCTGCTTTCATCCTTTCCACTTCTTCCTTGCTCAGCCCGCTGCCCGCTTCGATACGGATCTTTTGTTCTTTTCCGGTGCCTTTGTCTTTGGCTACCACGTGCAGGATACCATTGGCATCGATGTCGAAAGTGACTTCGATCTGCGGAACACCGCGGGGAGCCGGTGGTATGCCGTCGAGATTGAACATGCCAAGACTCTTATTCTGGTTTGCCATCGGTCTTTCGCCCTGCAATACATGAATCTGTACACCCGGCTGGCTGTCGCTGGCAGTTGAAAATACTTCTGATTTCTTTGTCGGGATGGTGGTGTTGCTGTCGATCAGGCGCGTCATCACGCCACCCATGGTTTCGATACCCAGGCTCAGAGGTGTTACGTCAAGGAGCAACACGTCTTTTACTTCCCCGGTCAGCACCGCACCCTGGATTGCCGCGCCGATGGCGACGACTTCATCCGGGTTTACGCTCTTATTGGGTTTCTTTCCGAAGAATTTTTCCACGAGATCCTGCACTTTGGGAATACGGGTGCTTCCGCCCACCAGGATCACTTCATCGATCTGTGATGCATTCAGACCCGCGTCTTTAAGGGCCTGTTCACAGGGTTTCAGACATCTTTCAAAAAGAGGATCGCATATCTGTTCGAATTTCGCCCTCGTGAGTTTCTTCACCAGGTGCTTGGGAACGCCGTCCACGGCGGTTACATAAGGCAGGTTGATCTCGGTTTCAGTAGAAGAAGAGAGTTCGATCTTCGCTTTTTCAGCAGCTTCTTTCAAACGCTGCAGCGCCATAGGGTCTTTGCGCAGGTCGATGTTTTCGTCCTTTTTAAATTCTTCTGCGAGCCAGTCGATGATGATTTTGTCGAAATCATCACCACCCAGGTGTGTATCCCCGTTAGTGGATTTCACTTCAAAAACTCCGTCACCAAGTTCCAGAACGGAAATGTCAAAAGTTCCGCCGCCAAGGTCAAACACCGCAATTTTTTCATCTTTTCCGGCTTTATCCAGTCCATAGGCTAATGCGGCGGCAGTTGGTTCATTCACGATACGGCGTACATTCAAACCGGCAATTTCGCCAGCTTCCTTGGTCGCCTGGCGCTGGGCGTCGTTAAAATAAGCCGGAACGGTAATCACCGCTTCGGTAACTTCCTGACCCAGATAATCTTCTGCTGTTTTCTTCATTTTTTGAAGAATCATCGCGCTGATTTCCTGGGGAGTATACATACGCCCGTCTATGTCAATACGGCAAGTATTGTTGTCACCTTTGACGACTTTATAGCTCCAATGGCTGATTTCATTGGTCACTTCGTCGTACCGGCGGCCCATAAACCGTTTTACGGAGGAAATGGTATTCACCGGATTGGTGATAGCCTGGCGTTTGGCCGGGTCTCCCACTTTTCTCTCGCCATTCTTAAGAAAAGCCACTACGGAGGGCGTAGTACGGCGTCCTTCTTCATTGGCGATCACAACAGGTTCATTCCCTTCCATTACGGCAACACAACTGTTGGTGGTACCCAGGTCGATTCCTATGATTTTGCCCATAATATTGATTTATTTGTGGTTAGTTGTAAAGAATTCATAAGGGAATGACAATCATTATGCCATCCGTTAAATGATGCAAAAATGGCAGTTCCGGGATCCGCCCCGAACCCGTCGCCGGCGCCCTCCTTTTCCTGATGAATAGCTTAAATTGGGAAACAAACAATGCCTATGGCCCGCGAAATCAAATCCATGGCCGATGTTACCGTGCCGCCTTCGAACGTCAATGACTATAAAGACAGACTGGTCAAACTCATCCCTTCTGAAATCATCACGGCCTATGTTACCATCAAGGGGCTGATCATGGGTGCCGGATCATCCGGAAACAAAACCCTCCTGTTATGGGTCGTCTTTGGCATCCTGGTCGTCCTCAACCCGCTGTACCTCATTTACGTGACCCAGGTCAAAAAAGCGGGCCAGGTCCTGTTTTCCTCCCTTGCCTTTGTGCTCTGGGTCATGGTCATCGGCGGAACGTTTTCAACAATTTTCGGTTTTCCCGCCGAATATATCGGTTCGATCATGCTGGTGATCTATACACTCTTTATTCCCTTTGTTTATAAAGGGTGAAGTTTATAAAGCGATGAACGTTGTTTTCAGATCCGGTATGTAATGAAAGGCTGGCTTTCAACGGGATTTTTTATAAAATTTCCCCGTGAGAAAGAGGATCGCATAGGGCCATGCCCGCAGATCCTCCCATGATCTTGACTTACGAAGCCATTTCAGTTTGTTGGAAAAAGCAATCTTCTCGGTACTCAGCCGGTAAAGCCAGTTCCTGCGGATTTTTTTTTCCATAGTTTCCGGGTCAGGGTGATCTTTCAGCACAGAGGGTAATTCTTTCTGATATGCCTGATGCCAGTCAAGCGTATATTTCATCCAGGCATCTCCGAAACTTCCGCCTTCGGTGAAATGAAGTATATCGATATTGAACAACACCGCAGCCTTCCATGTGCGGATTACCTGAAAGGAGAAATCAATATCATACAGATGAAATCCACGTAACAGGGTTTCATTGAAACGGGCGCCGGGCCAGACCTCTTTTCGTATGGCCATAAAGACACCGTCTACATTCACCACTTCGCTGCATTCAGCATTCATTGGATTGCTATAAAGCCGATGCCGGGTCCCCAGACTGTCTTCATGAAAAATATTACAACAGTCCATAGACGGAATGCCTGTGGACCATCCTGAAGGCGTCTTGCTCTTATATCTGGCACCCGCTACGCCAATGAGCCCCGTTTCGGGATTTTTATTGAACGATTCGATCAGCCGGAGTCCCCAGCCGGGGGTTAAAAAGGCAATGTCTTCGTGGATAAAACACCAAAAAGCGCGCGACGCCCGGGAAGCCAGTTCATTGTATACTTCGCAGAGTGGTTTTTGTACCGTCGCATTGTCTGAAACCAGCAGTTCATAATCAACACCTGTCGTTTCCTTCAGGTTCAGTTTGAGTTTTTCCAGTAAATCTTTCTTAATCGAACAAATCAGAATGGACAGCATGCCGGAATGGTTAAAGAGAATTCTCCCTGATCTCTGTAAATTGCGCGCCTGACTTAAACAAACGCATGCAAAATAAGTCCTTTGGCAAGAAAATCCTGCAGGGTGCCCGGAAGCGGCTTTCGGGAATTTTTCACAATCCGTATCAAGTGGTGAATGTGGGGCCTCTCAGGAAGATCTATTATAAGCACCTGGGTAGTGGAAGGATCAGAACACACGAATTGTTTGGCAGGACCCTGTATTATTATAGTCCGACTGAACTGCTGCATGGGTTTAAGGAGATCTTTATTGATGAGATCTACCGTCAATCACTGCCCGCGAAGCCTTTTATCATCGATTGCGGGGCCAATATCGGACTGAGTGTGATCTATCTCAAACGTCTTTTTCCCGACGCCGAGATCCTTGCTTTTGAACCCGACGAAATGAATTTCGAACTGTTGCAAAAGAATATCCGGTCTTTCGGATTTGGAGGGGTTGAACTCAGAAAAGAAGCTGTATGGACAGAAAACGGCGAGCTTTACTTTTCTTCAAGGGGATCAACGGAAAGTCGTATCGAGGAAAGTGATTCGGTAAATTCGAAAAGGGTCAATGCAACGCGGCTGAGGGAGGTAATTCAAAAAAAAACAGATTTCCTAAAAATTGATATTGAAGGAGCTGAGTTTAAGGTTATAATGGATTTGGCCGATAAAATGCACCTGATTTCCAATTTATTCATTGAATATCATGGAAGTTTTCAACAGCATCGGGAATTAGCGGAGTTAATGTCTTTAATCAGCAAGTACGAATTTAGTTTTTATATAAAGGAAGCGGCGCCGGTTTATAGGACTCCTTTTTTCAGACCATTTAAAAACACTTATCCCTTTGACGTCCAGTTGAATATTTTTTGTTTTAAAAGTCAATCCGAAGAAAACATTTAAAAAATTTAATAATGAATGACCTGGAAAAGTTTTTTTTCGAAGGAAACCATAAAATGATTCACAAATGGAGGCATTATTTTGAAATATATGACCGCCATTTTCATCATTTGCGGAATAAGAAAGTCAATATACTCGAAATAGGTGCAGCCCATGGCGGATCTATCGAAATGTGGAATGATTATTTTCATGGGAATGCCACTATCTATTCAGTTGATATCAATCCGGAATGCAAAAAATTTGAGAATGAGTACACCAAAGTATTTATCGGGTCTCAGGAAGACAAGAAATTTCTGAAATCTCTGCATGAAACCCTGCCGCCGCTAGATATTCTGATTGACGACGGCGGACATACTATGAAACAACAGATCACCACTTTTGAAATGTTATTCGACAAGGTGAAGGAAGGTGGGATTTACTTATGCGAGGATTTGCATACCTCATATTTCAAGTATTTCGGGGGCGGTTACAAGAAGAAAAAGTCTTTTATCGAATATTCGAAGAATTTCATTGATAAGATTCATGCATGGCATTACAAAAAGCTTCCTATTGATGAATTCACAAAGTCTGTCCATTCCATTCACTATTACGACAGCATTATCGTGATTGAGAAAAGAAATATGACAGCTCCCTTTGATGTAAAATCAGGGACAGCAAGCATTAAGGATGAACTGGCAGATAAACTTATTGTTAACCAGGGAAATCCTAGTTGACCCTGTCCATTGTAAAAGTGGCCGAATAGTTTATTCCAACTGATTGAATCGTGCCCGAAGACAATTTTCCAAGGCTGGAATTATAGGTAGCGGATATATTTTGTTTAACGCCTGCCTGGCCGAAATTCTGCGTGGTTAGCTGGGCGGTAAAAATAGTGCCGTTAAGCGACCAGGTACCGGACAAGTAATAGGTATTTCCATCTGAACCTTCGCCCTGCACCAACATGGTGCTGTCAGACTTGATATCATAACTATAGTAAAGTGGAAAAGTGGCACTCCCATCATCGGGATTCTGAGTGCCTATCCAAAGGCCAACAATGGGATTAGAGGGAGCAGCATTGTCATTGGATTTACTGCAACCGGAAAAGAAAGCTAAGAAAAGAAAAGGCAGAAAGAGTCGGATTTTTGTTTTCATATTTATTTTTTTTGGAAATAATTCCGGGTAACTATCCCTCATCTATTTTCTCGAAAAGTAAAATAGAAAAGTCTCACAGACGTTTTATTTTTTATAGGTTTGCTCCCCATGTTAATCCGGCCGAAA
>Ga0068867_100001630_pt1 | contig 15606 bp, 18 predicted proteins | sample KBSMisM32_FD_65649 | JGI IMG/M metagenome (GOLD analysis project Ga0068867, IMG submission 65649) | Miscanthus rhizosphere microbial communities from Kellogg Biological Station, Michigan, USA - KBS Miscanthus M3-2 | ecosystem: Host-associated > Plants > Roots > Rhizosphere > Soil ...
AAAAAATAAGCTATAGTAAAAGTTGGAACTATATCGGTGAACGGCAGGGCTTCTTCTATGAGATCAAGCATTCCGCCGAAAATGCCCAACCTGCCGCCGAACGTCCTGAAAAAAATAAAAGCAGAAAGGGGAGCCCAAATAATATCTGAGAACTCACCGATACCGGGGATCACGAAACTCACACAGCCCAGCAGGTCCATGATGATACAAAAAGAAAGCGAAGGTAAGGTTTGGGCAACAGGAACAGTTTTCATGTGCGGATGGATACAAATACAATGCATATCTCCGTAATATTCCGCCCTTTACAGTATAAAATTAAAATTTAACAAAGGAACATCGAATGATCCCGATTTCTCCTTGCCATCCCGCCGAAATAACGTACCTTTGCGCCCTCAAAAACAGTCGCGCCAAAAGCGTGATAATAAATAAGTTAAATGAATATTCGCAACATCGCAATTATTGCGCACGTAGATCACGGCAAAACCACATTGGTAGATAAGATCCTTCATGCTACCAAGGTATTCCGTGACAACCAGGATACCGGCGAGCTCATCATGGACAGCAATGACCTGGAAAGAGAGCGCGGCATCACCATTTTCAGTAAGAACGCAGCAGTAGTTTATAAAGATTATAAAATAAACGTAATTGATACCCCCGGTCACAGTGACTTCGGCGGAGAAGTGGAAAGGGTCTTGAAAATGGCTGATGGTGTGATCCTGTTGGTAGATGCGTTTGAAGGCCCGATGCCGCAAACGCGCTTTGTTTTGCAAAAAGCACTGGCACTTGGATTGAAGCCGATCGTTGTGATCAACAAAGTAGACAAGCCTAACTGCCGCCCGGACGAAGTACACGATGCGGTATTTGAATTGTTCTTTAACCTCGATGCGACAGAAGAGCAACTGGATTTCCCAACCTTTTATGGTTCGGGCAAGAACGGCTGGTTCAACAATAAGAATGAAGAGATCGAAGGAATTACGCCCCTGCTCGACGGTATCATTGAATTTGTACCGGAGCCCAAAGTAAATGAAGGCCCGCTGCAGATGCAGATCACCTCACTGGATTATTCTTCTTTCCTCGGCCGTATCGCCGTAGGTAAAGTAGCGCGCGGTGTGATACAGGAAAATAAGCAGATCGCGTTGATGCAGGCTGACGGCAGCATCAAAAAATTAAAAATAAAAGAGCTCTATGTTTTTGAAGGCATGGGCAAAAAGAAAGTATCACAGGTTATTGCGGGAGATATCTGCGCAGTAGTTGGTTTGGAAGAATTCAATATTGGCGACACGATCGCTGATGTAGAGAATCCTGAGGCATTGCCGGTGATCAGCGTGGATGAGCCGACAATGAGCATGCTTTTCAGCATCAACAACTCTCCTTTCTTCGGTAAAGAAGGAAAGTTCGTAACCAGTCGTCACCTGCGTGACCGCCTGATGAAAGAAACAGAAAAGAACCTTGCACTCCGCGTGGAAGATACAGACAGCGCCGACAGCTTTTTGGTTTACGGCCGTGGCATTCTTCACTTGGGTATTCTTGTAGAAACCATGCGCCGTGAAGGTTTTGAGCTTACTGTGGGGCAGCCGCAGGTTTTGGTAAAACAGATCAACGGCGCCAAGAATGAGCCTTATGAAATACTGGTAGTGGATGTACCGGCTGAATACAGCGGTAAGGTGATCGACCTGGTTACTCAACGCAAGGGTGAAATGCACGTGATGGAAACCAAGGGTGAAATGCAGCATTTGGAATTTGAGATTCCTTCACGCGGTTTGATCGGCTTAAGAAGCACCATGCTTACCGGCACTGCGGGTGAAGCTGTGATGGCTCACCGTTTCAGCGAATACAAACCATGGAAAGGCCCCATCCCGGGAAGGAACAACGGTGTATTGCTGAGCAAGACAACAGAAAAAACAACAGGTTATTCCATTGATAAGTTACAGGATCGCGGACGGTTCTTTGTAGATCCGGGAGATGAAGTGTACACAGGCCAGATCATTGCCGAGCACATTAAGCCGGGAGATCTTGTAGTGAATGCTACCGAGCCGAAGAAACTCACTAACCACCGTGCAAGCGGATCGGATGATGCGTCCAAAGCCGCGCCAAAGATCCTGATGACACTGGAAGAATGCATGGAATATATCCAGGCGGATGAGTGTATTGAAGTAACACCGAAAAGTGTGCGCCTGCGCAAGACGATGCTGAATGAAGAAGACCGTAAGCGTGCAAGCAAGTCAATGTCGGCTGAACTGGCTTAAATGTCAGACACATTTTAGAAATTTGGTTCTTATAAAATAAAAAATCTGTCCCCCGGGCAGATTTTTTATTTCCCGGAGGCCCGCCTTCGTTATATCTTTGCATCAGCATGAAAAAAGTATTTATTTTTATTCTTGCCTCCTTATTCCTGACTGCGCCCGGCCCGGCTGCGGCCCAATGTGCCATGTGTACAAAAACGGCCCAGCAAATGGGTGAAAAGCCGGCCCGCGGATTGAACTCCGGTATCCTCTACCTCATGCTTGCCCCTTTTGCTATCATCGGCTTTATCGGCTTTCGCTGGTGGAAAAATGAAACCCATCTGAAAGAAGATTAATGTAGTAGTGTGAACTTTCAGGCCAAATACATTTATCACACCCACTTTTAATAAACTCAGGTTGACAGCACACTTTAGGATGCCGGCTGCAGGTAAACCTGGTCACTATTGTTGCAATTTTTTAATAAAGCTGTAGAGATTAAATTGATTTCCCGCTTCTTCTACCTGTTTTTTCAATACCGCCTTATCAATATCCTTCATTCTTTCTTTCTGCAAAAGATAATATGCTTTTTCCGCAAGCAACCACCCTCTGCGTTCATTTTTTCCTGAGGCCGCAATGACTTTATCAATCGCCTTTTTTACTGCAGCGATTCCTTCCTGCGCAGAAGCCGTCGTCTTCACCACTTCTATTTCTTCTTTATGGTTGTTGAATGCCGGCGCCAGCATCAATCGCAGGTTTTTTACAAAAAGATCCGCCCCCGGGCGGTCTGCCTTGTTCACAATGAACAGGTCGGCGATCTCCATGATCCCTGCTTTCATGGTTTGTATCTCATCCCCCGCTTCCGGCACAATGGTCACTGCTGTCACATCCGCCAGGCCGGCAATTTCAATTTCACTTTGTCCCACGCCTACGGTTTCCACAATGATATAATCAAAGCCGGCTGCTTTTAATGTATCTGTTATTTCGATTATTTTCGGATGAAGCCCGCCCAATGAGCCCCTCGTGGCCAGTGAACGAATGAAAACCGAAGGTTCATTATACCAGCGGCTCATCCGGATCCGGTCACCCAGCAATGCGCCCATATTAAAAGGAGAAGAAGGATCTACACAAAGCACAGCCACACTTTTTTTCTCCTGCACATACAGGCCGATAAGCGCATCCGTGAGCGTACTCTTACCCGCGCCGGGCGGACCGGTGATACCGATCACGGGCGTATGCATTACCGGAAGGCTTTCCAAAAACTCAGCATAGCCGGACTCCTCATTCTCTACCAAAGAAATACAGCGCGCGAGACTTTTCCGGTCCCCCGACTGAACCTGTTGTAAAAGATTGTTCCACATCACTACTAAAAATACTGCAAAAAAGATAATCATTCATAATCTTCTTTACCTGTGCTTCACGCCAACCAATAACTATCTTTACGGTAAATACCATATTGATCAGACAAATGCAAAAAAGCGTTTCTATTATCATCCCGAATTATAACGGGAAACATCTTTTGGAGGCATATCTCCCTTCCGTTTTTGAAGCAATAGAAAATGCGGGTGTTGAATATGAACTGATCATTGTTGATGATCATTCAACAGACAACAGCGTGGCTTTTATTCAACAAATTTATCCTTCAGTAAAGCTTTTGGTTAATGCGCAAAACGCAGGGTTTTCTTATACCTGCAACCGTGGTATACAGGTTGCATGTTATGAACTGATATTGCTGCTGAATTCCGATGTAAAGTTAACACCGGGGTATTTCTTTAACCAGTGGAAATATTTTGAAGGGAAGGATACATTCGGTGTTATGGGATGTATTATGCAGATGAAAGGCAATAAGATAGAAGATGCCGCCAGGCTATTGTATTACAGCGGTTGCAGGATCAGGGCTGACAGGTTTTATTTCAGTAGAAATGATGTGGATACCCCCTGTTATACCGCATACCTTTCGGGAGCAAATGCCTTGATTGATGCAGAAAAATTAAAGAAGCTCGGGGGGTTCGATGAATTGTTTTCTCCTTTCTATTCGGAGGACCTTGACCTAAGCCTGCGGGCTTGGGAACTTGGCTGGAAGTGCTATTATGAACATGATTCCGTATGTTATCATCACGTAAGCAGCACTACAAAAACCCAAAATAAAAAGCGATTTGTGAAATCCATATATTACAGAAACAGGTTTGCCCTTCAAAAGCTGCATCTTATAGGATGGCGTGCCTTGTTTTGGCCTGTACAGTTACTTTTTATCGAATTCATTCCCAAAATGTTGATTGGGAATTTTTGGATCTTAAAGAGTTTCCGGGATTACCTGAATTTGTCAAAAAAGATCACTGTTTCCAAACAAAAATTTTCTAAGCTTAAAAAAGAGTTCAATTCATCATTAACTGTGGATGATATTGTCCGGCTATTTCCTTCCGGCAGGAGTTAGCTTTCTCCTGATGATCAAAAAACCTTTTCTATTATCTCCACGAGACGCCCTGTTTGGGTCACCGGATCATACTGCTTTGCATGAATTTTAATACGCGCCGGATCATACATGTCATAGTTATCTTTTACAATTTCCATAGATCTTGCCAGTGCATTAAAATCCATTCCGGTTGCAACAATACCGATATCAGGTGTAATAAATTCCCTGATACCGCCGGAGTCAAAGCCGACTACCGGCTTGCCCAAGTGTCCCGCTTCCAGCATTACCAACGGGAATGAATCTTCACGGGACAGGGACAGGCAGGCATGGCCCGCATTGAAATAGCTGTAATAATCTCCCGATTTTTTCCCGGTAAAAATTATCCGCTTCTCAAAATTTTCTTTCACGGACTTTTCTGCATAAAAGCTTGCGCCGGTTTTGTCCCGGTCGCCCACCCAGATAATTTTATGTGCGGCACTCAGCAATTTGATCAGCGGTATTAAAAAATCAACTCCCTTAGTAGTAGTCGCATGCCCGGAAACGATCCAAACAAATTCACCTTGCTCTATGCCGAGCTCTTTCCTGATATCGTCGATGGTGCGGGTAACTGCGATATTTTTTTCATCTATGAACCCATATAACAGCTGCACATTCTTATGGCCCATATCTTCCAGCTTTTCGCAAACAATTCGCGAACAGCCGATGCACAGGTGTGTGTTTTCTATCATATTTTTTATTACACTATCCTTGACCAGGCTGTAAGTGAGCGGCAATTCATGCATATGTGTGATCAGCTTTACCTTTAGCTTACGGGCTATATTAAATGCATCCCTGTTTGCAACCGTATTTATATACCAGGCATCCGGTTTAATTTTCCTGTTCAGGAGCCTGAGCTGGAATTCTACGGGGTTAATATTAACCGCATAAAGTAATATCCTTAAAATGCGGTAAAGAAAATTATTGTGCTTTTTATATCCTGTATATTGGGGGATATTTTTTGACAGCCTTTTTAAAAGGACACCGTTATCGCGCGAAAAAAGATATGGCCGGAAACTATCCGTATGCATATTTTCTAAAATATAATACAGCTGCTGTTCCGAGCCGCTTAACCCGAAATAAGGCGTGATAAATAATACTTTTTTCATTTTATTTTTATAATTGCCCTTTAAATAAACGCCTCAAGATAAATTTCCGGTAAGCCGCATTCAGAAAATTCTTAAAAGTAATATTCAGATATTTTTCCGCTTCAGCCGGGTAAATTTTACTGAGATCTGCTAAAGCCTGCAATTCCATGTTTCTTCTGATCTTATTATATATTGCAGGTGGTAAGGATTCCCATTTATGAAGGATCCGGAACCTTGCCCTGTTCATCTCTACCGGGCGACCGGAAACATTGGAACCGTGCCGGCGGTAATACGCCACGAACTCATTCATAAACCCGACGGTATATTTGTCTGCAATACGCAGCCACATATCCAAGTCTTCTATGACCAGGCTCTCATCAAATAATCCAACAACATCAAAAACATCTTTTCTTATTAAAACGGTCACGGCCGGAATAAGGCATTTTCCAAATGCTATTTCATTAAAGCTGAAATTCCCTTTAAAAAGAACGGGGTCAAATTCCCCGATTTCTTTCGATTGGGCATTGATGATCTTTGCCTTTGCAGACAGCATCCCATATTCCGGGAACTTTTCCGCAAATTCCACCTGGAGACGGATCTTATCATAGTGCCAGAGATCATCCGAAGCGATGATAGCTATATATTTTCCGCGGGCATGACAGGTAATTGCTTTGTTAAGCGTTTTTGAGATCCCGGCATTTTGCTGTGTTTCAAAAATAAACGGGTGAACAACGTTTAGCCTCCTGATGATCTCAACACTTTTATCTGTTGAGCCGTCATCTATTACGATAAGTTGTATATTCCTGTATGTTTGGCTGAATACGCTTTGCAGGCATTCTTCTACATATTTTTCATGGTTGAACGAAGGTACTATTACAGAAACCAGCGGCTGAGATTGCATCTTCCATATTTTTATATATTATCCAGAACAAGATCCAATTGTGACGGCGAAATTTCAAAATCACTGTGCAGGTCTGACGAATTTTCCAATGGCAAGTTTTCGTCAAACAGGTAAACTAAATATGCGCCGGCATAGGCTGCAAGAGGCGAAAAAATAGAAAGGTCCACTGCAAAATTAGTAAGGCAAATTACACGACAACCTTTTTTGCAAAATAGAATATTGCTGAATGCTGCACCTGACGCGCCTATGATCCATTCAGCTTCGTTAAAAATAGAAACCTGCTCTGCAATGCTGTATTCTTCGGGATAGACCGTTACGAACCCCCTGTGTTTGATATGTTCAATGATCTTTTCTTCATTATATTTTCGCCTGCCACTGGCATTTTTTCTCGAAATAAATATTCTCCGGCCCGCGTTTGCCGGTTTTAGCAGCTGTAATAAGCCCGTGCGCAAAAATAACAGCGATTCAATATCAAATAAATTATCGGTGCATTTTATTTCCCGGATTTTTTTATAATTCGGCGGGATACGGTTGGGCCAGGAAAAATGGTATAATTTTTTTACGCGGTATAACTGCAGCTTGTCTAAGGGAATGATCTCTCTTTTATCAATATTGAAAAAATTCAGCAATTCCCTGTACTGCGGTATCCGGAGGCATTCTTCATTTACCAGGAGCGGGATACGGCTATCAGGGCGCAAAGCATTCAACGCTTCAAATTTCGAGATGATTTCATATAAAAAATGGTAATAGTTTATTCCGTAATTACTGCATAGCGTGATCGCTTCATCATATACAGTTTTTGTAAAATTTCCTTCAATGATACAGTGATCGCCTTTGGAGAATTGCATAGCACAATCTGTAAAATCGATATTTGCCTCTCTTTCCTGGGATTGGGCCTCATAATATATATACCGATCATCGAGCAGGATCATGCTGGATGAACCAATCACATGTACATCACTAAACACAACGGCAAATTTTTTAAACCCTTCTACTTTAACCAGCCCGCTGCCCCCTGTTTTACCGTAAAACTTTATGCAGCTGTAATAAAGATCCACAGGTTTTTCATAAATAAATTTAACTTTCCCCGGCTGAAGCTCCTGATAATTTTTCAGGCCGATAAAATAACGCGTAAGTATCAGGTTGGTGGTTAGATACTTTACCAGGGGTTTAAGGAACTCGGGTCTGTCCCGCCGGATCATACGCACCATCTTTCGCATAAGGTGCTTTTTTATACCGGTTGAAAAGTGAGTTAGAAGGTTGATAATTTAATATTTATTTATTACAGTTATGATGTGGTTTACTTCGCTTTCCGTTATTACGGGGCTGATGGGAAGACTGAGTATCTCACGGTGAATTTTTTCCGTTACCGGAAAATTCACGCTGTTCATCTCGCGATAAGCTTTTTGCCTGTGGGGGGGTACAGGATAGTGAATGACGGTTTGTATGCCGTTATCTCCAAGATAGTTTTGAAATTTATCCCTCTTTTCGGTACGCACCGTAAAAAGATGCCAGACATGGCTTCCGGTCTCACCGGGTTCCGGGAGTATTATTTCAGGGTTATTTATTCCTTCCAGGTATAACGCCGCAATATTTCGTCTTTCCTCTATTTCAGTATTTAACGCTGCAAGCTTTACTCCCAACAGGGCCGCCTGCAGTTCATCCAACCGGCTGTTTATACCTTTATAATCATTATAATATTTTGTTTCAGATCCATAATTGGCCAAAGAACGCACCATTTTTTCCAATGCCGCATCATTAGTGATAACAGCACCTGCATCTCCCAGCGCACCCAGGTTCTTTCCGGGGTAAAAGCTGAATCCGGCAGCATTCCCTATGCTGCCTGCCGGTTTCCCTTTCCAAACCGCGCCATGAGATTGCGCTGCGTCCTCTATTACTTTCAGATCATGTTTCCCTGCTATCTCCTTGATAGCTGTCATATCAGCCATGCGACCATACAAGTGTACAGGCATGATCGCTTTTGTACGCGGGGTTATTTTTTCTTCAATTCCCGAAGGATCAATATTATAAGAATGTATACTTGGCTCCGTCAATACGGGCACAAGCTTATTTGCCGATATGGCTAATATAGAAGCTATATAAGTATTCGCGGGTACAATTATTTCATCGCCCGGCTCCATAACACCCGCTTCTATATATGCCCGAAGGATGAGAATAAGTGCATCGAGCCCGTTTGCTACACCAACACAATACCCTGCATGGCAATATTCTGCAAATTGTTTTTCAAAATTTTTCACCTCGGGACCTGATATATACCAGCCCGAATCCAGCACGCGGGTAAAAGCATCCTGTAATTGTTCCCGGTAGCGGGCGTTTATTTTTTGGAGGTCTAAAAATTTAATCATGTTGCTTTTTCGGGTATCCCGTTTTTAAGTACATATTTTTCACCTGTGCGCGGATCTGTACAGTCCAGGTTGAGAAGGACATTATTTTTAGTGATGAATCCTTTATGAACTGCGGGATTTCCATACCAAACCGTAAAGGCCGGTACAGACCTTGTGATTACGCTGCCCGCACCGACGAGGCCATACGAGCCGATTTCCACGCCGGCAAGAATAGTTGCGTTGGCCCCTATGGTTGCATTATTCTTTATTACAGTTCTTGTTTTGATCCAATCCTTATTTTGAGACCGTGGTAAAAGATCATTGGTAAACGTAACGTTTGGGCCGATAAATACATAATTTTCTATGCTGATACCGTCCCAGATCTGGACACCGGATTTAACTGTTACATTATCGCCTATCACCACATCATTTTCAATAAGGCAATGGGAGCAGATCCTGCAGTCAGCACCTATTTGTGCCTCCTTAAAAACAACACAAAACTGCCATATAACAGTATGGTCGCCAATATGGTTACTGAGCACTTCGGCTGAGGGATGAATTTGATAGTTTACCGGCATTCTTTTAAAAAGCTTTTGTATTCCCGTATATAATCCTGCTCCTCATATTTCATAGATGCCAATACCAACAGTACGGCACCTGACGAAAAGTTGATAAGTTCGCGCCAAATATAAGGCGTTATGTACAATCCGTAGTTAGGCCTGTTCAGAGAAACTGTTCGTTTGTTACGGCCATCGTCAAGCACTACATCAAAACTGCCGCTTGCCGCTACTATTAATTGCTGAAGCTCTTTGTGTGCATGCCCTCCCCTGGTTTCGCCTCCCGGCACATCATATAAATAATATATCCTCTTAATATCAAAAGGAATATTATCTCCTCCCTGCACCGGGGTGATATTACCGGCCCTGTTGTGAATCTTAGGCAATTCGATCACGCTGCAGTTATACACAGAAAATTTCATAGGCTTTTTGTTTCGAGGTATTTATCAAAATCACGCTCATAATCTGCTGCATCGTATTTTGTGGACGAAAGGATAAGGGCACATGCGTTGGTAGAGAAGTTTTCCATATGCCGCCAAATACCGCAAGGGATATATAATCCCATATAAGATCTGTTCAGGGAATATTCCTTTATATCATTTCCCCGGTTGATCACAATGCTGAAACTGCCCGAAAGAGCGATAATTAACTCCCTGTTTTTCTTATAACTGTGGCCGCCCCGCAATTCGCCTCCCGGGACATCATAGATCCAATAAGTTCTCCTGATCTTAAACGGAACATGTGTTTCTTCTTCAAGGAAAGAAAGGTTGCCCCTGTTATCTATTATTTTGGGCAGATCTATTAAATGCACATCGGTATTGCTGAACATAATTCCGCAGTTTTACCAAAGTTAAAATATCCGGAATAAAGATTGTCATTTGAAATTCACCCTTATTCCCCGTTCTTTGCCCCGGCGAATATGCAATTGATTTTAAAAAGGTTTTAATATTTTATTTCGTGACCAATTTTATTCCATTATTTCCGCTTGAGATCGTTGTGTACCCGGGTGAGGAACTTAACCTGCATATTTTTGAGCCGCGATACAAGCAGCTCGTCAACGATTGCTTTAAAAATAAAAAACCTTTCGGCATTCCTTCCGTGATCAATAAAAAGGTTTCGGAAACCGGTACACTGGTAGAGATCATTGAGATCACGAAGACCTACGATAACGGCGAGATGGATATTAAAACAAAAGGTACATTGGTATTTAAGATCCTGGAGCAGATACAGGAACTGCCGGACAAGCTGTATCATGGCGCGATCGTGACCTATCCCCAAACCGGGTATACCGGCAGTGCACCGCTGATGAAAAAATTGTTGCAGTCTATACGCAGTCTCCATGAACTTTTGAACGTGTCAAAAGATTTTAAAAAGCCTGACGAATCATTGCTTAGCTTCGACATCGCGCATCATGCCGGCATGCCCATAGAAGACGAATATCGTGTGCTCGAATATGAAGAAGAACTGCACCGGCAGGAATTTATTAAACGACACCTCGTGAAAGTGCTTAAGGTGATGACACAGATGGGCAGCCTGAAAAACAAAATAAACCTGAACGGGCATTTTAAAAACCCTGGAAGGATTTAAATTTTCTTGACCATGACGACGTTCTGCTTCGATTTCGGCAACACACGCCTGAAGGCCGCAGTATTTGAAAATGATTCCATTAAGGAAGAGATCGTTTTGGAAAACGAGCCCGTAAAAGCAGTCGCGGGTTTATTAAAAAAATATAAACCGGAACGCAGCATTCTTTCTTCGGTCATCGATCATGATGCCGGGATAGAAAAAATACTTTCGGAACAGACGGTCTTTCATAAGCTTTCCGCAGCCACTAAAATAAATTTCACGACTCCTGTCGGCAAACCCGAAAGCATCGGTGCAGACCGCTTGGCTCTTTGTGCCGCAGCCGTTCATTTTTATCCCGGCAAAAACAACCTGGTGATCGGCCTGGGCAGCTGCATCACTTATAATTTTATCGATCATCAAAGCCGATTTCTCGGCGGCGGCATTTCCCCCGGGATGGATATGCGCTTTCGTGCCATGCATGAGCATACCGCACTTCTCCCGTTGGAGACCGCTACATGGAATTATCCACTCATAGGATATGATACCCGAACCAACCTCCAAAGCGGTGTTTTGTTCGGCATGGCCGCTGAGATCGAAGGCATTGTGGACCGCTATAGCAGTAAATACGGGAACTTTAACGTCCTTTTAACCGGCGGCAATTCTGCCTATTTTGCGGGGCAGCTTAAAACCCGGATATTTGCCGACCATAACTTTTTATTTAAAGGACTGTATGCACTTAGCGAACTCAACAACTGCCCGGATTAAGAAAATTACCCTGTTTATTTTTGCGATTCTCACTTACACTTTCGGTTTTTCACAGGAAAACTCACCCTACTCACGTTATGGCATCGGCGACCTCGTCCCCAATCAAAACATGGTGAGCCGAAGCATGGGGGGGATAGCGGCCGGCTTTATTGATTCAACGGGAACCTATATTCGTTATTCGCAGTCCATCAACCTCGCCAACCCGGCTTCATTGGGAAGCCTTAATACTACTATGTTTGATATCGGCGGCGAAATTGACGTGCGTACTTTAAGGAGCAATATTTCCCCGGCTAAATATACCGCAACAAGTACAATCATCTCTTACCTGCAGCTTGGGTTTCCTATCACACCGAAGCGCATGCTGGCAAAAAATAATTTCTGGGGCGTTTCTTTCGGTCTGCGGCCAATGACGCGCGTAAATTATAAGATCTCTGCCGATAAAAGACTTACGGGTATTGACAGCATCACTACTTTGTACGAGGGTAACGGCGGACTGAACCAGGCTAATATCAGCACCGGTGTTAAGATCAAAAATTTCAGTTTTGGAGCAAGCACCGGCTACAGCTTCGGCAACCGCCAAACAGGCACCAAGATCGGCTTCAATAATGATTCTGTAAAATACCAGCAATCCAACACACAGGTAGATTCCCGGTTCGGTGGTGTTTTTCTTGACTTAGGCCTTCAATACTCTTTTAATATTTACAAAACTGACCCTTCAACAGGCAGAACAAAACACACCGGAACTTTTCGTATTGGCTTTGATGCCAACCTGCAGCAGAATCTGAAAGGCAAAAGAAATAATGTAAATGAAACTTTTCTGTACGGAACTTCCGGATCAGTGATCGCCATCGATACAGTTACATCTGTGAAGGATGAGAAAGGCACTGTAAAGTTGCCCGCAACATATAGCGGTGGCTTTACCTACACCAATGCGCACTGGCTCTTTGGTGCGGATGTGGATTTTACGCAATGGTCGCAATACCGTTATTTTGGTGCCGCTGATGCGGTGCAGAATAATGTAACCGTGCATATGGGCGCACAATATTGCGGTGCCAAAGAAAATACTCTTGCAACTAAATACTGGACCTTTGTAAAATATCGTGCGGGGATGTATTTCGGCAACGATTATGTGAAGCTGAACACAACGCGGCCCGACTTCGGACTTACTTTAGGCGCAGGTCTGCCCATCACTTCTTTCCAACGTTTGCGCCAAGGTGATTTTTCTGTTGTTAACCTTGGTTTCGAGTTGGGGCAACACGGCAATAAGCAAAATACAAGCCTGCGAGAAACTGTTATGCGGTTTAATTTTGGTTTTTCTCTGCCTGCCGCCTGGTTCCAAAAGAGGAAGTATGATTAAGCCGTATGTTCGAAGTAAATAGAGTATAAAGTAAATAAAGTACTTTCGGTTTAGACTCTCTTTACTTTATATACTATATTCTTCAGCAACTCCCATGAATTTTCTCAAGACCATATTTGTTGCTTTAACTACTGCATCCTTCCTTGCTTCCTGTGAAAATGATGCGGGGGTGGTCAATAACCTCGGGAAAAGATCAGTGGGTACGGAAGAGGCTACGGGTGTTCGCATCAATTACACCATGGGCGGTAAAGCCAAAGCGCTCCTCACAGCACCCCTGATGCTGCATGTGCAGGATACCAATTCTTACTACGAATTTCCAAAGACATTGTACGCTGAATTTTATAATGATCTCGAGCAGAAAGAAACCATGCTCACGGCACTTTACGGAAAATATAAGGATGGTCAAAGCATCATCTACCTGCGTGACAGCGTGAAGATCATCAATATGCTAAAAGGCGATACTATTTATTGCGAGGATCTTTGGTGGGACAGGAGCCGTACCAATGTTGAGTTTCACACAGAGAAAAAAGTTCGCATCCGGCAAAGAGACGGGCAATATTTAAACGGCATGGGCATGGAAGCCAGCCAGAATTTTAAGAGTTACCATATTCTTTACCCGACAGGAATGCTGAATTCTAAAGGGGCGGGATTACCGTTACAACAATAATTATGATCACTCTCTACGGTATTCCCAATTGCGATTCAACAAAGAAAGCCATGACCTGGCTAAAGAAAAATAATATCTCCTTCGAATTTCATGATTATAAAACAAAGGGCATCAGTAAAGAAAAGCTGGAGGAATGGCTGTCTCTGCAACCTTTGGATATTCTGCTGAATAAAAAAAGTACGGCATGGAAAGAACTTACCGCCGCGGAACAGAAAAGGGCCGCTACGCATGCGGGTGCGATTAAGCTTATGCAGGAATACAATAACCTCATCAAAAGGCCCGTAACAGAAATACCCGGCACGATATTAATCGGGTTTAACGAACTTATTTATTCAAAGAATCTTACCTGATGGCCGGCAAAATATTTTTCATCACTACCAACAGGCTGGAAAATTTCAGCGACGGGGTCTTTACGATCGTATTGACCCTGCTGGCATTCCAGTTCAAGGTTCCGAAGTTCAGCGCGGATGCAGATCTAAAACAAAATTTCCATGAGTTGCTTATTATTAGCCCTTACCTCATCGGCTTTGTATTCAGCTTTGTTTTTGTGGCCGTGTTTTGGGTGAACCATCACCACCTGTATACCACCATCAAGGAAGCCAACAGTAAATTGCTTTGGTACAATATTCATTCACTGTTCTGGATCACCATGATGCCCTTTGCTATTGCCATGGTGGGTAATCACCCGGATGTGCCTTTGACCGCGATGTGTTTGGGGGTCGTAATGTTCATGTCATCGCTTTCAGCCTATTTGCTCCGCCGTTATTCTTACATCAAATCAAGGCTCGCAGATGAAACCCTTTCTTACGATTCCATACGGGATGGCCTCGTAAAAAATGTGATCGCCCTGGTATTGGGACTGATCGGAATTTTTACTTCCCTGTTTTCTGTTTATCTGTCTTATATTATTTACTTTGTGGTTCTGATCATTTTTATGATCCCCCAAAAGCTGGAAAAAAGCAGGCGCGGCGTTCAGCAGGAAAAAGCAAATGCTGAAAATAATATCGTTCAACAATAAAAAAATAACATGAAAAGAAATGCAACAGCCGTATGGCAGGGCACCGGCAAAGAAGGTAAAGGAAACCTGACCACTCAAAGCACCGTCCTCAATAAAACACAATATTCTTTCAGCAGCCGGTTCGAGAACGGTGCGGGCACCAACCCCGAAGAGCTTGTAGCAGCGGCACATGCAGGCTGCTTCACCATGAAGCTGAGCTTTGTATTAACGGCTGCGGGCTTTACACCCGAAGAGCTGGAGACCAAATGCGATATCGACCTTACTGACGGGGCCATCGTCTCATCGCATCTTACCGTGCATGCAAAAGTCCCCGGCATCAGCAAGGAAAAATTTGATGAGTGTGTGAAAGATGCAGAAGCCAATTGCCCGATATCAAAACTGCTGAACACAAAGATCAGCTCGGAAGCAACATTGAGTTAATGGAACACGGATAACACAGATGACACGGATTAAATTTCCCGAGATCAGGATTTGCCGAATAAGTAAGACTGGTGACTATTGAAGAAAAATCCGTGTCATCCGCGTCATCCGTGTTCAAAAATTCTTCTATGGACTTTAAGAACAAGACCATCCTCATCACGGGCGCAAGCCGCGGTATCGGGAAAGCAATAGCATTGCGGCTGGCGAAGGAGGGCGCGAATATTGTGATCGCTGCAAAGAGTACCACCGAAGAT
>Ga0068867_100001636_pt1 | contig 15592 bp, 11 predicted proteins | sample KBSMisM32_FD_65649 | JGI IMG/M metagenome (GOLD analysis project Ga0068867, IMG submission 65649) | Miscanthus rhizosphere microbial communities from Kellogg Biological Station, Michigan, USA - KBS Miscanthus M3-2 | ecosystem: Host-associated > Plants > Roots > Rhizosphere > Soil ...
CCGCTCTGGTGGCCAGCGAGCCCGGCTTGACGACGGTGGCCGAAGAGTTGGCCGACGCGCCGGCCGCTGCAGCAGAGCCCGACACGGCGCAAGCCGAATCGTTCGACCCGATGACGGACAGCGCGCCCGACAACGAGCGCGACACCTGGCTCAACGACGGCTCCACCCCGAGCCGCCACGGCGACGACGGGCAGATCGGCGCGCTCGACCTGGTGCCGTGGCGCGCCGGCCTGCGCGCCCACCTGCACAGCCAGCTCAATGTGCTGCAGCTGCCGCTGCGCGACTTGATCCTGGCCAAGGCGATCGTGGAGTCGCTCGACGATGACGGCTACCTTCGCCAGCCGTTGAGCGACCTGCTGAGCGACACCGGCCTGGAGCCGGCGCCCGACGAGCAGGAGCTGCAGGTCGCGCTGCGCCGTGTGCAATCGCTCGAGCCGGCCGGCGTCGGAGCCCGCAGCGTCGCCGAGTGCCTGTTGCTGCAGCTGCCAGCGATCGATTGCCCGCAGATGCGCGAGACCGCTCGCGTCATCATCACCGACCATCTCGAGAGCCTGGCCGCCAAGGACGTCCCGCGCCTGGCGCAGCGGCTGCACACCACGCAGGCGCACATCGAGGCGGTGTGCCATCGCATCCGGCGCCTCGACCCGCGGCCGGGCTGGCGCTTCGACTCGACGCACACCCAGTACGTGACGCCCGACGTGGTGGTGAAGAAGGTGCGTGGTCAATGGACCGCGACGCTGAACCCGGCGGTGGTGCCGCGCGTGCGCATCAACCAGGTCTATGCCGAGCTGTTCCAGCGCCACCGCGCCAGCCAGCACACCGAGCTGGCAGCCCACCTGCAGGAGGCACGTTGGACGCTGCGCAACGTCGAGCAGCGCTTCGTCACCATCCTCAGCGTGGCGCAGGCCATCATCAAACGGCAGAAGCGCTTCTTCGAGCTAGGGCCGATGGCAATGAAGCCGCTCGGCCTGAAGGAGATTGCGCAGGAGACCGGCATGCACGAGTCGACGGTCTCGCGCGTCACCAATAACAAGTTCATGTCGACGCCGCTCGGCGTGTTCGAGCTGAAGTATTTCTTCTCGCGTGCGATGACCTCCACCAGCGGCAACAGCTACTCCGGCACTGCGATCCGCGGCCTGATCAAGGACATGATTGGCGAGGAAGACTGCCACTGCCCGCTGTCGGACGCGCAGATCGCCCAGCTGCTGGCGCAACAGGGCCTGGTGGTGGCGCGACGCACCGTCACCAAGTACCGTCAGGCGCTGCGCATCGATCCGGTGGATCGGCGGCGCGTGCACGCGTGACGCCGTAACGCGCTCACGCAAAGGGCCGCACGCAGCGGCCCCTCGCGTGACGGGCGGGACGACGCGTCCCGCCGCGTCGCCTCACTGGCTCTTCGAAAACGAGGACGAACTGCTGCCGCTCTGGCCGCTGCCTGACAAACCGCTGCTCTGGCGGCCGCCAGGGCGAGCCGCTGCCGCTCAGGCCGCTGCCGCCCGACGAGCTGCCACCCAGGCCGCCGCTGGACGAGCCGCTGCCTGAGGAACTGCCCGATTCAAAGCCGAAGCTGCTGCTGCCACCCATCGAGCCCGACGAGCCACTGCCCATGCCGGTGCGCGACGAGCGCCACTGGCCGAATTCATCGGAGAATTTCTTGTAGCGGTCTAGATTCCCAACGCGCAGGCGCGCGCATTGCCAGCTTGCGGCTCCGATCCAGCCGACACGATGCGGAGCTGCAGATGGTCGAATCCCAGGGACGCCGCAAAGACACGTGGGTGAAGGCGGTGCGCCACTACATGGCTGCCAAGGCCGCACTGAAGCGCCGCACCGCGCTCGGGCCCGGGCCGGCGATGCCGCCGATCCCGCCCGAGATGCCACCGGATCAGTCGCCGGTGGACATGCCACCGGTGGTGGACGATCCGCCGGGCGTGCCGCCGCCGGCCCCGGTGCACGACCCGCCGTCGATGCCACCGAGCCCGAACGCCAAGGTGATCAAGGCGCTGGCGAAGCGCATGCGTTGACGATGCGGTGCACCAGGTGGAGCTTGGCCACCGCCGGTGCCGACAGCACGAAGGGGTAGAAGTCGCGCTCGCCCATGCTGCGCGACAACTCGTTCAGCACCGCGGTCAGTTCCACCCACGCGTTGATCCATCCGAGGAATTCGGTGTCCTCCGACGCCTTCGCCGGCACGCCGCCGCGGCGCAACGTCTGGCGGCGGAACGGGTCGTGCAGCAGCCCCGAGGCCGATGCGTCGAGGCCGAAGCTGAGCGCGGTGTCGAGCGTGTCGATGATGTGCAGGTGATGGGCCCAGGTCTCTGCCCAATCCTCCCACGGGTGCGCGCTGGCATAGGCGCTGACGAACGACTGTGGCCAGTCGACAGCCGGCCCCTGCCCATGGTGGTGGCGCTGCAGCGCCGCGGCGTAGTCCGCCCGCTCGTCGCCGAACAGCTGACGATACGGGGTCAACCAGCGGCTGTTCGCCACCAGCCGGTCCCAGTAGTAGTGGCCCGATTCGTGGCGCAGATGGCCGAGCACCGTGCGGTAGGGCTCGCGCAGCGAGTCGCGCACCGCTTCGCGATGCGCGTCGTCGGCCTCCTGGATGTCGAGCGTGATCACGCCGTCGGCGTGCCCGATCATCACCGGCGTCGCCGATTGGCCGCCGTGCAGCAGGTCGAATGCGAGCCCGTGCTCGGGGTCTTCGACGGTGCGCGAGGCCACCGGCAGCCCGAGCGCGATCAGCGAGGCCACCAGGCGCTGCTTGTCGCGCTCGACTCGCGACCACAGCAACTGGTTGGCGGGCTGCGACAGGTCGGGCAGCGTGCGATTGAGCCGGCACGAGCGGCATTGCTCGAAGCGCTGCGCCTCGCTGGCCTCGATCAGCCAGCTGCATGCCAGCGCGCTGCCGTGGTTTGCGCAGCGCCGGTACAGCGTCGCAGCGCCCTCCTCGTCGCAGCGGCGCCAGCCTTCGTTCGGCGCGACGGCCGGCTCGATCGGCAGCACGCGCGCCAGCGCCACGTCGTAGCCGAGCTCGGTGCCGCACGCCAGACAGCGCGTATTGCCGAAGAAAACGGGACGACCGCAGCGGCATTGAAAGGCTCGCCGCACGCGCGGACTCAATGCCGGCCCAGGCGCGGCATCGCCGGCGGTGGCGGCGTGCGGTGACGGGGACTCAAGCGCTCCAGACGATGCCATTTGCGTGACTCCTGTCACGCGCTTGAGCAAGCCACGCACCGGGCCGCAGATACGGGAACGTCGCCTGCCCGAACTGGCTCGCCGCACTCCGGAGCCTGCATGTCGAGCCCCCCTGCTTCCGCGTCCGAACTGGCGGGTCGCGTCGCCATCGTCACCGGTGGCTCGCGCGGCCTGGGCGCCGCGATCGCCGAAACGATCGGCCGCGCCGGCGCGCGCGTCGTCGTGGCCGACATCGAGATGACCCGCGCCAGCGAACGCGCCGCCGCGCTGAATCAGCTCGACATCGACGCGGTGGCGATGCCGCTGGACGTCGGCGACGAGGAGCAGGTGCGCCACCTGATCGACGCGGTGAGCATGCGCTACGGCAAGCTCGACGCGCTGATCAACAACGCCGGCGTCGACTTCACCGCCCCGGCCGTCGACCTGTCGGTCGCGCAATGGGATCGTGTGGTGCGCACCAATCTGACCGGCCCGTTCCTGATGATCAAGCACGCGCTCAGCCTGCTCGGACACGGCTCGCACATCGTCAACATCGCGTCCACCGCATCCAAGCGCGCGTGGCCCAACGCGGCCGCCTACCACGCGACGAAGTGGGGACTGCTCGGCCTGTCGCACGCGCTGCATGCCGAGTTGCGGCCGCAAGGCATCAAGGTGTCGGCGGTGATCGCCGGTGGCATGCGCACGCCGTTCCTGCTCGATCGGTTTCCTGATCTCGACACCGCCAACTTGCAGGATCCGATGGACGTGGCGCGCGCGGTGCGCTTCGTGCTGAGCCAGCCCGAGGGCACCGTGATCCCCGAGGTGATGGTATTGCCGATGCGCGAGACCTCGTGGCCGTGATGCAGCCTCGCCGTCGCAGTTCGGGCGCCGGGGTGCGGGCATGATCACGCTCGGCATCAACGCCGCCTTCCACGACAGCGCCGCCGCGCTGGTGGACGACGGCGCACTGGTGGCCGCCGCCGAGGAGGAGCGTTTCTCGCGCATCAAGCACGCCAAGCGCCCGCTGCCGTTCTCGACCTGGGAGTTGCCGTTCGCGGCGATCGATTTCTGCCTCGCGCAGGCCGGCGTGCAGCTGCGCGACGTCGACCACGTGGCCTATAGCTTCGCGCCCGACACGTTTGCGGACGGGCGCGTCGGCGAGGCAGCGACCATCACGCTGCCGCTGCAGCCGTCGGCGCACGACCCGGGCCGCTGGGAGAACCCGTGGGATCCGCTGTTCCTGGCGTCGATCGTCAATGCGCCGCGTCAACTGGTGGACGGTGTGCCGCACCACCTGCGCAAGCGCTTTGGCGGCCTGAGCGCCGGGCGGGCGCCTTATCAATGGCACTTCGTCGACCACCACCAGTGCCACCAGGCCAGTGCCTACCTGGCGGCCCCCTTCGAGCGCTGCGCGGTGATGACGCTGGACGGCCGTGGCGAGCACGCCACCACCACCTATGGGCGCTTCGACGGCGCGCGCTACCAGCCGCTGGGCGAAGTGCGCATGCCGCACTCGCTGGGCATGCTGTACGAGCGCATCACGCAGCACCTCGGTTTCCTGCATTCGAGCGACGAGTACAAGGTGATGGCGCTGGCGGCGCTCGGCCAACCTCGATTCCGCGACCTCCTCGCGCAGCACGTCCAGGTGGGCGCCAATGGGCAGTACCGCATGCAGCCGCTCGACTTCGGCGAATGCTTCGGTGCGCCGCGGGTGCCCGGTCAGCCGCTCGAGCAGCACCACCTCGACCTCGCCGCTTCGCTGCAGGACGTGCTGGAGGACACCGTGCTGGCATTGGCGCGATGGCTGCGCCAGGCCAGCGGCGAGCGCGCGCTGGCGATGGCCGGCGGCGTGGCGCTCAACTGCTTGATGAACTCGCGGCTGCGCGACGCCGGCGTGTTCGACGCGGTGTGGGTTCAGCCGGCCGCTGGTGACGCCGGCACCGCGCTCGGCGCCGCCCTGTGGGTCGATGCGCAGCAACGCCGCGGCGACGCTGACGCGCGCTGGTCGATGCGGCACGCCTACTGGGGCCCTGGCTTCGACGACGCCACCATCGAGCGGCACTTGCAGTGGGCCAAGCTGCCGTACCGCCGCAGCGACGACGTCGCCGCCGACACCGCACGCCTGCTGGCGCGCAATGCGATGGTCGGCTGGTTCCAGGGCCGCATGGAGTTCGGCCCGCGCGCGCTCGGCGCGCGCTCGATCCTGGCCTCGCCGATCGAGCCGTCGATGCAGGCGCGCCTCAACGAACTGAAGGACCGCGAAGACTTCCGCCCGGTGGCCCCCGTGGTGACGCAGGAAGACCTCGGTCAGTGGTTCATGCCGGCGTCGGCCAACGGCGGCGTCTCGCCGTTCATGCTGTTCGTCTATGACGTCGTGCCGGGGCGCAGTCAGCGCATCCCGTCAGCGTGCCACACCGACCACACGGCGCGCGTGCAGACGGTCGATCGCGACAACAACCCGCGTCTGCATGCGCTGCTGCGCGCCTTCGGACACCTCACCGGCGTGCCGGTGCTGATCAACACCTCGTTCAACGTGCGCGGCGAGCCGATCGTCTGCACGCCCCGCGATGCCCTCGAGGCGTTCTACGGCACGCCGCTGGACGCCCTTGTGATGGGCTCGTTCATCCTCGAGAAGCCGGCCGTCCTCCCATCCGCATGAAGATGCCCACCCAAAGCTTGCGTTCCGCGCTGTTGCGCGTCAGCGTCGTGATCCCCACCTTCCATCGCCTGGCGCTGCTGCAGCGCTGTCTGCAGGCGCTGCTGGCGCAGCGCTTCGATCCGTGGTCTTACGAGATCGTCGTGGTGGACGACGGCGCCGACGACGACGTGCGCACCGCGGTGCTGGCGCTGGCCACCGTGGTGACGGCGCCGGCGATCCGCTACCTGCGTCCGCTGGCCGGGCACGGCCCGGCGTGCGCGCGCAACGTCGGCTGGCGGCAGGCCAAGGCGGCGCTGATCGCCTTCACCGACGACGACACGGTGCCCGATGCGGATTGGCTGGCGCGCGGCGTGGCCGCGATGGCGCACCACCCGCAATGGGCCGCAGCAGCCGGTCAGGTCGACGTGCCGCTGCCCGGTGCCGCACAGCGCCGTCCGCGCGACCACGAACGCATGGTGCAGGGACTGTCGCACGCCGAGTTCGTGACGGCGAACGCGTTCGTGCGGCGTCGCGCACTGGCGCGCGTCGGCGGCTTCGACGAGCGCTTCGAGCGTGCCTGGCGTGAAGACTCCGACCTGCAATTCCGCCTGCTGCAGAAGGTGGGGCCCATCGGCCGCTGCAGCGACGCCCGCGTGCAGCACCCGGTGCGCCCCGCGCCGTGGGGCGTGTGCCTGCAACAACAGCGCAACACCTACTTCGACGCCCTGCTCTACAAGAAGCATCCGCGCCTGTACCGCCTGCGCATCCGCTCGACGCCGCCGTGGGACTACTACCTCGTGGTGCTGCTGACGCTGCTGGCGCCGGCGCTGTGGCTCGCCGGCGCGCCGGCAGCCTCGGGCTTTGCGCTGGCCAGCGCGCTGGTGCTGGTGCTGCGCTTCGCGGGCGAACGACTGCGCGAGACCGATCACTCCTGGCGCCACGTGGGCGAGATGCTCGCCACCTCGGCGCTGATCCCGTTCCTGTCGGTGTACTGGCGCTTGCGCGGCGCGTTGCGGTTCCGGGTGCTGTTCCTGTGAGCGTGCCGTGAAGCGGCCGCTGCGCGTGCTGACCTGGCACGTTCACGGCAACTACCTGTATGCGCTGACCCAGGTGCCGCACGAGTGGTATCTGGTCACCGATGCGCAGCGCTCGTCGCAGCACGCCGGGCGCAGCGGCACGCTGCCGTGGGGCGACAACGTGCACGAGGTGCCGATCGAGCGCGTCGCCGAGACGCCGTTCGACGTCGTGCTGTTCCAGTCGCGCAGCGGGTGGGACGACGAGCAGCATCGCGTTCTCAACGCCGCCCAGCGGCGTGGCCCGCGCATCTACCTCGAGCACGACCCGCCGCAGCAGCACCCCACCAACACGCGCCATTGGGTGGACGATCGCGGCGTGCTGCTGGTGCACGTGACGCCGTTCAATGCGCTGATGTGGGACAGCGGCGAAGTGCCGGTGCGCGTGATCGAGCACGGCGTGCGCCTGCTGCAACCGGTGCGCTGGCACGGCGAAATAGCCAGCGGCCTGGTGGTGGTCAACAACATCGACCGCCGCGGGCGCCGGCTGGGCGCCGACGTGTTCAACGAGGTGGCTCGGCATGTGCCGCTGACGCTGGTGGGCATGGGCAGCGAGCGCTGCGGCGGCATCGGGGAGGTGTCGCACCACGAGCTGCCGGCCCGAATGGCGGCGCACCGCTTCTTCTTCAACCCGATCCGCTACACCAGCCTGGGGCTCGCGGTGGTCGAGGCCATGATGGTCGGCGCGCCGGTGGTGGCACTGGCCACCACCGAGCTGGCCAGTGTGATCCGCAGCGGCGACAACGGCATCACCGACACGCGCATCGACCGGCTCGTCGAGGCGATGCACGGGCTGCTGGACGACCCGCGCCAGGCGCAAGCGATCGGCGAGGCCGGGCGCCGCAGCGCACTCAAGCGCTTCGGCATCGAGCGCTTCGTCGCCGACTGGGACGCCGCGCTGCGCGAAGTCACGCGTTGACCATCAGCTCGCGGCGCAGGTGCACGATCGTTTCGCGCAGGCCGTCCTCCAGGCTGACGTGCGGCTCCCATTGCAAGTGGCGCCGCGTGCGCGAGATGTCGGGACAGCGCCGGTGCGGGTCGTCGGCTGGCAATGCGCGGAACTCCAGCTTGGAACGGCTTCCGGTCAGGCGCAGCACCAGCTCGGCCAGCTCGAGCACAGTGTGCTCGACCGGGCTGCCGATGTTCAACGGCCCTTCCACCTCGCTGTCCATCAGGCGCCAGATCGCCTCGATGGTGTCGTCGACGTAGCAGAAGCTGCGCGTCTGCTGGCCGCTGCCGTACACGGTGAGCGGCTCGTTGCGCAGGGCCTGCACGATGAAGTTGCTGACCACGCGGCCGTCGCCCGGACGCAGGCGCGGCCCGTAGCTGTTGAACAAGCGGCCGATGCGGATCTCGACGCGGTGTTCGCGGTGATAGGCGAAGCACAGCGTCTCGGCGCAGCGCTTGCCCTCGTCGTAGCACGAGCGCGGCCCGATCGGATTCACGTGGCCGCGGTAGCTCTCGGCCTGCGGGTGCTCCAGCGGATCGCCGTAGACCTCGCTGGTCGACGCCTGGAACACGCGTGCGCCGGTGCGGTGCGCCAGTGCCAGCACGTGCCAGGCGCCGATCACGCTGGTCAGCGTGGTTTGAACCGGCGAGCGCTGGTACTGCGCCGGGCTGGCCGGACACGCCAGGTTGAAGAAGCGGCGCGCACCAGCCGCCGCAGCCGGCAACGCCTGCGTGACGTCGGCGCGCAGCAGCGTGAAGCACGGGTGATCCTGCAGGGCCCACACATTGCGCTCGTCGCCGGTCGACAGATCGTCCAGTGCCAGCACGCGCCAGCCGGCATCGAGCAGACGCTCGCACAAATGGCTGCCGAGAAACCCGGCGCCCCCGGTCACCACCGCCAGCGGTGCTTCTGACATCAGCCGCTCCTTGCGCTGCCGGCGCGTGCTAGCGTCGTGGGACGCGCCGCCAACTGCATCAACAACTCGCCGGTGCGCGCCACGCAATCGTCCAGGCCCATCTGCTGCACCGCGCGCTCGCGTCCACGCTGCCCCATGCGCGCACGCTGTTCGCCCGACGCCAGCAGGCCCGCCACCGCGCTGGCCACCGCCTCGAAATCGCGCGGCGGCACCAGCCACCCGCTCAATCCGTGCTCGACGGCATCGGGCACGCCACCGACCCGGGTGGCGACCACGGGCAAGCCGCTCGCCATCGCCTCCATCAACGCCAACGGCAACGCCTCGCTGTGCGACGTGGAGACCCAGACGTCGAGCTGGTGGTAGACCTCCGGCATGTCGTGGCACACGCCGAGCAGGTGCACGCGATCGTCCAGCTCGAGGCGCGCAATCAGCTGCTGCAGCGACTCGCGCATCGGCCCGTCGCCGCACACCACGCAGTGCGCCGCCGGCGCGAGGTGACGCAACAGCATCGCCGCGCGCACGAACACCTCGGGCCCTTTCTCGGGCGACAGTCGTCCCACGAAGCCCACCAGGGGCGTGTCATCGCTCAACCGCAGCCGCGCGCGCAGCGCTCCCGGGCGCGACGCGGCGGGCTGGAAGCGCTGCGTGTCGACGCCGTTGGGGATGCAGCTCAGTGCGCGCGGGTCCACGCCGACCCCGAGCGCGTGGTAGTAGCTGTGGCGACACACCGTGCTCAGGAACGTGCCGGCCGCGCGATGCGCCTCTAGGTCGCTGGTCTGCAGTTGCCGTCCGTGGATCGTGGCCAGCACCGGTCGCCCGCTCAAGCGGCCGATCAGTGCGGCCAGCAGATGCGCATTGGGCAGATGGGCGTGCAGCACGTCGACGCCACTGGCGCGCACCAGCGCGCATCCGGCCTGGATCGATGACCACAGCGGATCCTCGGGCATCGGCAGCACCTGCACGTCGGCACCAGCCTCGCGCAGCTGCTCGCTGACGCCGCATTCGTAGGGACAGGCCGCGGTGACGACGAAGCGCTCGCGCGGCAGCCGTGCCACCAGCGATGCGACGTAGCTCTCCATGCCGCCGACGATGCCGTTGCCCACCAGCTCGAGCACGTGCAGCCGCGCCGCGCCGCTGGGGCTGACCAGTTCCGGTGTCGACATCGTGGCCTCAACAGCAGGAGCGGGCGATGGCACGCGACTGGCTCAGCCAGCCGCTGGGCAACGCGGCCAGCGGTGGTGGCTGCTCGGCCAGCGCGCGGGCGCGCTCGCGCGGCACGATCGCCGGCCCCAGCCACGCCGCCGCGGTGTCGTGCCAGATGCGCTGGCGGTCGGCCGCCGCCACACCGATCTGATCGAGCAGCTCGTGCACCCAGCCGGCACGGCGGGCGATCTCGCTGCCCGGGCACGGCAGAAAGCAGTCGCTTCCGAACTGCAGCAGGCCCGCGCCCAGCACCTCGAGTGCTCGCGTCAGCACCTCGCGCCGGTATGGCGGCGGCGGACCGAACGAGATGTCGAGGCGGAAGCGGCAGGCCTCCGGCGGCACGCCGTGGATGCGGTCGATCAGCGCCACCGCGATCGCCTCGTCGGTCCACGGCCAGCCGACATGCGCCAGCGCCACGCGTGCACCGGGATGGTCACGCATCACCTCGAAGTTCGCCGGCCGGCAGAAGCGCCCGGAGCGCCCGTCGATGAAGATGCCGCTGTGAAACAGCACCGGGAGCCGCAATTCGCTGGCCACCGCGAACACCGGCTGCACGCGCTGTTCGTCGGGGTACCAGCCGGTGGGCACCATCTTCACGCCCGACAGCCCGAGCCCTTCGATCGCGTCGCGCAGGTCGCGCGGCGCATGCGCATCGCGCGGATCGACCACCGCGAAGCCCACCAGCCGGTCGCGATGGCCGTGCACCAGGCGGCCCAGGTGTGCGTTGGCGCGGCGCAGCGAGGCCGCATCGTCGAGGGAGTGGCCTTCGTCGAGAAACGGCGCGAGCAGCACGGCGACGTCGATGCGCGCCTCGTCGAGCGCACGCAGCACCTCGCCGGCACTTTCGCGGCCGGTGCAGTGCAGGTGCGCGTCGATCACCATCGTGCGCCGCCCGTCAGCTGGCCTCGGCCAGCGCGGCCAGCGGCAACGCGCGGCGCGCCTGCTCGGCGGCACGGCTCCCGGCCAGGAACGCATGGTCGGAGTTGTAGTACTCCCATTCCGCGTAGCGCCCCGCCAGCACGATGCCGGTGCCGTCGAGCCAGCGGCGGATGGTCGCCACGTGCGCTGGCCGCTCGTGGTCGTACACCACGTAGGCGCACGGCATGTCGAGTTGGCTCGCGAACCGCACCGGGTTGTGCTCGCCGAGCATGCCCACGCGCCGGCAATCGGACACCACGCGCTCGACCAATGCCGCGCCGTCGCACGGCAGCGGCTTGTGGACGCTGTAGCTGATCTCGCACGTCAGGCCGAACTCGCCCGGCGGACTGTTGTGCGGGCTGGCGTTGCCCTGCAGGAAGATGCGGTGGAACAGCGTGTCTTCCGGGTAGTAGACCCAGTGCTTGTCGTTCAGGCGCCGCTGCCCGGGCGGCAGGCCGACGCCGAGGTTGACGCAGCGCACGCCCACGTGGCGCAGTGCGCGCGCCGCGGCGTGCACCTCGGGCGGCGCCTCGTCGCCGCAGGCCTCGACCAGGCGCGGCAGCGGCATCGTGCTGATCAGGCTGCGATAGCCGACGATGCGGCCGTCGTCGAGCCGCACCGTCCTGCGCGTCGGGCTCACCTGCAGCACGCCGGTGCCGAGCTCGAGCTCGCAGTTGAGCAGCGGCACGAAGGCGTCCATCAGCGCCTGGAAGCCGCCCCGCAGCGGATAACCGAAACGCGCGTTGGGGCCCATCGGCGCCGCAGTCGGCTTGAGCGCGCCCTCGATCATCTGCTCCAGATCGGGCAGCGGCACCCGACCGCCGAGCCAGCTGGTCTCCATCTCCGACAGCGGCACGGTCCACAGCTTGCGGTTGTAGGGCCACGCGAAGTGCTCGCCGATGCCGCGGCCCCAGACGCGCTCGATGAACTCCTCGAAGTTGGCCGGCGGCGACACCGTCGGCGCGCGTTCGCCACCGCGCAGCGGCCCGAAGCGCGCCTCGATGGCGCCGACCAGACATTCCTTCAGCACCTGCGGCGGCAGCCCGTACAGCGAGCCCTGGAACGGGTAGCGCGTGTAGACGTTCTTGCTGTAGATCCACGCTTCGCGGTTGTGCCACTGCAGGTTGTCGCCGAGCAGGCGGTCGTACATCTTCAGTACCACCGGATCGGTGGAGAACAGGATGTGGCCGGCGTGATCGAAGGTGTAGCCCTGCTGCTGCACCGAGCGGCACCAGCCGCCGACGCGCTGCTCGCGCTCCACCAGCAGCGTGTCGCTGCGTGCGGCGCCCTCGCCCAGATGCAACGCGGCCGCCAGCCCCGTGGGCCCGGCGCCGATCACCACGTGACGCACCTCGCGCAGCGAACGTCGCACCGTGGCGGTGGCCCGCACCCGCGGTGCCGGGCGCGGGCTGCTCGCGACCGCACTCGGCGACTGGCTGTCGGCGTCGAGGTGAGCCCGCAGCAGCCGGGCCACCTCGCGCGCGTGCTGGTCCCACGACATGCGATGCACCGTGGTCACCATGCGCGCCAGCCGCTCGCTGCGTTGCCAGGGCGTCTCGGCCAGCAGTGCGGCGCAACCATCGACGAACTCGCGCGCGCTGCGCGCGATGCGCACCACGTCGCCGTACAGCGAGACCACGTCGGCCACCGGTGTGCTGACCACCGGCTTTTCGCCGGCCAGGTATTCCAGCGTCTTGGTCGGGCTGATGAAGCGCGTGGCCTCGTTGATCGCGAACGGCATCAGGCACACGTCCCAGCGCGCCAGCAGGTGCGGCAAGCGTGCATAGGGCTGCAGCCCGAGCCAGTGGATGTTGGGCCGCTGCGGCAGGCCGGCGGGATCGATCTTGACCACCGGGCCCACCATCACCAGTTGCCACTCGGGTCGCGCAGTCGCCAGTGCGTCGAGCAGGGCGAGGTCGATGCGTTCGTCGATCACGCCGAAGTAGCCCAGCCGCGGGTGCGGCACGTCGGCCAGCAGCCGCTCGGCCTGCGTCCCCTCGGGGTCGTCGTGATCCGCCTCGCGGGGCGCGAAGTGCGCGGCGTCGACCGCGCTCGGCAGGTAGTGCACGTCGGGATGCAGAGCGCGCTTCGCCTCGTACAGCGACGGCCCGCCGGCCAGAACCAAGTCGGCCAGCTTCAGCAGTGCAGTCTCGCGCTGGCGCAACTGGCGCGGCGCGTCCTTGAACGCGGCCAGCTCGTCCATGCAGTCATACACCACCATGCGGGGGCGCAGCGGGTTGATCAGCGGGAGCGCCATCGGCGTGTAGAACCAGACCACGCTGTCGTGCAGCCCGTGCTCCTGCACGTAGGCATCGAGCAGCGGGCGCAGCAGCGGGAGCTGATCGTCGTGGAAACCTTGCGCCGCCAGAGCCGTGTGCGGCACCAGCACGTCGAGGTTCGGACCCTGCGCCCGGCACACCAGGCGTGCCGGACCCTCACTGCGCACCGGCTCTTCGATGAACAGCACTCGAAAGAAGGATTCGGCCAGGCGCGACATCAGCTGCTGCGGCCGCTGGTAGACGAACTCCCACCGCAGGTGGGAGAACACGATCACGGTGGTCATCGGGGTTCCTTCGGCGCCCGGGCCGGGCAGCACGCGCTGCCAGCGCGCCAAGGCGGCCGCGTAATCAATGCACAGCAGCCGCTCGGTCGGCGGCGTGCGACGCGGCGCATCGGCGGGCGCGTCGCTCACGTCCCACAGGCCGCTGTGGTGCCACTGTTGGGGACGGTTCCAGTCGAAGCGGTCGATCAGCGGGTACAGGCACACGCCATCGACCTGCGCGCCGCGCGTGCGCGCCAGGCGCACTTCGGCGGCCACCTCGTTGAGCCACGGTGCACGCCAGCCTTCGACGTGGCTGGTCTCGGACACGATCAACGGCCGCCCATAGCGCTGCCACACGTCGGCCAGCAGCGCCGACAGCGGCCGGCGCCGCTCGTCGTGCTCGCGCCAGCTCAGACGACGTTCGGTGCCGACCTCCCATTGACCGCTGTGATAGTGGTTGACACCGATCAGGTCGAGCGCGGCCGGATGGCCCCCCAGGTCGGGCTGCAGGCGCCCGGCGATCAGGTCCCAGGCCTGCCACTGATAGCTGCACACTTGGCGCGCCAGGTCGGCGAGCTCGGGCTGCGCGCGTGGCGCCGCCACGTGCACGATCGGCTCCACATGCAGGAAGCGGCACCGCGGATCGACTTCGCGCATCGCGCGCATCGCCGCCAGCGCGGCGCGCACCAGACGGCACTTGACCGCGTAGCCCGAGTGCTCGGTGCTACCGGCGCCTTGGGGCACGCGATACGGCCAGATGTCGTTGGTGCTCGATACCGCCCACGACAGGAAGCCGATCTCGTTGATCGGGGTGTACACCGGCGCGCGTGCCTGCCACGGCGCGAGGTGGCGTGCCACCGCGGCAGCGAAGGCCGCGAAGCGCTCGACGATGTGTTCGTCGAACAAGCTGAGGTCGCCCGGTGTGCCGTAGTGCATCAGCGACCACAGCACCTGCACGCCATGCGAAGCGGCACAGCGGGCGATGGTCTCGGCGCGTGCGAGGTCGAACCGACCGGGTTCCGGCTCGGCCAAACGCCAGCCGATGCTTTCTCGCACGGTGCGGATGCCCATGCGCGCCGCGGCCGCGTAGTCGGCGTCGAGCGCAGCCAGGTGGCCACTGCCGTGCACCATATCGAGCGCGACGCCATCGCCATTGACGTGATCGGCGCCCTCGAAGCCGCCCATCCAGAACGATTGGAACGGTGGTTCCGTCCGCAGCTGCGGGTCGGGCGAAGCAATGGGTGTCACGGTGCGGGCGCGCAGAACCACGCAGGTCATGCGGTTTGACGAGGCCCTGGCGAGGCAAACCGCATGCCGAAAGTGCTGCGACCCGCGGACAGTCCCGCTGTCATTCCTTCGCAGCGATGGACCGTTCTTGCGGCAAGTGCGCCGATGGCGTCGGCGCGCGGCGCCAATCGGTTGCGCTGCACCGCGTCAAGCCGCGGTTGCATCTGCTTGCGCACCTGGCACGGTGCATGCCACATGGCGCCCAACCCACTCCTGCAGTCAGCGCCATGTCGTCCTCCACCGTAGCCGAACCCACCACCGAACCCCAGCCCGCCCGCGAGCAGCCCGTCACCCATCAAGGGCCGCGCACGCTGGCCGACGCCGTCGCGGCGGTCACCGAGCACTGCATCCGCACCGAGATGCAGCGCCTGCGCCGTGCCTATGCGGCGCAGCGCAGGCGGCTTGCCGCGCGCACGGCCAGCACGACGCCCGATGCACCTGCTCGTCCGCAGGCGTCGCAGGTGCTGAATCGCCTGCTCGATGGCGGCGCGTTGATGTTGTTGTCGTTTGACAGCGCGGCGCCCCACGCGGTGCGCGAGTGGTCGGCGGCAGCCGACGACGGGCCGCTCGATGTGAGTTGGCGCGGCCGTCCGCTGCCGCACTGCTTCGTGGCCGACGATGCGCTGCGCCTGCAGCGCGCGTTGCTGGCGGTCGACAGCGACCTGACCATGACGGTCGAACTGCGCGGCGGCGCGGCGGCGGGACAACGTCACCTGCTGCACCTGCTGCCGCCCGAACCGAGCCACCCCGAGCGTCGCTGGGCGTGCTTGATGCGGTTGCCGCACGATCAGTACGCCCCCGAGCGCTCGACGCGCCGCGCGATCGGCAAGCCGGCGCTGCGGCCGCGCCTGGAAGCGTGGCCGCTGCAGTCGTTGTAGCAGCGCTACGGTTGCTG
>Ga0068867_100001657_pt1 | contig 15498 bp, 20 predicted proteins | sample KBSMisM32_FD_65649 | JGI IMG/M metagenome (GOLD analysis project Ga0068867, IMG submission 65649) | Miscanthus rhizosphere microbial communities from Kellogg Biological Station, Michigan, USA - KBS Miscanthus M3-2 | ecosystem: Host-associated > Plants > Roots > Rhizosphere > Soil ...
GTGGAACCCCCGACAGTGTCGGACCTGTCGGGGGTGTCGGACCTGTCGGAGTGTCGCGGCATGAGTGAGGAGCCCGGCTGGATCACGAAGGCCGACGCGGCGGTGCTGCTCGGCGTGGATGAGCGGACGATCGAGCGCCGCGCACGCGCCGGCCGGATTCAAGCCAAGGCGCGGCCGGGGTTCCCGACACGCTACTGGCAGGCAGACGTCGAGAAGTTGCGGCAGACGAGCCCCGGCGAGGTCCGGACGGGCCTTTTGGAGGCTGTTACGGCCGTACCGTCGAACGGGAACGGCAAGGTCGCGACCGTGCGGACGCCCTCGCCGGCGACCGAGGCGTTCTTCGTGGAGCTCCTCCAGGCGCTCCGCGGCGCCCTCGCGCATGGTCCGACAGGCGCGACAGGTCCGACAGCCGGCGCGACAGGTCCGACAGATCCGCCCGCCTACATGACGCTGGCCGAGGCGCTCGCACGATCGGGCCTGTCCCGGGCCGAGTTCCAACTGGCGGTGGCAGCCGGCGAGGTCAAGGTGCGCGGCCGCCGGTACCGGCGGAAGGATGTGGAGGCGCTCTGATGCCCAAGCCGTTGAACGAACGCCGGGCGAAACGCGTCACCCCGCAGCCCGCCCGTGCCGCAGACGCGCCCGCCGATCCACACACCTGGACGCTCAAGATCGTCATCGAAGAGGACGAGGAGTTGTCGGCGCGCCGCTTCACGGTGTGGATCGCGCCGGCCGGCGATTCCGGACATCACCTCTGTATCGGCTCGGGGGCCACTCGGGCAGCGGCGGTGACGGATGCCGAGACGGAGCTGCGCGGCGCGCTGGGACTGCTCGGAATGGGCGTCGACCGTCCGGCGTGTGCGAAATGCGGCCGAGACGTGTGCTAGCTTCCATCGCAGAATTTCCATAATCAAGACACCGTGTGCTTGACACGGTGTGCCGAATTTCATACAGTCCGCACCTCAACCACATTAGGAAGGAACGGTGAATCGATGGAGACGCAGAGTTCGGCGGCGTCGGCGGTCGAGAAAACGCTCGCGTTCGAGGATGACACGATGGCGCGCGACACACGGATCGAAGGATTACTCGATGAATGGAAGCTGGTCTACGAACTTGATTCAGCCTTCCCGCTCGCCCGCCTGAAAATCGAGGATGCGACCCAGATTCGGGCTGAGTCACATCGCGCGCCCTCCGACACCGTCGAGCAGTACGTCACCCACATGAAGCACGGTGCGACTTTTCCCCCGATTGTCGTCGGCAGCAACGGAATGCTGGTCGATGGCAATACCCGCGTGGAATCGTGCCGACGGCTCGGCCGGAAGACGTTCGCGGCCTACAAGGTGAAGTTTCCGCACCTGGGCATGGCGAAGATGATCGGTGCCGCGCTCAATCAAATGGGCGGAGACCGCCTGTCCGATGAGGAAATCATCGTCGCGGCCGAAGTGATGATGGGCGAAGGCTATGCCGACGAGGCGATCGCGCGGACCCTCGGCCGCTCCGTGAGTCACGTGCGCAACGTCCGACGCGACCGCACCTTCCGCGAAGCGGCGGAACGAACCGGCGTCGCGGGGGTGGCGCTCTCCAAGCCGCACCAGCGGGCGCTGGCGATGATCCAGCACGACGAACCCTTCAAGGCCGCCGTGGAAGTGGTCAGTCGCGCGAAGCCGTCGGTGAAGGACACGAGCGCGCTCGTGGACCGGATCGAAAAGACTCGATCGGACGCCGAAGCGTTGGCGACGATCCGCTCCATCGAGGCGCAATGGGGACCCGTGACGGGGCCGCCACCGCAGCCGCGCTCGCTGAGCCGCAGCCGGGCCAAGAAGGCCCTCAAACCGGTTCAGGACCTCTTGGCAATGGGCGAAGCCAATCCGGCGGATCTCGTCTTACCCGACGACGCGGCCGCCGCCGATCTGTGGCAGCGGCTCGGCACGCTCGTCACGAATGTGCTCGCGCTCTATGTGAAGCCCCAATGAATACTCCGAAAGCAGACACCGAAGACGAGGCGACAGAGGCCTCGTCCTCGGTGCCATCGTTCCGGCGCATTTGGAAAAAACACAATCCTAACCAGGGCTCGTCATTCCTTTCGTTGAAAGCAATGTCCGTCTTGTATGACTCCGTGACGCCCTTAAGCCGTGATGATTTGGCCGATCGTTTGACAGCGCAACTGACCGGAACGGAACGCAGCTTTTTGGAGGCGTGGCATCTCCGCCGACGTGAGGCCAGGCGTCTCACGCAAAAGACGCGTCGCGGCAGAAGTGAAGCCCCTGCTGATGGATTTACAGGGGCTTCACCAATCGTAGCGATCGTCCGTGAATGGCTCTCAGCGGTGTTCGCGAAACGAGTTTCTCAGGGGCAGACGCTCGTCCAAGATGGCGACGGTCGTTATCGACCAGGCCCGAAGGCTCCGCGAGTGCTCACAATGGATGGACAGCTTCTCGCTTTCACGCCGGATAAACGTCTCGAATTAGAACAGGCTGAGCACGATGAAGGCCGGGCGCACCTGGCGATGCTGGAATGGGAGCGCATCACCGCCGGTCTGGATCTTCGCACGCTGGAGGCTCGGGCCCATTTACTGATTCTGCTGACGCGGCGGTTACTGGTCGGACTCGGAGTAGGCAAACCACTTCCGTTGGACGAACGGCGCGTTCAGTTCAACCATCTGCTTCGGGTGGCTGACACGCCGGCCGTTAAACGAGCAGTCCTACAACGGGCGTTCGATGCGCTCTGGGCGGAGACGAGCAAGTCGACTGAAAAATGATTGGCTCAACCCCCAGGGACTGTTGATGGCTGATCTTCTCGAAGCGCCCGACGAGGACGCGTACGGCGGCGGCTACGGACCGGACGGTCGATGGCTGCCTCGGCCGTGTGTCATCTGCGACGCCGACACCCAGTTGCGGTGCAGCGTCTGCCGGTACGCCGTGTGTCACAACTGCAACGCGTGTCCGAACGGCTGCGATGGGGTTGGTGAGTCGACGGCCGGCCTAGGTAAGCCGACAGGATAACGCGCATCAATTCGGCGAAGCCGCTTCCTACTTGGTCAGCATACTGATCAACTAGGAATGTGTGCGGACTGCGACGCGCCTGTCGTCTGGTCTTTTTGCTCCCTCCGTTTATCGATGGGTATAGACTGCCGCGCGGACGGCCCGTCCGCCGTTCGCTTCTCAGGAGGATCGGTATGAAGTCACTCCGCGAGTACAAGCTGCAGGTCGAGCCCCAAACGTCGCAATCCAACCGGATCACCTGGGGTGGGTCCTTCCCGACGGCGATTCACGGGACCGTCAATGGCATTCCCTGCCGGGCGATCGCACCGGGCGACATGCCGGGCGCCTCGACGGTCCTGCTCGTGGCGGGAAACGATGGGGTCCTCCAGGAGGTCAAGCGGGCGGACTTCCTCGTCACGGACGGCGCGTATCTGCCGCTCCTGGACACGCCGGCAATCGAGCGGAGCGAGCGCAGCGGGAAGGCCACGAAGTAGAGCGACGGGGCAGGACCCCGAAAGGCATCCGACTTCCACCGCAACGCGGGAGAGGCGTGCGAGCACACGCCCCTCAATCGACGCCGATACCTACCCGATAGTTATGCCATAAGAATCTGGAAGATTTCCGGGCGTTCCTCATGCTCGGGTAGCTCAGGACAGAGCACTCGTTGGGCGGCGGCGGCAACGCTCCCGTGTTAATCGAGAGGTCGGACAGGGAAGGGCTGTCCCCCGGGCTTCACATCTCGGTCACGCCACGTCCGTCAGATCCCAATGCCGCCGCGCGAGCCGGTAGATCTGCGCTTCGATCACCGGCTGGTCCTGCAGGGGGAGTGCCTGGAGTTCGCGATACAACCGCTGAATCTCGCGAACGATCGCGTCGGCCGTCGTCGGGAATTCACGCGGCGTGCGGAGGACCGGACTCGGCGACGCGGGGCCTGCCGGGTCGAGCCACGGCGTTCGACCCATCGCGGACGAGCCTTCTCCTGATCGTTCGTCGTTCCGGAGTTCGGCTTTGGCCATCCGACATTTCCCTGGCTTCATCGCAATTCAAACGGCGCCGCGGGGTTTCGCGTGAACTGGGTACAACCGAACGTCGCCGACGTGGTCAGAAGCACCGGGCCGTGGACCCGGAACTGTCGAGACGCATCCGGAACGCCTTCGATCGCCTCGTCCGCGCTCAACCGACATTCCCCCCATTCGGGGCCGACCCGTTCCCACCACTGACACTCGGCGCAGCCGCCTTCGATCATCCGCATCGGAGTCAGGGGGCTGGATCATTCACGCGCACCCGCGGCGGCCAGCCCCGAAGCAGCTCGCCGGTATTGGCGGGCCAGTCGTGCTGAACGACGACGGAGAGGTGACACGCCGCGTGACACTGGCCATCCGGACTCGTGAACCGGACGTAGAGCGGGACGCCCAGCAGCAGGCGCAGCCGATCACGGACACTGAGCGCCGGACACGCCGTCAGATGCCAGCCCTTCATCAGGTCTACTCCAACGCCGACGGCAACCGCGCGATCAGCCGCGGCCCGAGTTGCTCGGCGCGCCGCTGCGCGATCGCCGCTTCGGCCGCCTGCCGTTCCGCTGACACCGGGCCATAGAGCCGAGTCGTGATCGTCGTGCCGCCCGCACTCGCGGTCAGGACGAGGGTCGGCTCGATCACGAGGCGTGCCCGCCTCGCACGAGATAGACGCACTCCTCCCACAGCTCCGACCAGGTCGAGGGCGCATGCTGCCAGCGTCGGCGCCGGATCCGCGCCATCACAATGAGCCAGCGCGTGCGGAAGGGCAGGCGGGCGACCTGCCGCCGCAGCCGCCGTCGCGCTCGAGCACCGAGGTCGAGATTCGTCGCGATATCTCGCTGCACGTCAGACGCGAGTCGGAAGCGGTGGACCTTCATGACGCGCGTTTTTTCTTTGTCGGCCGTTTCCGTTTCGGCAACGCCTGCATGCGGGGCATCAGGTGATCTACGCGCGCTTCCGATCGGCGGCCACGTCTCGGCCGAGCAGCCGGACCGAGGCCGGCCGTTCCTGTGGCGCCCGCACACGCGCCCCCTTCGACGGCTTGATCGTACAGAACAGTGCCGGAGGTCCGGTGTCGGTACTCTCCATGAGGACCTGCGCGACCAGCTCGGGGGCGACGCCGGCGGCGATCAGCTGCTCGGTGACCTTCTCGACATTGAGCGCGGTGTGGCCGTCGCGTTCATTGTGGCGGACGTCATAGCCCGCGCACGTCACGAGCTCCGACTTCTTGAGCCCCGCCGCCATCAACAGCTGATCGATCTCGGCGCGGACCGCCTTCTCGTCCTTCTCGTCCTGGGCGACGGCGGCCAACTTCGCCTCGAGGCGGCGCTGCTTGCGCACCAGCGGCGGCAATGGGTCGACGAGTGATGGGTACTGGATGTAAGTGCCAGTGGTGGACATCAGGCGCTCCTCTGGTTCGGGACGGGGTCGCTCGTGGGCCACGCCGTGCGGTCCTCGACATGCGCCAGGAGCCGCGCGCGCCGCTGATACGCGTCGAGATCGGTGATGGGAATCCGCACCAGTTTGCGTCCCACCCGGAACGCGTGGGGAAAGGCGCCCGCCGCGGTCAAGCGTCGGACCGTGGACTCGCTGACGTGCAGGAGATCCGCCACGCGTTGCACACTCCAGGCTTCCGGTACGAGCGGCACACTGCTAGGATGCACGGCGTCCTTCAGGATAGCGCCGGCCTCGTCTCCCTCGACCTGATCACTCCTACGCAGACGCACCAATCCTAGGCAGGCCGCGTCAGAAGCGCCCATGCTGGAGGCCTCGCCGATCGCCTGACCGCGCTGTCGTTCACAGCTACCTAACCCAAGGGGATCCTCACGATGGGGAAGTCGTCGTCGCCGCGACTGGCGTGATGGCGCTGGCCCCGCCTCGCCCCTGTGGCGTGCGTACCTGCCCGAACCTGAACTGCCAGACGCCGGGTCACCAGGTCGAGGCCTGGCGTACCCGTGCGCGACCTGTCGTCCACCGTGTGCGCGGCCGCCGCCTGCAGCAGTTGCGTGCGGAGCTCTTCGCGCGTCAACCATGGTGTGTGCGGTGCCTACCGACGGGCCTGTTCACGCGTCCCACCATCCGCGATCACATCGTGCCTTTGGCGGAAGGAGGCGTGGACCAGCCAACAAATGACGGGTGTCAAGCCCTCTGCGCCCGGTGTTCGAAGACCAAGACCGCAGCCGAATCCGCGCGCGGACTCCGACGCGGATGAACACGACACGATCGCCAACACCGACGGCCGGGGGGGATCCAAAGTGTTCCAGGCCCGGGCCGCCGGGAAACCGCGCAGGGCCTTCGCGCAAGAAATCTCCGTTTCAAAAATCGCAGTTTTCAAAAGCCAGGTGAACCATGGGCGGTCGAGGCAGCGGCGGGCGGCGCGTCGGATCCGGGCGGAAGGGCAAGCTCGCGATGGTCGTCCGACATCCGAGCGCGGCGGCGATCGCGTCCCTCGACACCGTTGACCCGCCGGCCGACTGGCAGGCCGCGCCGGCCCAGCTGCTCACGCTGACGTCGCAGCTCGCCTTCCTCGCGGCGGTGCCCGGGCCCGATGAGCCGAACCCGCAGATTGCCGAGCTCGAGGCGCGCGTTCAGGTACTCCAGGAGACCGCCGACGCGCTGACCGTCTGGCACGAGCTCGCACCGCACGCGGTTGCGCAGCGCACCCTGATCCCCGCGACCGCGGCGCACTTCGCGATGTTGTGTCGTGCGATGGTGCAGGAGCGATCGACGAACGTGCCGGACGGCGACCACCGCGGGGTCATGCATCGCGTGTCGACCTGGTTGAAGGACTTCCGCCTTGCGCCGTTCGGCAAGCCGATGGTGGACGCGCCTGCGGTGGCGCCGGCCGTGAGCAAGTGGGCGGGCGCGCTCAAGTGAGCGAGTCCGCCGGCGCGCGTGCCGTCCGTCTGATCAACCTCCTGACGCACACGTCCGGGCCGTTCGCGCGCGAGCCGTTCAAGCTGCGGCCGTGGCAGCAACGGATTATTCGCCGGCTCTTCTCGACGCGGGCGGACGGGCTCCGGATCTACCGGACCTGTCTGTTGATGCTGCCGCGCAAGAACGGCAAGACCGAGCTCGCGGCGGCCATCGCGATCTACTGCCTGCTCTTCGATGGCGAGATCGGCGGGGAGATTTACTGCGCCGCGGCCGACAAGGAGCAGGCGGCCAAGGTCTTCTTCGCGATGGTCGCGATGATCCGGCACGACCCGGAGCTCGACGCCCAGGTCGAGATCATCGAATCGAAGCTGCGGATTGTCCACCGGGCCAGCGGGAGTTTCTGTCGGGCGATTTCCGCCGAAGCCTACACGGCGCACTCGTTCAACGCGAGCGTCGTGATCTACGACGAGCTCCACTGTGCCCCGACGCGCGACCTCTGGGACGTGCTTGCCACGAGCCAGGGCGCGCGCGCGCAGCCGCTGATGATCGCGATCTCGACCGCCGGCTTCGACAAGCATTCGATCCTCTACGAGCTCTACAGCCACGCGAAGCGCGTGCTCGAGCAGCCGTCGCTCGACCCGACGTTCCTCCCGATCATTTTCGAGATGCCCGCGGACGCGGACTGGACCGACGAACGCGCCTGGAAGCGCTGTAATCCCGCGCTAGGCGATTTCCGCAGCCTCGAGGAGCTCCGCACGCTGGTGACGCGCGCGCAGCTGATCCCCGCACAGGAGATGACGGTCCGCCGGCTGTACCTGAATCAGTGGACGGAATCCGCCGAGCGGTGGGTGAGTCTCGCCGCCTGGGATGCGTGTGCCACGGTGGCCGCATGACGCGCGCGGAGTTTCGCGCGAAGCTGAAAGGCCGCCGCTGTTTTGTGGGCCTCGACTTGTCGTCGACCAAGGATCTCACGGCGCTCGAGGCGGCGTTTCCCGATGACGAGGGTCCGGGGTTCGACGTGATCTCGCAATTCTTTTGTCCGAAGGACAACATCCTGGAGCGCGTGACGCGGGACCGCGTGCCGTATGACCAATGGGTCCGGGACGGGTTCCTGATCGCGACCCCGGGCAATCGCGTCGACTACGAACACGTCCGCCGCGAGCTCAACGCCTGGGCGCTCGAGTTCGACGTGCGCGAGCTCGCGTATGACCCGTGGAACGCGACCGACCTGGTCACGCGGCTCCAGGACCAGGACGGCTTCGTCTGTGTCCCCATCCGGCAGGGGTTTCGATCGCTCTCAGCACCGACGAAGTTCCTCGAGGCGGCGATCCTCTCGAAAACGCTCCGCCATGACGGCCATCCGATCTTGCGCTGGTGTATCGGGAATGCCGCTGCTGAGCAGGACGCGACGGGGAATATCAAGCTGTCGAAGGCCGTGTCGACGGAACGCATTGACGGGGCCTCAGCGCTCGTGAACGCGGTGGACCGGATGTCGCGCCATGGCAAGGACGACCGGCCGCAGTACCAAATGCTGGTCGTTGGGGGATCGCCGTCGTGAAGCGGCCCGTCCTGCCGGTCGAGGAACCGGTCCATCGCGGACGGCCCCGGAATGCGGAGCCCTCCTCGACGGTCAGCACCTGGTTACCGGCCGGTGAGTACGACGTCTTGATCCGGAGGGCCAACCGTGAGGAGCTGACTATCTCGACGTTCATCCGGCGTCAATTGCGACTGCGCAAGGCCTGACGCGCGCCGGTAGCACCAGCCCCACGCATCCTCGTCACTCGGATCGAGGCACCGGTCGGTGATGTCGATGCCGTCGATCATCATGGGATCGATCGTCCGGCACCCGCGGCGTTGCCGCATTTTCCCTCTTGTTTTAATCGGCCCGTCCAGTGGTGGGCCACGCTTGACGCTGATGAACCGCGCCTACGCGATTCTCCAGATCAAATCCATCGACGACGAGTCCCGCGTCATCACCGGCATCGCGACGACGGCCACGCCCGATCGCGCCGGCGACATCGTGGAACCGCAGGGCGCGCAGTTCCAGCTCCCGATTCCGCTCCTCTGGCAACACGACAGCAAGTCCCCAATCGGCGAAGTCTTTGCCGCGACCGTCACGTCCGAGGGGATTGAGATCCAAGCCCGCCTCGCCAGGGTCGACGAACCGGGCAAACTGAAAGATCGGCTCGACGAGGCCTGGCAATCCATCAAGGCCAAGCTGGTCCGCGGCCTGTCGATCGGGTTCAGCTCGATCGAGGAAGCGCAAATCAAAGAGACGTACAGCTACCGCTACATCAAGTGGCTGTGGCTCGAGCTGAGCGCCGTGACGATTCCGGCGAACGCCGACGCGACGATTCTCGCGATCAAAACCCTCGACCTGGCCGCGTCTGGCCGTCATTCGCCCGGCGCTACGGGCACGTCAACCGTTGTCCGCCTGCAGAAAGCGGCGGCCCCCATGACCATTCAAGAACAGATCACCGGACTCGAGAACAAGCGCGCCGCCGACTTCGCGCGCCTGACCGAGATCCAGACCAAAGCGACCGAAGACGGCAACACCAAGGACGCGGCCCAGCGCGAAGAGTTCGACACGCTGAAGCTCACCATCAAGACCATCGACGCCGAGCTCGTCGACCTGCACGACATGGAGAAGCTCCAGATCGTGAAGGCCACGCCGATCACGGTCGTGACCACGAGCGACAAAGCCGCGGCGCTGCGCGCCGGCGGCGCACCGGTCATCCACGTCAACAGCCAGCTGCCCAAGGGGACGGCCTTCACGCGTATGTGCATGTCGCTCGCGCGCGGCAAGGGTGACTCCTACCAGACGCTGCAGCACGCCAAGGCCTGGACGGACACGCCGGAAGTCGAAGAGATGGTCAAGTTCATGTGGCAGGAGAAGGCCGCCGTTGCCCCGGGCACGACGACCGACGCCACGTGGGCCGGCCCGCTCGCCGTGCGGCAGTCGCTCAACGAGTTCCTCGAGCTGTTGCGCCCGCGGACGCTGCTCGGCCAGATCTCCGGATTCCGGCAGGTGCCGTTCAACGTATCCGTGCCCTCGCAAACCGCGGGCGGCACCTACACCTGGGTCGGGCAGGGGCTCGCCAAGCCGGTGACCTCGGCGGCGTATGCGGCGGTGACGCTGGACTTCGCGAAGGCCGCGGGCATCATCGTGTTGGCCGATGAGCTCGTGAAGCTCTCGACCCCGTCGGCCGAAGGGCTCGTCCGGGAAGAGATGATCGCCGGGATGGGCGCGTTCCTCGACGTGCAGCTGATCGATCCCGCCGTGGCGGTGGGCGCGAACCTCAATCCGGCGTCGATCACGAACGGCGCCGCGACCATCGTCGCGAGCGGCGTGACCGGTGCGGCCGCCAAGGTGGATCTGGCGGGTCGGGTCGCGGTCTTCGCCGCGGCGAATATCCCCCTGATCGGCTCCGTGTGGCTGATGAGCGACAGCAACGCGTTTGGGCTGGGCTTGTCGGTCAACGCGCTCGGCCAGCCGCTCTTCCCGGGCCTGTCGATCGCCGGCGGATCCATCCTCGGGATCCCTGTCATCGTGAGCAACAACGTGGGAAACCGCGTGATCTTGGTCCACGCGCCCAGCATCCTGTTCGCGGATGAGGGCGGCGTGCAGATCGACGTCTCGCGTGAAGCGTCCGTGCAGATGGACAGCGCGCCGGATTCGCCGGCGACGTCGACGACCGTGCTCGTCTCCTTGTGGCAGAACAACCTGGTGGGCCTCCGCGCCGAGCGGATGATCACCTGGAAGCGCGCGCGCACGGCGGCCGTGACCTACATCTCGGCGGCGGCGTACATCGGCACGTAACACGATGCGTCTTGTCATCGGGGGGCCGACACTGGCAACAGTGCCGGCCTCTTTCGCCCTCGCCCTCGCCGACCTCAGCGCGTATACGCACCAGTGGAACGCGGCGGGCAGGATCTTTTTACGGTTCGTCCAGGCGACCTACGTCCACGTAGGACGCGAAGCGGTCTTGCAGGCGGCCTTGGGGTGTCAGGCGACGCATGTGCTCTGGCTCGATACCGACATGACGTTTCCGGAAGACACGGTGAGCCGGCTCGCGGCGCACGACCGGCCGATCGTCGCGTGCAACTGCGTGATGCGGGATCCACGGATCCTCTTCACGGCGGAACGCGCGAACGAACGGATCGAGACGAGGCCAGACTCGACGGGCCTCGAAGCAGTCGACTCCATTGGGCTCGCCGTCGTGCTGATGCGGACCGACGTCGTGGCGGATCTGCCCCGGCCGTGGTTCCGGCACGGGCTGACCGACGCCGGCGTCGACATCGGGGAAGACCGGATGTTCTGCCGGGCGCTGCGCCAGGCCGGGCACGACATCTACATCGACCACGACCTCTCGAAGGAGATCGGACACATTGGCCAGTACACCTACCGCCCCGCCGGTGAAGCTGCGGTCCCCGTTTAACGGGGAAGTCTGGACCGTGCCGCCCGAGTGCGCGCCGGACTTCGTCGCGGCGCTCGAACTGCGGGGCTTCACGCGGGTCGAGGACGTCCCGACGAAGACACGCAAGGAGGCTCGCGCATGAGCGACCCGACACCAGCGACCGTCACGATGCACGCGCTGCAGCGCCATACCTATCACGGGCAGACCTACGACGTCGGTACCACCTTCGAAGCCGACGCCGGCGACGTCGAATCGATCGAAGTCCAAGGGAAGGCCGCGCGGGGCGCCGGCGACGGCGCCCACACCTACCGGACCACCGAGGCGAAGGTTCCGCGCACGGCCGTCCTGACGTCGACGAAGAAAACGAAGTAGCCGGTGCAGATCGGCCCCTTCACCCTCGCGCGGACGAAGTCCCTCCCCCAGTTGCAGGCGCTCAGCGGCCGCGGCGGCTGGTGGTCGATCATCCGCGAGAGTTTCAGCGGCGCCTGGCAACGCAACGTCGAAGTCCGGATGGACACGGTCCTGACGTACTTCGCCGTGTTTGCGTGCGTGACCTTAATCGCGTCCGACGTCGCGAAGCTCTGTTTGCGCCTGGTCGAGCAGGACGACAACGGGATCTGGACCGAGACGGAGTCGCCGGCGTATTCGCCCGTGCTCCGGAAGCCGAACCGGTTTCAAACCATTCACAAGTTCGTCGAGCAGTGGATCGTCTCGAAACTGATCCACGGCAACGCGTACGTCCTGAAGCAGCGCGACAAGCGGCAGGTCATCGTGGCGCTGTATGTCCTCGATCCGACGCGGGTCACGCCGCTCGTGGCGCCCGACGGCGGCGTCTACTACGAGCTCCGGCGCGACGATCTGTCAGGCCTGCCGATGGACACGATTACGGTCCCGGCGCGCGAGATCATCCACGACACGATGGTCGCGCTCTATCACCCCCTCATCGGGGTGTCGCCGATCTACGCGTGCGGCGTGGCCGCGATGCAGGGCCTCACGATCCAGGGCCGCTCGAGCACGTTTTTCGCGAACGGATCGCGCCCAGGCGGCGTGCTGACCGCGCCCGGCAACATCGAGCAAGCGACGGCGGATCGCCTGAAAGCGTACTGGGACGAGAACTTCGGCGGCGACAACGCGGGCAAGGTCGCGGTGCTGGGCGACGGCCTGAAATACGAAGGCATGGCCCAGAACGCCGTCGACTCGCAGCTGATCGAACAGTTGAAGTGGACGGCGGAGAACGTCTGCTCGACCTTCCACGTCCCGCCCTACATGATCGGCGTCGGCCCGCCGCCGCCCTACGCGAACATCGAACCGCTCCTCCAGCAGTACTACTCGCAGTGCATTCAGAGCCTGCTGACCAACTTCGAGAAATGCCTCGACGAGGGGATCGGCGTCGCCGAGAAGGTCAACGGCCGGCAGTTCGGGACCGAATTCGACATCGACGATCTGATCTGGATGGACACGGCGACCAAGACGAAGGCCGCCCTGGACTCGATCGGATCGGCCGCCATGTCGCCCGACGAGGCGCGGAAGAAGTACTTCGGGCTCGGCCCGATCAAGGGCGGCGCCTCGGCCTACATGCAGCAACAGAACTTTTCGCTCGAAGCGTTGGCGGCTCGTGATGCGCTCGGACCCGCCCCGTCGACGGTGACGCCGCCTCCCGCGCCGCCGGTCCCTGTCGCGCGGTCGTATGTGCCGCCGGCGGATCTGGCGGCGCAGTTCCGCGTGGCACTTCATCAGAAAGCCGACCAGGCGGAGTTGCCCCGTGCAGCGTGAGGAGCTCGAGGCGCTCGCCGGCGAAGTGGCCCTCCTGATCAAGGCGGCGTTGACGCCGGTCTTGGCGCGTATGACGGCCCTCGAATCGCGTGACGTGGTCCCGGGTCCTCGCGGGGAATCCGGCCCGACGGGCCCCGCGGGAGACCTCGGCCCGGCGGGGCAGAACGGCCTCGACGGGGTCGCGGGGCGCGACGGCCGCGATGGCCTGCCCGGTGTGCCAGGCGCCACGGGCGAGAAAGGCCTGAACGGCATCGATGGGCGTCACGGTACCGACGGCACGCATGGCAAGGATGGCGCCGACGGCTTGGGCCTCGAGGACTTGTCGGTCGACTTCGACGGCGATCGGACGGTGCTGTTTCGGTTCGAGCGCGGGGACCTCAAGAAGGTGTTCGCCGTGCCGCTACCGTTCCAGAAGTACCAGGGCGCCTATCAGGCGGGGCATACCTACGTGCCGGGCGACACCGTGACGTGGGCCGGCTCGGTGTGGCATTGCGAAGAGGCGACGATTCGAAAGCCCGGCGACGGCACCGACGCGTGGAAGCTGGCGGTGAAATCCGGTCGCGATGGGCGGGACGGTCGCGATGCGCCGGGCACGTTGCCCGTGGTGAAGGTCCGCTGATGGCGGCGACCCTCGTCACGCTCACGCAAGCCAAAACCCAGCTACGCATCCCGACGCCCGCGCTTGATCCCGGCGACGTCGAGATCCAGCTGAAGCTCGACGACGCGGAAGGCTTGATCCTCGGGCGGTGCAATTCGACGGCGTGGTGGCGCGCGGTCACGCCGACCTGGACCGCGGCGACCGTGCCGGCGGGCGTGCGACACGCCATTCTCGAACTGCTGACGCACTTGTACGAGCACCGCGGCGCCGACATGACGCCGGACGCCGAGGTCTGGGCGGCGATCGACCGGTTGATCGGGCAGTCCAAAGATCCGGTCTTGGCATGACGTCCGACGCCTATCGCCATCTCGTGCTGCTGCAGAACCCCGGCCCCGCGGTGCCTGATGGGGACGGCGGCACGACGCAGAGTTGGACCGACCTGACCCCGCCGGCGTGGTATTGCAGTATCGAGCCGGCGACGGCGAAGGACCTCGAGCGCGTGACGGCGGGCACGGTGCTGTCGACGGCCACGCAGATCATCAAGGGCCGCTATCGGGCGGACGTCACCACGCGGACCCGATTGATCTTCGGCGGCCGGACATTCTCGATCACGGGAGTGGCGAATCCCGAAGAGCGGAACACCCGCCTCGAGCTCGTGTGTGTCGAGGTGGTGCCGTAGTGGCCCGTTTCGTCTGGTCCGGCCTCGAGGAATTGAAAGCGGCGTTGCGGGCGTTGCCGGCGGAACTCGCGGGTGAAGGCGCCAACATCGTCGAAGCGCACGCGAATCGGGCTGCCGCCACCATCAAGGCGGGCTATCCGTCGCGCACCAGGGATCTGCGGGACAAGCTCACGGTCGAGCACACGCGGACGGCGTTCGGCGCGCGCTCTGTCGTGAAGAACACCTCGAAGCACGCGGTGCCATTCGAGATCGGCTCGGAGGTGACGCGCTTTTACAAGGGTGCGAGTCGCGGCCGAATGCCCGCCAACCCGCTGTTTTCCCAGACGATGCAACGCGAGCGCCGCGCCATGCACGACGACCACAAAGCGCTGCTCGTGCGGAAGGGACTCCTGGTGTCGGGCGATGCCTGATTCCTCGGACATCGACAGCGCGCTCGTCGCGAAGCTGCAGGCCGATAGCGCGCTGACGGCGCTGCTGCCGGACGGCGTGTTCATCGACGAAGCGGGTAAGTCGATCGTGACCGGCGGGAACAGCACGCGGTTTGTGATTGTGTCGCTCGTCGACGAGCACGACACGCCGATCTTCGAGGGCCGCGCTAGCGAAGACGCGATCTATCTCGTCAAGGCCGTGGAGCTGAAGCCGGCTACCGGGAGCGGGAATATCAAAGCCGCGGCCGCGCGCATCGAGGCCCTCTTACAGCTGGGCACCCTCACGGTCGCCGGGTACGGCTTCCAGGTGATGCGCCGCGAGTCGCGCGTGCGGTTCACGGAAGTCGACGAGGTGGATCCGTCGATTCGCTGGTGGCACCGCGGCGGGCGCTATCAGGTCGTCGCCGCGCCGATTCTCGCGTAAACAACCCAGGCAGAGAACAGGAAGAAACCATGGCAGCCGTTGATCGCAACCACGGACAGTACGGGCAAGTGCTCGCCGACCCCACCGGCGGCGCCACCGCGGTGCAGCTCGTCTCGCTCGACAAGTGGGACCTCGATCTGAGCACCGACAAAGCCAAGGTGACGTGCTTCGAGGACCCAAATCACGTCTACGTCCAGGGGAAGCCCGACATCAAGGGCAGCTTCTCGGGCCAGTACGACAAGTCGGTCGCGGGGCTGATTCTGTTCGGAATGGTCCTCGGGACGGTCGCGCCGTTTTTCAAGTTGAT
>Ga0068867_100001669_pt1 | contig 15462 bp, 9 predicted proteins | sample KBSMisM32_FD_65649 | JGI IMG/M metagenome (GOLD analysis project Ga0068867, IMG submission 65649) | Miscanthus rhizosphere microbial communities from Kellogg Biological Station, Michigan, USA - KBS Miscanthus M3-2 | ecosystem: Host-associated > Plants > Roots > Rhizosphere > Soil ...
CCGATTGGCGTCAGGGGCGAACTGTATCTCGCCGGTGGCGGCCTGGCGCGCGGCTACTACGGCCGCCCAGAGCTGACCATGGAACGGTTCGTGTCGAATCCCTTCAGCGAAGAAGGGGACGGGCGGATGTATCGGACGGGAGATGTGTGCCGCTGGTTGCCAGACGGCAATATTCAGTATCTGGGGCGGACAGACCACCAAGTCAAGTTGCGCGGCTTTCGAATCGAATTGGGAGAGATCGAATCCACGCTCGATCAGCACCCCGGGGTCGGTCAGAGCCTTGTGCTCGTCCGCGGCGAAGAACCAGACCGGCAGCAGCTTGTCGCGTACGTCGTACCCAGATCAATGGCCGCAGTGCCTCAGGTCACAGAGCTGCGCCAACACGTCAAAGAGCGTCTGCCGGGATTCATGGTCCCGGCCGCCGTGGTACTTCTGGAAGCATTTCCACTCACCCCCAACGGCAAGATCGATCGCCGCGCGCTGCCGGATTCAGGCAGGACCAGGCAACAGGAGCACCACCAATACGTTGCGCCTCGGGATGAGACGGAACGCGTCCTGTGCCGTGTGTGGTCCGAGGTGCTTGGCGTCCATCGAGTAGGTCTCGATGACGATTTCTTCGCGACCGGCGGACACTCGCTCCTGGCTGCCAAGCTGTTCACGCGGTTGGACGAGGAACTTGGCCGCTCGCTCCCCCTTGGCGTCCTGCTCACGGCTCCAACGGTCCGCTCGCTTGCAGAGCACTACCGAACCTCGGAGTCGACGAAGGGGTCGGTTGTCGTTGCCCTCAGGTCGAGTGGCACCTTGCGGCCTCTCTTTGCCGTACCCGGCGTCTACGGAAATGTGGTCGGCTTCTCGAACCTGGCACGCGAGCTTGGACCGGAGCAGCCGTTCTACGGCCTCCAATCCGTGGGCCTCGACGGCACGGCCGCGCCGCTCGATTCCATCGAGGAGATGGCCCAACGCTATGTCACCGAGATTCGCTCGGTTCAGGCGCGAGGCCCCTATGCGCTTGTTGGAGCCTGTTTTGGCGCAACGGTCGCCTACGAGATGGCGCGCCAACTGCTCGACGCGGGGGAAGAGATTGCGTTTCTCGGTTTACTGAGCCCCGCCGATCGCGGGGGGCAGATTGAAGATGAACATCACGCGCCCACTCCACGTGCCTACAAGCGCACACTTGCGGTCACCCAATTTGTGACCAAGCGCGTGAGGATGTATCGCAAAGACATGCAACAGCTCACGCTCCGCGAGCGCATCAGATACCTGATCAGCAAGGGCTTTTCGTTCGTCGGTTCGGCCCCGGTGAAGAATCGGCTCAAAGCGGCCCAGCGTGAGCTCAATCAGATCGAAGTGTATCGAGCCAACCTCCTGGCCCTCGATCGCTATCACCGGAAGTCGCTGCGCGGCCGTTTGAGAGCCCTCGAGATCTTCGAGGCCGTGCAGGGCCTCGGGGACCGTGACCCGAAAGAGGGCATCGATTGGAGCGCATTCTGGTCCGGAGAGACGCGGCTCCACTACGCGGACGGCAAGAACTCCGGAGACATGCTGACCAGCAAGAATGCACCTGTCATTGCTGATCTGCTGGTGGCGCGGCTGCAGGCGACGCGCGACTCTGGGACAATACCGCATGAGAACTTACTGGACGGCGATCGCGACGCTGCTGTGCGTCGCGGGCGGATGTAGTCGATCGGTCCCCAACGCTCCCGAGCTCGCCACGACGGCCACCATCAAGGACCTGATGGACGCCATGGTCGACCCCAACGCCGAATACCTCTTCGACAACATCGTCGAAATCGTGGACGAAACGGGCATCATCGACAAGACGCCGAAGACCGACGACGAGTGGAAGGAAGTGCGGCGTCGCGCCCTGATGCTGGTGGAAGCGCCGAACCTGCTGGTGGCGCCGGGCCGTAAAGTCGCCAAGCCCGGTGAGAAGCCGGAATATCCGGAGGTCGAACTCGGCCCCGAGCAGATTCAGAAACTGATCGACGACGATCGCGACGCATTCGTCCGCCGCGCACGACGGCTCCAGGATTCAGCCCTTCTCGCGCTCAAGGCGATCGATGCACGAGACAAGAAGGATCTGTTCGCGAAGCTGGGAGAGGTGGACAAGGCCTGTGAGAGCTGTCACCTCCACTACTGGTACCCGAACGACAAGCGCGCCCAGCAAGCCGCAAAGGAAGACGGCGTCGACTAGGTTCGTCCCGTCAGAGCAATCCGGCACCGCGCGCCCACTTGTACTTGGCGCCGAGCACGTCTACGGGGATCTCCGTGGAATAGGGATAGGCCGGAATCTGGTGTGCGAAGAGATACTCGGACGCCTCTTCCACCTCCACATCCCCCGCCAGCGACACGACGACCGGCTTGTCGATACCCTTCGCCCGCATCTCTTCGACGATCTCGGCGAGCAGCTTTGCAAAGACCATCGGCGGCGTGACGATCGTGTGCCAATAGCCGAGGATGAGCGAGTGGATCCGCGGATCCTCGAGCGCGAAACGGACGGTGTTCTGGTAGGTCTTCGGCGGCTCGCCGCCGGTAATATCGACCGGGTTGCCGGATGCGCCAAAGGGCGGAATGAACTTCTTGAACGCCGCGTCGAGGTCCGGCGGAAACGCCATGAGCGACAGGCCGTTGTCCACCACCGCATCCGACAAGAGGACGCCGGAGCCACCGGCCCCGGTGATGATGACGATGTTGTCGCCCTTCGGTGTCGGGAGGATCGGAAGCGCGCGGGCAAATTCGAGCATCTCGCGCAACGAGCGCGCGCGAATCACGCCGGACTGCCTGAGCACGTCGTCATAGATCTTGTCGTTGCCCGCGAGCGCGCCCGTGTGCGAACTGGCGGCCTTGGCCCCCAGTGAGGTGCGCCCGGCCTTCAGCACGACGATTGGCTTCTTCTTCGACACGCGCCTGGCCACTTCGGCGAAGGCACGGCCGTCCTTCAGGTCCTCGCAGTGCTGCGCGATGATGTGCGTGTTGTCGTCCTGCTCAAAGAACGTCAGCAGGTCGTCTTCATCGATATCCGACTTGTTTCCCAGGCCGACGATGGCCGAGACGCCCATCTTCGCCGAGCGGGAGAAGCCGATGATGGCCATCCCGATACCGCCCGACTGCGACGACAGCGCCGCGTGGCCCTTGACGTCGTACGCCGTACAGAACGTCGCGCAGAGGTTGCTCCACGTGTAGTAGAAGCCGTAGATGTTCGGGCCCATCAGGCGGACGCCGTACTTCTGGGCGACGGCGACCAGTTCCTTCTGGCCCTCGACATTGCCGGTCTCGGCAAAACCCGACGGAATGAGGACGGCGCCGGGAATCTTCTTCTCGCCGCACTCGGCCACCGCTGACGCGACGAACTTCGCCGGGATCGCGAAGACGGCAACATCGATGTCGCCAGGAACGTCCTTGACGCTCTTGTACGCCTTCAGGCCCATGATCTCGTCGGCGGACGGGTTGATCGGGTAGATCTCCCCCTTGTAGCCGCCGTTGATCAGGTTCTTCATCACCGAGTTGCCGATCTTGCCGGCCTCTGCCGAGGCGCCGATGACGGCGACCGCCTTCGGCTTCATGATGCGGTTCATGTCGCGCACGATGTCCTCGTGCTTCGGACGGAACCGAGCCGGCGCCGGCGAAAAGTTGACGACGATCCGGACGTCGGCTGCGATGGCGCCGTCCTTGGTGGCGAAGACCGGGTTCAGGTCCATCTCCGCAATTTCGGGATAGTCGGAGACGAGCTGAGACACGCTCTGGATCATCGTCGCGAGCGCGTCGCGATTGACCGGATCCGCGCCGCGCACGCCCTTGAGGATCTGCGCCGCCTTGATGCCGTCGAGCATCGACAATGCGTCGTCCGCCGACGCCGGCGCCAGACGGAACGTGATGTCCTTGAGCACTTCGACCAGGACGCCGCCCAGGCCGAAGGCGACCAGCTTGCCGAAGACGGGGTCGGTGACCGCGCCGACAATCACCTCCTGGCCGCCGGTGAGCATCTGCTGCACCTGAACGCCAAGAATGTTCGCCGTCGCGTTGTACTTCTTCGCGTTGGCGATGAGGGTGTCGTAGCCCTTTTGAACATCGTCGGCGTTCTTCACGCCGACCAGCACGCCTCCCGCCTCGGTCTTGTGGAGAATATCCGGCGAGACGATCTTGAGTACGACCGGAAATCCCATCGCCGTGGCGAGCGCCGCGGCGTCGGCGGCCGACGTCGCGACGCCTTCCCTGGGAACGGCAATCCCGTACGCCTCGCACACCACCTTGCCTTCTGGGGCGGTGAGCGCGGTGCGGCCTTCGGCTTTGACGGCGTCCAGCACACTTCGGACTTCCGTCCGGTTGAGGGTCCTCGTGTCGATCATCGTGGTTCCCAGAGCCTTTCGAAGGTTCAGATGACTTTGTCGGCGCGCAAAGCGGCGATCTGATCCGCGGCGTAGCCGAGTTCTGCCAGGATTTCGTCAGTGTGCTCCCCGAGCAGCGGTGATCGCTTCACGTCGGCCGGACTGTCGGACATCTTGATCGGATTGCCCACCGTGAGGTACTTCCCGCGCTTCGGGTGATCGACTTCGACGACCGTGCCGGTCGCGCGCAGCGACGGTTCGTCCGCGATCTCCTTCATGGAGAGAATCGGTCCGCACGGGATGTCCTCGTGATTGAGAATGTCCATCGCCTCGAACTTGGTCTTCGTCTTCGTCCATTCCTCGATGCCGTCGAAGATTTCCGACAGGTGCGGCAGCCGCGCCTTCGGCGTCGCGTACCGCGGATCGGTCAACCATTCTTCACGGCCGATCACTTTGCAGATGGCGTCCCAGACTGGGGCCTGCGTGATGAAGTAGATGTAGGCGTTGGGATCGGTTTCCCAGCCCTTGCACTTGAGAATCCATCCGGGCTGCCCGCCGCCGGAGGCGTTCCCCGACCGCGGGGCGGCATCGCCGAACGTGCCATTGGGGTATTGCGGATACTCCTCGAGCACGTGCGTCCGTGCGAGCCGCTGCTGGTCGCGCAGCTTCACGCGGCACAGGTTGAGCACGCCATCCTGCATCGCGGCGAGCACGCGCTGACCGCGGCCGGTGGTGTTGCGCTGATACAACGCCGCCACGATACCCAGCGCAAGATGCAATCCGGTTCCGCTGTCGCCGATCTGCGCGCCGGTCACGAGCGGCGGGCCGTCATCGAAGCCGGTCGTCGAGGCTGAGCCACCGGCACACTGCGCGATGTTCTCGTAGACTTTGCAGTCTTCGTATGGGCCGGGGCCGAATCCCTTGACCGACGCCATGATCATGCGCGGGTTGAGCTGATTGACCCGCTCCCATGTGAAACCCATCCGATCGAGCGCGCCCGGGGCGAAGTTCTCGACGAGCACATCGCATTTCTTCACGAGCGCTTCGAGGACGGCTTTCCCCTTCGGGTTCTTGCCGTCGACGGTGATCGAGCGCTTGTTCCCATTGAGCATCGTGAAGTACAGACTGTCCACGCCCGGAATGTCGCGCAGCTGGCCGCGCGTGACGTCCCCCTCGCCGGCGCGTTCAACCTTGATGACGTCGGCTCCCAGCCATGCGAGAAGTTGCGTGCACGTCGGTCCCGATTGGACGTGAGTGAAGTCGAGAATGCGAACGCCGTCTAATGCCTTGCCCATCTAAGAGACCCCCTCGAATCGATCGACGCTATTTCTTGGCTGCCGCGCTTTGCGGATTCAGTCTGCCGATGCTGCCGCTCTCGCTGCCGGCCGCCGGGTCGATGACGGCATTGACGAGGGTCGGCCTGCCCGAGTCCATGGCCTGGTTCACCGCATCGCGCAACTCGTTCGGCGTGGTCACATGAACGCCGACGCCTCCGAACGCTTCCATCATCTTGTCGTAGCGCGCGTCTTTGACGAACACCGTTGGCGCCACGTCGGAACCGCCCGTCGGATTGGCGTCGGTTCCGCGATAAATGCCGTTGTTGTTGAAGACGACAATGCAGACCGGGAGGTTGTACCGGCAAATCGTTTCCACTTCCATGCCGGAGAACCCGAACGCGCTGTCGCCCTCAATCGCCAGTACGGGTTTGCCCGTTTCGATAGCGGCCGCCACGGCGAAGCCCATGCCGATACCCATCACGCCCCACGTGCCGACGTCGAGGCGCTTGCGCGGCTGATACATGTCGATCGCGCTGCGCGCGAGATCCAAGGTGTTGGCGCCTTCGTTGACGAGGATCGCGTCCGGCCGCTCCTTGATGACGGTGCGCAATGCGCCGAGCGCGCCGAGGAAGTCCATCGGCGACTTGCTGCTCGCCAGTCGTGGCGCCATCTTGGCGATGTTTTCCTCGCGCTTCGTCTTGATGGCGGTGATCCAGTCCACCGGCGCGGCCGGCCAATTGGCGCCCATGCCGTCGAGCAGCGCCGACACGCAGGAGCCGATGTCGCCGACGACGGGGGCGGCAATCTCGACGTTGCTGTCCATTTCCTTCGGTTCGATGTCGATCTGGATGAACGTCTTGCGTGCGTCGCCCCACGTCTTGCCTTTGCCGTGTGACAAGAGCCAGTTGAGGCGCGCGCCGATCAGCATGACGACGTCGGAGTCCTTCAGCACCGTCGAACGGGCCGCGCCCGCGCACTGCGGGTGCGTGTCAGGCAACAGTCCCTTGGCCATGCTCATCGGGAGGAATGGAGCGCCGCTCTTTTCGACCAGGGAGCGGATCTGATCGTCGACCTGCGCGTAGGCTGCGCCCTTGCCCAGAACAATCAGCGGGCGTTTGGCACCCTTCAGCAGATTGAGCGCACGCGTGACAGCGGCGGGATCCGGAGGTTGGGCGGGTGCCGCGTCGATGACCTTTACGAGTGACCGGGCTCCGGCGTCCGCATCCATCACCTGCGGGAAAATCTTGCCCGGCAGATCGAGATAGACACCGCCCGGACGACCAGAAACCGCCGCGCGGATCGCTCGCGCCACGCCGATGCCGATGTCAGCGGCATGCAGCACCCGGAACGCCGCCTTGCAGAGAGGCTTGGCGATAGCCAGTTGGTCCATCTCCTCGTAGTCGCCCTGCTGCAAGTCGACGATTTCGCGCTCGGACGAGCCGCTGATCAGGATCATGGGAAAGCAGTTCGTCGTCGCATTGGCCAGCGCGGTCAGACCGTTCAGGAAGCCGGGAGCCGAAACCGTGAGGCACACGCCGGGCTTCTGGGTCAGATATCCAGCGATGGCCGCTGCGTTGCCCGCATGCTGCTCATGCCGGAACGAGATCACACGCATGCCTGCGGCCTGGGCCAGGCGCCCGAGGTCCGTGATCGGGATGCCAGGCACTCCGTAGATGGTGTTGATGCCATTGAGCGTGAGCGCCTCGATGACGAGGCGCCAGCCGTCCGTCAGCTTTCGCTCGGCATCGGCGGCTTTGGCATCAGCGGGTGTGGCCGCAGTTTCTAGCATGGTGCCCTCCGGAGCAGCTTTTCGCGATCAGAGTTTTGTACCGTATTTTGGTATGCCGTTCGAAGTCAACGGCGCCTACTTGCCGTCCACGGAGAAGGCGAGCAGCACGTTGCCCGGCTGCCCCCCGGCGCGCGCGTAGCCGGAGCTGACGAACATCATGCCGCCGGCAATCGCCGGACCCGGGCCGTCGAACGAGCCGCCGCGCGCCTGCACTTCGTTGACCGTCTTGAAGCGGCCGACGCTGTCGAAGTCGAAGATCACTCGACCGTCCGTCGTCGAGTAGCCGCGCAGGTGCCCATCCACTGATCCCGAGAACACCACGCCGGGGATCGCGGTCACGGCCGCTGACTGCGCCGGGCTGCAACGGGGCCGTGAGCCGCACGGGGCCGGCGGCGCGTACCACGCTCGCTGGCCGGTCTGCAGGTTGAACGCGAACATGCCGCCGCCAGCCTTGGGATCGGCGTTCGAGCCCAGGCTGTTGGCGATCGGCATGCGCACGATGTCCGAGAGCGCGACGTAGACGTTGGTCCCGTCGCTGGCCGAGCCCCATTGCACACCGCCCAGCGTCCCGCCGACGCCGAGGCGCGCCTGCCAGAGGATGGCGCCGTTGTCGTCCGGATCGACCGCATGGAGCATCCCCGACTTCTGTCCCGACACGAGCGCGCGCTTGCCGTTGGCGAGCGGCACCAGGATCGGCGGCGACGAGAAGTCGAAGTCGGGTGCCTTTTCGTCCGGGCAGTTGGCCTTGTCGGGCAGACGGCAGGCCGTGTTCCACGCGTCGCCCACCGTCATCTGCCGCGTCCAGAGGACCTTACCCGTCTCGAGGTCGAGCGCCATGAACGAATCGCTCGTGGCGCTGGCGGGCGCACTGTAGTTGTCGCCCGTGGTGATGTAGAGCACCTTCCGGACGGTGTCCACGGCCGGACTGCTCCACACTCCTGCGCCCGACGGGCCGTAGAGCTGCGTGCCGATCGCGTTCTTCATCGTCGGCTTCGGCTCGTCGGGAATCGTGAACGTCTTCCAGATCTGCCGGCCGCTGGCCGCGTCGTACGCCACGATGCTGCCGCGGAACGTGCAGCACTGATAGGTCGAGGCGGCACCGGCCGTTTCTTCGGCCGACGCCACCGGTACATAGAGACGGCCATCATGAAAGACCACCGACCCGACGATGCGCGCGACCGGGTGCGGATCCGCTCGCGTCGTCCAGAGCAGCGCGCCGGTGGCGGCGTTGACCGCATGCACGTTGCCGGTCAGGTCCCCGAAGAACGCCGCGTATGTCTGACCCGCGGCTGTCGTGACAGGCGCCACGGTGACGGCCCCACGCACCGCGCCCTGGGCCTTGTAGAACCAGTGGACGCAGCCGCTCTCGGCGCTGAGCGAGTAGACGATGCCGCCCTGGCTGCCGACGAACACGCGTCCGCCCACCACGCTCGGCTGCGCGTTGGCGTCGAGATCCCCGGGGAAGCCGAACGCCCATTTCACTTTCAGCCGCGGCAACTGGGACGCCGTGAGGCTCGCCGCTGGGGCCGGCTGAAAACGCGTGTTGTTGGTGTTGTTGCCCCACCCGTTCCAGTTGTTCCCCGTGAGCGCGGCCACGAAGGTTCCGCGCGGCGAGCACATATCGGCGGAGGTCGGCGTGTTGACCTGATCGCGCGAGGAGAGCGTCTTGCCGGTGACGAATTGCGCGATCGCGCGGCGTTCGGCGCCGTTCACACGGCTGGCCATGGAGATCATCGCGCCCGACTCCATGGCGGCGAGCACGCGCTCCGCGGTCATGTTCCGCAGCGCCTCGCGAGACGGCGCGCGGTCCACGCCCATGTCGTGACAGGCCGCACAGTCACGGGTGTAGAGCGCTGCACCATCCTGCGCCGCAGCGGGCAACGCCTGGACGAGGAGGAGCGCCAACGTCGCTATCAGAAAGGTGCGCGGCCTCATGGCCGGGCATCCTAGCAGAGCCCCGCTCACCGTTGCCATTCCGGCGCGTAGCGGCGCCGGCGCATCCGCCGTTCGACGGCGAGGCTGACGAGGAACAGCGCCATCACTTCGAGCAGGCCGATCGCCGCATAGATGGCGTATCGCTCAAACGCGCTCGGGTGCGGCCAGCACGTCAGTCCGGCGTTGAGACACTGGCGCGTCAGCTGGTCGAGCTCGACCGACTCCCTCAGGATGAGCGCGAGCGCGGTACCGAAGATCACCAGGGTGCCGGCCAGATTGCCAAGGATCGACTCGTTCCGGCGCCAGCCCAGCGCGGCCACCGACGCCGCGACTGGCAGCGGCGCGATGCACATCAGCGCGATCCACGACCAGCTCAGTCGATTAACCATGTCGCGTGGGGGGGCCAGTATACTCAGCGATATGCATGGATGGGGCACATCGGCCAAGGTGGTGGCGTGAAGCGCGCGATCGTCGTGGTGGTGATTCTTGCCGCCGCCGGCGCCGCGGGCTGGTTCTACTACTTCAGGCGAGGCGCACCGGAGATCGGCGCGCAAACGTCGCCGATCACGCGTGGCGACATCGTCGATGCGGTGAGCACAACAGGCACGTTGCAGGCGGTCACGACGGTGCAGATCGGCAGCCAGGTATCGGGGAACATTTCGTACCTGGGCGCGGACTTCAACTCGATCGTGAAGCGGGGCCAGGTCATCGCGAGGCTCGATCCATCACTGCTTCAGGCACAGGTCGAGCAGTCCAGGGCCAACGTGCTCAGGGCGCAAGCCGACGTCGCTCAGTCCGAGGCCAACCTCGCGCGCGCCCGCGTTGCGCTGCTCGACGCTCAGCAGAAGTACGGGCGGGCCAAGCAGCTCGAGGCGAAAGGCCTCCAGCCGCAGGCCGACATGGATGCGGCGAAGATCGCGGTGGACTCGGCGCAATCCTCGCTGCAGTCGGCGGAGGCCGCGCTGAATTCTTCCAAGGCGTCCGTCAGCCAGTCACAAGCCAGCTTCAACCAGGCGCAGGTCAACCTCGAGCACACCATCATCACCTCGCCTGTCGATGGCATCGTCACCCAGCGAAGCGTGGACGTCGGGCAGACGGTGGCCGCGAGCATGCAGGCCCCCACCTTGTTCGTCATCGCCGTTGACCTCACGAAGCTGCAGGTCAGCGCCAACATCGACGAGGCCGACATCGGTCGCATTCGTCCGGGCCAGCGCGCCACGTTCCGCGTCGACGCCTACCCGACGGACACCTTCGAGGGGACCGTCGCGCAGGTCCGATTGCAGCCCGTCGTCGTGCAGAACGTGACGACCTACGCCACCATCATCAATGCCCCCAACGCCGAGCTGAAACTCAGGCCTGGTATGACGGCGACCCTGCGCGTCGAGGTGTCGCAAAGGAGCGACGTCCTTCGCGTACCTTCCGCGGCACTCCGCTTCCGGCCGACCGCGGACGTGTTCGCCGCACTCAATCAGCCGGTGCCGCCTGAGGCGCTTGGCGGCGGCCGCGGCGGGCGCGGAGGACGCGGCGGCGGACGCGGTGGGCTGAGTGGCCAGACTGCCGGCACCCCGGAGGCTGGCCGCGCCGAAGCCGCTGCGCCGCAGGCGAAGCCGAGCGGTCCTCCGTCCGGCGCCGCGGCACAGCGCTCCGCCGGAAGCGATGGTCAGAATGGCGAGGCGCGACGCGGGCGTCGCGGCGGCGGCGGATTTCCACGCGCTGAAGGCGGCGGGGTTCCTGGCGCTGAGGGCGGCGGGGTTCGTAGCGACGGCAGTGGATACCGCGGTGGTGGTGGCCGGGGATTCCGCGGCGGCGGCGGATTCCGTGGCGGTGACGGCGGATTCGCAGGTGGTGGATTCCGCGGCGGTGGCGGCCGGCGCGGGGGGCGAGGAGGGGCCGAGGCCCCGTCGGCGCCTCAGCCGGGCCGCGCGGCGCAGGGCGCGGACACGATCGACGCGCTCTTTGCGCCCCTGCCTCCGGTTGAATCTCGAGGCACCGTCTGGACCTTTGCCGACAAGCAGCTCAAGCCGGTGAACGTCCGCCTTGGCATCACCGATGGCATCAACACCGAACTCCTGGGCGACTCGCCGCTCTCTGTCGACACTGAGGTGGTGACAGGCATGACCGGTCTTACTACGCGCGGCCAAGCCGCTCCGGCCGGCGCGGCCAATCCGTTCCAGCCGCAAGGGTTCGGGCGCGGGCGCGGTCGAGGGGGCCCGGGCTTCTAGCCGCCGATGCCTCCCGTCATCTCGGTCAAGGGCCTCGTCAAGACCTACGTCGTCGGCGAGGTCGAAGTCCGCGCGCTTCGTGGCGTGAACCTCGAGGTGGAGAAGGGCGAGTTCCTCGCGGTCACGGGACCGTCGGGCTCCGGCAAGTCGACGTTCATGCACATCATCGGCTGCCTGGACCGGCCGACGTCGGGACAGTATTTTCTCGACGGGAAAGACGTCTCGCGGATGTCCAAGGACGCACTGGCCGATGTCCGCAACACGAAGATCGGTTTCGTATTCCAGGGATTCAACCTGCTGTCGCGCACCACGGCGCTCGACAACGTCGAGTTGCCGCTGCTCTATCGCGGCGGCATGAAGACGGCCGAGCGACACAAGCGCGCACTCGCGGCGCTCGACGCCGTCGGCCTGAAGAATCGCGCCGATCACCATCCCAACCAGCTCTCCGGCGGTCAGCAGCAGCGCGTGGCCATTGCCCGCGCGCTCATCAACGAGCCGTCGATTCTCCTGGCCGACGAACCCACGGGGAACCTCGACACGAAAACCAGCATCGAAGTGATGGGCATCTTTCAGCAGTTGAACCGTGAGCGGAACATCACGGTCGTCCTCATCACACACGAGCACGACATCGCCGAGTACGGCACACGCACGGCGGCGTTCCGCGACGGCGTGGTCGTGAAGGATGATCCGGTGGCGAACCGGCGGCTCGCCCAGGACGAGTTGCAGGCGCTGCCGGTCGAATCGCTGACGTAGGGGGCCCACATGACGATCGTGATGATCTTTCGAATCGCGCTCAAAGCGCTCGGCCGAAACAAGATGCGCACGGGCCTGACGATGCTGGGCATGATCATCGGCGTGAGCGCCGTCATCACGATGGTGGCGCTCGGCAACGGCGCGCAGAGCTCGATCGACGCCCAGATTCAGTCCGCCGGCACCAACATGATCATGGTGTCGGCCGGGGACTTCAGACAGGCTGGCGTGCGCCAGGGCCAGGGCAACGCCAGCACGCTCGTGCCCGAGGATGCCCAGGCGATCGCCCAGGTGGAAGGCGTGCGGTACGTGGCCGCCCAGTCCAACACGCGCGGTCAGATCGTGGCCGGCAACCAGAATTGGAACACGCAGGTTCAGGGGACGGACGTCGACCTGCCGCTCATCCGCTCGTGGCAGACGTCGGCGGGCGCCTTCTTCACGCCGCAGGACGTCACCGCCGCCGCCAAGGTGGCCGTGATCGGCGCCACCGTCCGCGATCAGCTGTTCGGGCCCGGCTACGACCCGGTCGGCGAGATCATCCGCATCTCGTCCGGCGGCTTCGGCGGGAACGTGCAGAACCAACCCTTCACCATCGTCGGCGTGATGGCCGTCAAAGGCCAGTCGGGCACCGGCCAGGATCAGGACGACGTCATCTACGTGCCGTATACGACCGTGATGAAGAAGCTCAGGGGCACCACGTTCCTCCAGCAGGTCACCGTGTCGGCCACGTCAGCCGCCGAGACGACGCAGGTCGCCGACGCGATCACAGCCATGCTGCGGGTGCGGCACAAGATCCAGCCGGGCGACCAGGACGACTTCATGGTCCGCACGATGGACGAGATCGCCAGCGTCAGACGGGAAACGACGCAGACCATGACCGCGCTCCTCGCCGGCATCGCCGGCGTGTCGCTGCTCGTCGGCGGCATCGGCATCATGAACATCATGCTGGTCTCGGTCACCGAGCGCACTCGCGAAATCGGATTGCGCATGGCGATCGGAGCCAAGAGCCGGGACGTGCTGCTGCAGTTCCTCGTGGAGGCGCTCGTGCTCAGCGCGCTCGGGGGGTCTATCGGCATCGCCCTCGGCTACGGGCTGTCACGGGGGCTGACGTTCTGGATGGCGTGGCCGACCGCCGTCCCGCTCAACTCGGTTGTCGTGGCATTCGGCTTCGCCGCCGCGACTGGAATCTTCTTCGGCTTCTACCCGGCTCGGAAGGCCGCGGCCCTCGATCCGATCGAAGCACTCCGATTCGAATGAGCGATTGCGGAGTCGTCGGCGTCCTGCCGGATCTGCACTGATCCGCACGAAACCGGGCGAGTCGTTTCAGACTCGCCCGGCGTAGCCGCGACAGTGGCGAACTCTAGGACACGCTAGAAATCGACCGTCGCGTTGAAGCGTGCGTACCGCGGGTTCAGGATGGCGTTCGGCCGCAGCCACGTGGAGCCGTCGGTTCCGAAGTTCTGGTTGAACGACGTGCCGGTGTTCGCGTTGAAAAGATTGTAGAGGTCGAAGCCCACGTTGGCGCGGAAGCGCCGGATACGAAGGATCTTCGATACTCGCATGTCTATCGTGTTGAGGCGATCCGGGTAGACGTCACCGAGCCTCGCCAGGTCGAGCGTCACCTGCGCCGCGTTGCCCGCGACCGGGCGCCCGAGCTGCGCGACGACGTTGGCCGCCTGCTCGAAGTAGTTGGCGCTCTGCGACAGGCCGTTCGACCCAGGGTCGTTGGTGGCCAGCACGTTCGGCTGCGACCGCATGATGGCGCTGACCTGGACGTCCACTTTCGGCACGACGTAGTTCGCCAGTCCGCGCCACGCCCACAGCCAAGGCTCCTCGATACGGCACCCTCCCACATCCTTGTTGAGGAGCATCGAGGCCGGCTGTGAGTACAACTCGGGGAGCTTGGCGGCCAGGTCGCACAGGTCGCGCACGCCGCCGCCCGTGGTGAAGCCGCCCTGCAGCGTCAGGCCAGCGCTCGTGCGCGCGTTCACCGTCATCTCGAGGCCCTGCCAGTAGACCGCCGGGTCGGCATAATCGCTGGCCAGCGCCAGATAGTTGTCGACCTTGCCGAACGCCGTCGGCTTGAGCAGCAGATAGGTCAGCTGCTGGCCGCTCGTGGGCAGGTTCGAGTTCGTCGGCGCCGTGAACCGGTACTGATCGAAGTCGTCCGGCCCGACGGCCCGATTGTCCGTGAACGTCAGGTTGCCCCACGACCGGCGGCTGTAGCCGAATTCCACCGACACGCGCGGCAGCACCTGCTGCTGTACCGACGCCGCGAACTGCCAGTCATAGGGCCGCACGCCCCACCCGCCCAGCAGGGCTGGGCTGACCACGGTCGCCGTGCTGCGCACCGAGCCGCTGTCCCGGAAGCCGAAGAAGTTCTGGTTGTCCAGCGCGGCGCACTCGCCGCTGGCCCCCGCGATGTCCAGGTCGCAATCGGGCACGAAGTTGCCCCGACGCGGGTCGCCCACTGGGAACATCAGGTCGTTCCACGAGCGGGTGGCCGTCTGCGCGAAGGTCGCGGCCGGGTTCGTCCCGATGTACACGCCGTCGTTGGCGGCATACTGCCAGTACTTCGCCAGGTTCGCCTTGATGGCCGTCTTGCCGTTGCCGAACACGTCGTAGGCCAGGCCCATGCGCGGCGCGATGTCCTGGTAGCTCGAGACCCCCTCGGCGCTGCCAAGCGTCCGCTTGGGCCCGCCGAACCGGCTGTCGCCCTGCAGCCCGTTCAACCCCTCGGGGAAGAAGCTCCAGGCCTTCTCGTAACGGAGCGCGCCCTGCAGCGTCAGCCGGTTGTGTGTCCACTGATCCTGCATGTAGAAGGCGTCCCAGCGCGTGCGGTTGGCCTGCCGCCACGGCGTGATGCGCTGCGTGATCTGATTGGGCACACCTCCCAGGAAACGGTACTGCAGACCGTGCGACGCGAAGTCGCCGAAGATGTCGGTCACTTCGTAGGCTGCCTGATAACCGCCCTTCATGCTGTGCGCGCCGGTGACGTAGGTGAGCGACGCTCGCCACACGTTGTGCGTCTGGTAGTTGTTGTTCAGCCCGGCGTAGCCGTGGTAGACCATGTTGGGCACGGGCACGCCGCCGGTGATGCTCTGCTCCTGCACCGGGATGAACGGCTCCTGGTCGAGCGCGCCGCTGGGCGTGGTCGGGTTCCA
>Ga0068867_100001673_pt1 | contig 15444 bp, 9 predicted proteins | sample KBSMisM32_FD_65649 | JGI IMG/M metagenome (GOLD analysis project Ga0068867, IMG submission 65649) | Miscanthus rhizosphere microbial communities from Kellogg Biological Station, Michigan, USA - KBS Miscanthus M3-2 | ecosystem: Host-associated > Plants > Roots > Rhizosphere > Soil ...
ATCGAGGAAGCGCGCAAACCGGTTGAGCTCGATCGCGCCGCTGACCTCAATCCCGCGAAGCCAACCACCCTGTCCATTGGCCGGTGCATCGACACTGCCAGTGTTGCTAATGGTGCAGCCGTTGCATTCGTTGTTGAGCGTCTGTTCATCACCCGGTGGGGGCGTCAAGCCCGTGAAATCGACAGGAAGAGCCTGCGTGTAAATATAATTGTCCAGCCACATGTAGAAGCCGTGCACCGAGGCGTAGCTCGCCTTGCCGCCGTACCATTCGTAACCAACGTCCAGCTCCTTGGCGCGCCAAGGCTCAAGCTTCGGATTGCCGCCGCTCGCCGACCACGGGTGAACCACGACACCCGGACCGCACGGCTGGGATGGAGGTTGTGGGTTGTGGCAAATGCCCCCGCTGTACTGCGGAACCAGATTTGCGCGCATGTCATCCATGCGCGGCCGCGCCATTACCTTTGCCAAGGCAAAGCGAATGCGGTTCTGCCGGTTCAGGTCATAGTAGAGATTCAGGCTAGGCAGTACGTCCGTATATGTCGCGCCTTCGTCGGCATTGACTAGCTCAATCGGAACGGTGGGGTCGGTTGCGTTGATGCGCAGGCCTGTCGATTCCTGCTTCTGCCTGACCACTTGCAGGCCGACGTTCCCATGCAGGTCGCCGGAATCGATATTCGCCTTCGCCTTGAACGTGAGGATATCTTCCTTGATGTCCCACGCCTTGTCGTAGTGGTTGGAATCTATCGTTTGAACCACGTCATAATAGTTCCCGCTGTTCACGAGATCGGTGACTTTGACGCCCAGCAGCTGCATGTCGCCGGCGAAGCTCAGAGACGTTGGATCCGTCAGGAATTCAGGATCAACAAGGCTTTGCAGACGACCATTCTTCAGGAACAGGTCGAGTTCGCTGACCGTCTTTTGTTTGTGGCGATGCGTGTAATCCACGCCAGCTTCGGCGCTGCTGAAGAACCTGCCGATGCCCGTACCTTCAAAGTCTTGGCGGAGGGTCGCATCGCCGGAGGCCAAGGTTTCCTTGATATGGGGCGACTTAATATGCCCATCGTAGCCGTAGCCGTTCCACGCCGAGCGGTCGCCTAGCGAAACGTGGCTGGCATCTGCGTAGTCCAGGCCAAAATTCGTGTCCTGCAAGAAGTCGTTGAGGGGAATCTCCCGATCGTAGCTGTCGAACACCCGGCCCCTCGGGGTCCGGCCGTCACCCGGATCCGGCGTCGTGCAGCACCCATAACCGCCGAAGATCTCGATGTCCTTTTCGTCACGTTTATTGGACGAATAGGACAGGTCGGTGATCAGATGAGTACGCTCGGCGAGCCGGAAGTCATTGTTCAGGCCAGCCGAGAAAAGGTGGTCGACGCGCTTGTTGTCGTCCCACCGCAGCTGCGGGGTGACGCCTGTATTGGGGTCGCCCGGAGTACCGCCCACGTGATCGGCCACGTCATAAGTGTACCCATTGCGCTCCGCCGTCTCGACGTTGGTGTAGGTTACGCCATCGGCCCAGGCGGACGAAAACCATTCGGCACCGCGCGTGGTAGTCTTCTGCTTGAAGCGCGAATAATAAAGATCGAGCACCGAATGGACGTTATCGCTTGGTTTCCATTCGACGCTGCCCGTGACGCCGTCACGAATGTCGCGCGACGTCATCGCGCGAATTTCATCGCCAGACAGGTTCAGAATCCCGTCGCCATAATCGGCGTAGAACCAATTCTTCGTATGATCTGTGTGGCTGGGCGAATCGAGATGCGAGTAGCTAACCATCCAGCCGAGCGTCCCGCTCTCGTTCTGGTCGATATAGCTAACGCTTCCTCGCCAACCCTTCTTTGAGAAGTCCTTATTCCGGCCGCCACCCTGATCGTACTGGCCGCGAAGGTTCATCGCGATCACGCGCTTGCCATACTCGATCGGCCGGATGGTTCTGAGATCGACCGTGCCCGCAAGCCCCATGCCGGTAATGCCTGCATCCGGTGTCTTGTAGACAACTACTGACCCCATCAACTCGGACGGATATTGGTCGAACTCGACCGCGCGGTTGAAGCCCGAGCTTGCTTGTTGGCGGCCATTCAAAAGGACCGTGGTGAAGTCGGGAGAGAAACCACGGATCGAGACGATCTCCGCACGTCCAGCAACGCGCTGCGCCGCGATACCGGGGAGGCGAGCGATCGACTCGGCAATTGACACGTCAGGGAGCTTGCCGATTTCCTCGGCCGAAACGGCCTCGACGGTGCCGCGTTCACGCCGCTTGATGTTGATCGAGTCTTGAAGGCTACGGCGAATGCCCGTGACGACGATCGCGCCCTCGTCCGCGGGTTGCTGAGCGTTCGGCTGTCCGGGTCCGGTCGAGGGCGCTGGAGCTGGTGCCGGCGCGTTCGGATCGACCGGCTTCGCCTGGTCTACACTCTGCGCGAACGCCGGGGTCGCGAAAGCGGCAGCGAGCAGTGACGAGCAGCATCCGCCGGCAAGGAGCCAAGCGGTGCGCGAGCGCAGCGAACGATTCGGCAAATTCTCTCTCCCCTGTTGGGCAGTGCGCTAGCGCGATCTACCCGACTTCCACACCCTCATATGGAAGCGCTTCCATTTGGTGCGTCAAACACCGCTTTGTGTCAAGCGAAGCGACACGTGCTGGGGGGATGCCGTGGACTCACGCACGATGAGCCGATGTTCAATCGTTTCGTAATGGGCAGCGACGTCCGTCTGGCCCCGACCTTCAAACAGCATATGAACCGCTCGCTCGGCAAAGTATTGGATCGGCTGCCGAACGGTCGTCAGGGGTGGCCAGATAATTTCCGACATGGGCGTGTCGTCAAAACCCGTCACAGATATCTCTGACGGAATGTCGAGACCCGCTCGATGAAGCGCGAACATCGCGCCCGCAGCCATGTCGTCATTGGCGCAGGCAAGCGCAGTGACCCCTGCGCCTTCGCGAAGCAGAATCTCGGCAGCCTCCACTCCCGATTTGAAGGTGAAGTCACCAATGGTCGTCCAGGGCTCGCTATCGATCCCGGCCTTGTGCAATGCCTCGGCGAAGCCGTCGTAACGAAGGCTGGCGGCGCGATGATCGGGTGGCCCCTTCACCATCCCTACCCGGCGATGACCGAGCGCCGCCAAATGTTCCCCGACGGCCCTCCCCCCGCTACGTTCGTCGATGCCGACGGCCGAGACAAGTTCGCGGGCGTGCTCGCCTGCAGAGATTGCGACCATGCTGACCTGTGCTCGCCGAGCCGACTCAAGAAGTTGCACATGATCCGAAAGAGGGGGCGTCAAGATGACGCCCATAGGCCGGTCGCGGTCGATGATCGCCGAAACGAGCCGCCACGGATCACCGGCATGGGGATCGATCGCCCGGGTAATGAGATCAGCCCCCAGCGATGAGCACGCGCGCAGAGCCCCGAGCTCCAACCCAGCGTGATAGTAGCTGTTCGGCTCACGCTCCGGGTTGTGAGCATGAATCAGCATGACCTGGCGGCCCGCGCCGCTAGCCAATGCTCTTGCCTGTTGGTTTACCGAAAAGCCAAGCCTCTGAATGGCTTGCTCGACGCGCTTGCGCGTCTCGGGCCGGACGTTTGAGCCATTGTTCAGGACCCTCGAAACCGTCGTGCGCGCAACGCCCGCCGCCTTCGCCACATCGTCAATGGTCGCGTTGCGCTTCATCGCGCGCGCAGGGTGACAACCGTTGTTGAACTTCGCAACGGCCATTGCGCAGGTTCGGGCGAGGGCAGATTGTGCGCACGCGTGCGTATCGGCGCTGGAGCTGAATTGTGACTGCTTTCCGGATTCTTGTTTTGATCTTGGCGCTGCTCGCCGCGCCGGCCTGGGCCGCGCCGTCCCGGCCTGCCCTGATTCCGATGCCGAGAGCGGTTGCCTGGGATGAAGGTGAAGTGCCGATCACCGATGCGACGAGGTTGATTGCGACAGGCAGAGCCAAGACCGTCGCCGATTACCTTGCACGCACCTTGAGCGTGGGGATTGGAAAGTCTTCCGGATCCGCCATCCACCTCGCTTTGGTGCCGAAGTCCAAGGTGCCGAACCCCGAGGGATACCATCTGCAGGCTGCAGGGACGCAAATCCTGATCGAAGCGTCCGACCCCCGTGGGCTATTCTATGGGGCCCAGACGCTGCGGCAACTGTTCAAGACGACCGCCGGGAAGCGCTCCGTCCCAAACGTCGACATCCGAGATGAGCCCCGGTTCCGTTGGCGCGGGCTTCTAATCGATGAAGGCCGGCACTTCTTCGGGAAGTCGGTTCTGTTCAAGGTCATCGACGAGATGGCCGCGTTCAAGCTCAATGTCTTGAAGCTTCACCTGACCGACTATGAAGGTTGGCGCGTCGAAATTCCCGCTTATCCCAAGCTGACCGAGGTGGGCTCACTAGTCGACGGAAAGCCGCAATATTTCACAACTTCCGACATCCGCGAGATCGTTCAGTACGCGTCCGAGCGGCACATCATGGTCGTGCCCGAGATCGAGATGCCCGCCCATGCCGGCGCGGCCGCCCGATCCTATCCGGAGTACTTCAACAAGGATGGGGGTGCCTTCAATCCGGCGAACCCGAAGACATACGACTTCGTGCGGGACGTCCTGACTGAAGTTGCTCGGCTTTTCTCTGCACCGTATCTGGATTTCGCCGGCGACGAGGTGGGAGAAGATGCGTGGAGCGGGATGGCGGATGTTGACAGGCTCAAGGCCGAGGAAGGGCTGAAGACCACTGCTGACGTCCAGGCTTATTTCGGACGCAAGGTCGTCGCGATCATCGAAGGTCTCGGCAAGCGCCCGATGGCCTGGGATGAGCAGGTCGAAGCGCAGGCGCCGAAAAGCGTCGTCATCCAATGGTGGCGACGCGACCGGCCGGACATTCTGAAAGCGGCCGCCGGTCGTGGCCATGATCTGGTGATCTCTCCAGCAGACCACCTCTATTTCGACTATCAGCAGGGACCGGGCGAACCCGGAGCGCCTTGGGAAGGCGACAAGGGAGGACCCCAGTCGATTTCCAAAATGCTCGCCTGGGAACCCGTGCCGGACAGCTTCACGCCCGAAAAATCGGCTCACGTCTTGGGCATTGAAGCGTGCGTGTGGACCGAATTCATCTCCACCGAGCGCTATCTGCAGTTCATGACCTTCCCGCGGATGCTGGCCTTGTCGGAGATTGCCTGGCGTCCGAAAGGTCCGCGCGACGAAAAGGACTTTTCGGACCGGCTGGAGCCTCACATCCAGGCGCTCCGGTCACGAGGAATCAACGCCCGTCGCGGCGAGTGGGACGCTTATGAGTTCATCACCAACTGAGGCACTGACACCTATTCGTGAGCGCGCGGCCCCGACGCCAGAGCAATTTCGCGCCGAGATCCTGCCGAGCGGCCAGCCCGTCGTCATGCGCGCCGTGGCTTGTGACTGGCCGCTGGTCGTCGCCGGCCGCGCGGACCCGCACAAAGCCATGTCGATGCTCGAAAAAGGCGCGAACGGCCGCCTTACCGGCGTGCTCCGGGCCGAGCCCGAGCTGGAAGGGCGGTTCCATTACGCGGAGGGCGACCTTCAATCGTTCAACTATGTTCGCGGTGAGGGCAACGTGGCCGGGATTATCGCGGCCCTGCGGGGAGAGGAGGCCAATTACCGGCCCTCAGCGATTGCCGCGCAGAGCATGATCGCCGAAGCCTACTTCCCGGGATTTGTGCAGACGCACCGGCTGTCGCTCGTCCCTCCCAATGTCGGGCCGCGCCTGTGGATCGGCAATGCGGCAAAGGTCGCTACACACCATGACCCGATAGAGAACATCGCGGTCGTCGCGGTTGGAAAACGCCGCTTCACTCTGTTTCCGCCGTCCGCTGAGAAGGACCTATACATGGGTCCGAAGGAGCCTACGCCTGCCGGTGCGCGGATCAGCATGGTTCATGTCACCGCGCCCGATCTCGATCGATATCCGAGCTTCGCGTCAGCCTTGGATGTGGCCCAACAGGCCGACCTCTCGCCGGGAGATGCGATCTTCATTCCACACGACTGGTACCATCATGTAGAAGCGCTCGATCGCTTCAACGTGCTCGTCAATTATTGGTGGGACGCGGAAGCCGCGGCGTAACGGGCACGCGCCTCGCGGAGGTATTTCAGGATTCCGTCTCGCTCTGGTTCGGTTCGATAATCGGTCCGGCTCGCGGCATCCGCGATCGTGCGGTCGAGCCAGGCGACGAAATAGGCGGCCGATTGACGGTCGGGCGGGGGGCTTCCTGGAAAATCGAGGTAGATCGGGCTCGTCGTCGCATACGGATAGATGTCGAGAACGAGCGGGCTCGATCCGTCATTCCAGGCGCGAAGGACAACCCAACCGTCCGAGGACGCGTCAATCTCACCTTCAGCATCGAAACGCTGGCGATTGGCCGCGATGTTGAATGACTTCACCACCCTTCCGTTCTGAACCAGATCAAGGTGATCCACGGGCACGAACGAACGGAGCGCAACGTGGTAATGCAGCTTGGCCAGAGCATTGCGCTCGACCGTGTCACCTGGGTGCTTCCCATCAATCTCAAGGCCGAGCAGCGGACCGTTCGTCGCGAACGTCCGGCCGGCCTTCAATGCAGCTTTGACGGCATCGGGGGTGAGCGCGCCGCCGGTGTCGAGGAACACCCGATTCATGCCGACCGGTCCGCGCAGGTCGGCATAGTTCGTCATGGCATCGGTGCCGGCCCCGGCCGGAATGCGAAAGCCGAGGTTCAGCAAGCGATACCAGACCTCCGCGGTCGCCTTGTGATCGGAAAAGCCGACGATCTCCATGTAGTCGACCTTGCCGTGCGCGACATCGGCGGGAAGTTCGTTCGTCAGCGACTTGTCGTTCACCGGGTCGGGCACGGTGTCGAACGGATGGACGTAGCCAACGAGAGCGCCCTGCGCGTGCGCCAAATCGGCGACGACGCCATTGTCAGGGAATGCGCTTGCCAGCGGGCTGTTCTGATAGGCCGAAAAACCGGGAGCGAGGTAATGATCCGATAGGCCGAGAAGCCCGAGATGCCCCCAATAGCTCGTATGATATTCCTGGCTGTGGAGAAGCAGGAGGCCGTTGCCGCTGACCGGGTCTGGGCCTGTCCGGAAGTAGGCGATGTCAGGGACCCGCTCCTCCTTGTTGACGAGGAGGTTGTAGACGACGTTGAGGTCCTCCGCCCGGGCCTGCGCGGCGAGCGTCTCGGGCGTCGCCCGATAATGCCCACCGTAATTCATGTGGACGTGCAGGTCAGCGCTCACGAACTTGCCGAATGACGGCGGGAGGTCGTTTGGGATGAGTTTGACGTTCAGACTGCCCGGTTGTCGGCCCCCGACACGTACCTTTCGCTGAACCGGTAGGTAGCGCATCCCATGCTGGACCCAAATGTCCGCATCACCCGCGGGCAGGTAGAGCGTGCAGTGGGTGGGGCAATCAAAGTAATGCGTTTCGGCCCGCTGCAGCGTGCGGTCGAATCCATCGTCCGCTGCCATCCAGGCACCGTTTGGAGCCGCTGCTCGGCCGTCGCTACCGATGACCGCAACGCGGGCTGGCGTTGGCCTGCCATTATCGTCGACGATGTCGATCGTCAGTGGCGTCCGTGGTGACAGGTATCGCCGCTTGGCTGCGACTATCGGCGTCTCCGCTCCGCCAACGACGTCGCGCACGACCAGGCCCGTGTTGCCGTGCTCGTTGCTGATTAGTGCAACGCGCCGACCGTCGGGCGACCATCGGGCGTTCCAGCGATCGAAATCGCCGAAGGAGAGCGGAAGCGGCGCCACTCCTTCGGGCGTCGTCACCCACAGCTGCCGCCACTGTCGTCCGTGATAGCTGGCGAAAAGGATCTGCTTCCCGTCTGGCGAGGTCTCCGGCCGAGCGTTCCAGCTCGTCTCCTCGCTCAGTACTTTGTGGCGGTCGGCGGGGTTGTCGAAGTCTACCGACCACATGTCACCCGTACCCCACGCCACCTCGTCGTTCGTGACGTAGAGGATGCGCCTGCCGTCCGGCGTCCAGGAGGGGTTTATCGCGTGATCGTAGGTCGAGTAATAATAGCGGGAAATCTTGCTCTGGCGCTCGCCAAGCAAGGGACGAGCGTTCCGTAGTTCGCTGCCTGCAACTTCCGCCACGAACAGGTTGAAGTGTCCCGTGCCCTTTGTCGAAACCCACGCAATGTGTTTGCCGTCCGGCGACAGCCGCGGCTCGACATTCGCCGCATGGTCGAAGGTTAGCTGTCGCTCTGCACCCGTGGCGAACTCGAGCCGCCACAGCTCGATCCCGTCCCCGTCATAGCTCGAGAAGACAACACTCTTACCATCTGCTGCGACATCAGGCTGGTAATCGTATGCTCGAACGGGATGTGTCAGCTCGACCGCCTCTTCCGAGCCAATCGGCTGCCGCCACAACGAGCCTCCCATGCTGTAAATCAGCGTCTTGCCGTCAGGCATGAAGCTCACACCCGAGGGGCCCGTCGTCAGCTGCGGCAGGTAAAGTTCGCGCCAGTAGTAGCTATGCGGCAGGTCGACCTGCTTGAGCACCGGCTCACGCTCGGCGGCAGCGGGCGCTCCTAGACACAACAATGCCGAAAGGATCAGCGCTCGCTTCATCGTTCGCGAACCGTGCGAAATTCGATGCGCTTGTCATTGATCGTGCTGCGAACAATTCGGTGCACGAAAATGCCCGGCGTGTGCACACAATCGGGGTCGATCGTACCGACTTCGACGATCTCCTCTGCTTCTACGACCGTTACTTCGGCCGCGGTCGCCATGATCGGATTGAAATTACGCGCGGTCTTGCGGAACTGGAGGTTCCCGCTCGTGTCGGCGCGCCAGGCTTTGACGATGGCAAGATCGGCGCGAAGCCATGTCTCGCGGACGTAAAGATCACCGTCGAAGTGTTCCTGCGGCTTTCCATCGGCAACGACTGTCCCGACCCCACTGCGCGTGAAGAAGGCCGGAATACCCGCGCCCCCCGCCCTGATGCGCTCCGCCAGCGTGCCCTGCGGATTGAGCTCGAGTTCCAGCTCGCCATCCAGGTATTGCTGCGCGAACAGCTTGTTCTCGCCGATATAGGACGAAATCATCTTCGCGATCTGCCGACTTTCGAGCAGGTGCCACAGGCCGAAACCGTCAGCCCCGGCATTATTCGAAATGACGGTAAGCCCCTTCACGCCCGATGCCTTGATTTCCGGAATCAGGCTTTCCGGATTTCCGACCAGGCCGAACCCACCTGACATGATCGTCATTCCGTCGCGAAGGAGCCCATCAAGCGCGGCCCGAGGTGAATCGTAAAGCTTGTTCATGAACCCACGAACAGGGTGCGGCTCTGTTCGCGCATGAACTGCGGCACGTACCAGCTGCCGAGCCCGCCCTTTCCGGTCGTCCCCGATCCCTTCCAGCCGCAGAAGGTCTGGAAGCCCGGCCAGGCGCCCGTCGTCGCTCCGCTCGCGCGGTTGGCGTAGAGCACGCCAGCTTCGATTGTGTTGAGGAAGCGATCGAGCTCGTCCTGCTCCTGCGTGTAAATCCCAGCCGTCAGCCCGAATTCGCTACGGTTCGCGTCGGCGATTGCATCGTCGAGATCGTCGAACGGGACAATGCTGATGAAGGGCAGGAAGATCTCGTCGCGATTGAGGCTGTGATCCGCGGCGAGGCCCGTGACGATCGTCGGCGCCACATAGGGCCCGCGTCCGAAGACGTCGCCGGACAGGCGCGTCCCGCCGCGCAAGATCGAACCGCTGCTCGCAGCGTCACGTGATGAAGCTTCAAAGCGCGCGAGCGCTGCTTCGTCGATGACTGGCCCCATGAAGACGTCTCGTCGTCGCGGGTCACCGATCAGCAGCTTGTCGGTGGCGGTGCCGAGCGCGGCGAGGAAATCGTCCATGACGCCACGCGCCACATAGGCTTTCGCGGCGGCGCTGCATTTCTGTCCCGACAGCCCGAATGCCGAGCGACTCACGCCGGACGCAGCGACCGCGAGGTCCGCGCTGGACGTGACGAAGGCCGGGTTCTTGCCGCCCATCTCGCATAGCACCGGCCGCATGGCAGTGCTGGACGCGGCGTGGCGAAGGAGCGTCATCCCGACCGCGTTCGATCCGGTGAAGGCGAGACCATCCACGTTCGGATGTTGCGCGAGCGCCTTGCCGGCTTCCTCGCCGCCCTGGATGAGGTTTAACACGCCGTCGGGCAGCCCACCTGCGACCAAGGTCTCGACGACCAGACGACCGGTGAGCCCGGCAGCGTCGCTTGGCTTGAAGACGACCGTGTTGCCGGCGACTAAGGCGGCGGAAATCATCCCGAGCGATAGCGCTACCGGGAAGTTGAACGGCGCAATGACTCCGAACACGCCGAATGGACGAAGGACGACGCTGCACTTCTCCGCGTTCGACGCGCCCGGCCGCTCCTCGCGGAAGCCATCGGTGCGTTCCATCTCGTCGCAATAATGGCGGATGAGGTCGATCGCTTCCTCGACTTCGCCGACGGCTTCAAGCCGCGACTTGCCGACCTCGATCAGGCAGGCGACTGAGACATCCCACTTGCGCTCTTCGAGGACGTCCGCACCCGCACGCAGGATCGCGACGCGTTTGGCCCAGCCCATGTCGCGCCAGCTCGGGTAGGCCCTCCGAGCAGCACCGACCGCTTCATCGACCAGCGAGATATCGGCCTGGGGAAACTCGCCGAGGACGATATCGCGGTCGATCGGGCTTTTCGCCGCAAGAATCTGCCCGTCGTTGCGGTCCTTGCCGCCGACGAGGGCCGGCTGCGCCTTGCCGAGCAGCCGCGCTTCAACCTGCGGGATGATTTCGTCGAGGTGGGCGTGGACGCCCGAGAAATCCTCCCCCGTGTTCGAGTAAGTGACGCGCGGCAGGTTGGTCATTTGCTGGCGCCCTCCAGCCGGTTGTAGCGCTTCAATATCGCGCGAAGCTCATCATGCGGCAGGCCGTACATCGTATAGCCGTCTGCACCCGTTTGCGTGTTAGCGGCGACCATCGCATTGACGATGGCTTCCTCGGTCGCCTGCACCGTCGCTTCGAACACCGCATTTACCTCGGTGTCGGCAATGGGCGTGATCGGCGACGGCGCCTTCTGGTCCGGTCCGTTGACCTCGCCGGGCACGGTCGAGAAGGCCATGATGAGATCGCCCGAGCTGGTCCCGGAATAAGAGCCGAGGCGGGCAAGGCCCAACGCCGCGCGCTTAGCGACTCGATTCAGCTGATTGGGCAGCAGCGGCGCATTCGTGCCGACGATGATGATGATCGATCCCTGATCGGGCAGTGCTTTGCCGCCATTGCCGCACTTGGGCATCTGATCGGGCTTCGACTGCTTCGAATCGTAACAAGGCAGCCACCTGTTCGCCAAGGCCTGTCCGACCGGAACGCCGGCAACGCGCAGCACCTTGCGGTCACCGGTATTGCACTGGACGAGGACGCCCACGGTGTAGGATTTCCCGCCCGCCGTGATCGCGCGCGACGCTGTGCCGATGCCGCCTTTGAAGCTGAAGCAGTGTATGCCGGTGCCGCCGCCGACCACGCCTTCTTCCACCGGTCCGCCTTTAGCAGCGTCGAGCGCCGCCTTCGCCGTCTCCGGACGAACGTGGAAACCATTGATGTCGCTCTGCCAACCGTCCCACGTCTCGGCGATGACCGGATAGACCGCCTCACCGGTGTGCTCGACTGCCCATTCCTGGATGCCGGCGTAGACGTGGCCGATGGCGTTTGTGCTGGTGGTGGCGACCGGGCCGCTGACGACGCCGAAGTCCTCCATGTAGGCGAGGCCGGTCATCTCGCCATTGCCGTTGAGGTCGAAATAGCCGCCGTAGACCGGCTTCAGGTTCTTGTGCCCGCGCGGGAAGACAATCGTGACGCCAGACCGAACTGGGCCCTTGCCGAGAACCAGCGGTCCTTCGCCGGAAATCAGCGTCACCTGGCCCACTTCGACGCCCGGCACGTCGGTAATCGCATTGAGCGGGCCGGGCTTGCCTTCGAACGGAACGCCGAGATCGCGCGCGCGCCCGTCTGCCTGTGATGCCGCCAGCACCGCAAGCAGCAAGAGCGCCCCTCTCACCACCTGACGTTAACTCGCCCGGATTCGATCATCGGCAGCTCGCGCGGGATGATCGTCTCCGGTTCCTCATCGAGCCCGCGTGCCCATTTGTGTCCGGTGTACACCGCCTGCTGGATCGTGCTGGGTGCCCAGCAATCGCCGATGCGCGCAACCGACGCGATGCCGGCCTCCTGCCAGCGGTCGCGCAGTCCTTCGTACAAACCATCCACCGGCAGGCGCGCAGTCACCGTGATCAGCGCTCCCGCAGGTCGTTCGACGGTTTCGCCGGTCAGCACGCTGGTGAGTTGGACCGCACCCTCGCGAAAGCCGGTGACGCTGGTGTACGGCAGCACCTGCACGCCGAGCTTCGCCATGCGCTTTGCAATCGGGATGACCTCCAGCGTGTTCGCCGTCCACGCCGACACCGTCGCCGCGGTGGTCACCAGCACGACCTCCGCACCTGCGTAACGCGAAACCTCGGCCAGCACGCCACCCATATAATAGTGGTCGTCGTCCCAGATGATGATCGGCCCCGCCTCCGGATCGCGGCCCGCCATGATGTCGTCAGGCGTGTAGACCGTCGGCCCATCGAAGCCGGGGAGCGCGAAACCGCTGTCGCGCCCTACTCCATCTTTCCGCCACACCGATCCGGTTGCGATGGCCACATGGCGAGCACCGAACTCCAGCACATGCTCGGCCTCGAGCTTGCTGTCGCGGTAGATGGAGACGTTCGCCATCCGCTCGAGCTGGCCGACGCGCCAGTCGCGCACGCGAGCCCATTCGGCGAGGCCGGGCAGCCGGCTCTCGCGAAGCACTCGGCCCCCGAGTTCGTCGGTCGCCTCGGCAAGATGCACCTCGAACCCGCGCCGTGCCGACGATAGGGCGGCCTCCAGCCCCGCTGGCCCGGCCCCGACGACCAGCACCGACCCGTCCGATTTCTTCGGCGCGATGATTTCGGGATGCCAGCCGCGACGCCACTCCTCGCCCATGGTCGGGTTCTGCGTGCAGCGGAGGTTGGTCGACGTGTAATCGCTCGACACGCACATGTTGCAGCCGATGCATTCACGGATGTCGTCGATCCGGCCTTCCTCGATCTTCTTTGGCAGGAACGGGTCGGCAATCGACGGCCGCGCCGCGCCGATGAAGTCGAGTACGCCGCGCTTGATTTGCGACACCATCGTGTCGGGCGATGTGAACCGGCCGACTCCCACCACCGGCTTCGTCGTCAGGCTCTTCACGAAGCTCGTATATTGCTCCTGGAACCCTTCCTTGGCGAAGCGCGACGTCTGGCTGTCGTTCGGCCAGTTCGAGATATTGATGTCCCACAGGTCAGGCAGCTCGGCGAGCATGGCAATGATATCGCGCGCCTCACCGTCGTGAGTGATCCCCGCGTCGCCGATCAGTTCGTCGGCGCAGAAGCGCACGGCAACTGCGCATTTGTCGCCGATCGCCTCCTTCGTGTCCTCGATCAGCTCGCGCAGCAGCCGGACGCGGTTCTCCAGGCTGCCGCCATATTCGTCGGTGCGGTCGTTCTTGCGCTTCTCGAGGAACTGCTGAGCGACCGACAGGTCGTGCGTCGCATAGACGTAAACGATGTCGAAGCCGGCTTTCTTCGATCGAATCGCCGCGTCTCGGTGCCACTGGCGGACGTTGCGGATGTCCTCCTTGTCCATCGCGCGCGCCTGGACCGGGTAATTGTAAATGATCGGCCGATGCGACGGCGCCATCGGGGCAAGGCGCGTGCCCCAGTTCGCGACAGATCCGCCATGATGCATGATCTCGATCGCGGCGAGTGCGCCATGTTCATGCACGGCGTCGGCCATCAGCGCCATCGCCGGGATATCGCGGTCGTCCCACAGCCGGCCTTCGTGGAAAGGCTCGCAATCAGCGCTCGGATGGATCTCGGTCTCTTCGGTCGAAACGACCGCCCAGCCGCCCTCGGCCTTGATCCCGCGAAGCCGGGCCAGCGTCTCCGGCTGGGTCCAGCCGATACCGGTACAATGGGGGACCTGATAGAAGCGGTTGCGCGCGGTCACCGGGCCGATCCGCACCGACTCGAACAATATGTCGTAGCGCGGATCGCGGGTCATGCCGGAAGCACCGCGTCGACCGTGTCGCCGAGCATGTCGACGATCATCTCGAGCTCGGCATCGGTGACGTTGTAGGGCGGTGCGAGGAGGATGTGGTCGCCTGAGCGGCCATCCACCGTTCCGCCTCCGGGATAAATGAGCAGGCCGCGGCGGAATGCATCGATCTTGGCGAGTTCGTGGATCTTCAGGTCGCGGTCAAACGGTGCCTTCGTGTCGCGGTCGGCGACCAACTCGATGGCCTGCAGCAAACCACGGCCGCGAATGTCACCCACATCGGGATGATCGCCGAACCGTTGCTCCAGCAAACGGCTTAATCGGTCGCCCGCGACGCGAACTCGTCCGAGTAAGCCCTCGTCTTCGACGATCTTCTGGACTGCGAGAGAAGCGGCGCAGCCGACCGGATGCGCATTGTAAGTTTGGCCGTGCTTCAACGCCGCGGAGCCATGCGCGATCGCCTCATAGACTTCATTGGTGCAAACGACGGCGCCGATCGGTTGGTAGCCCGCGCCGAGGCCCTTGCCGAGCGTGACGATATCCGGGGTTACGCCGTCCTGCTCGCAAGCGAGGAAAGTGCCAGTCCGGCCCGATCCGCACATCACCTCGTCGAGGATCATGAGGATGCCGTAGCGGTCGCAGATCTCGCGGATACGCTTGAAGTACCCGGGGACCGGCGGCACCGCGCCAGCGGTCGCACCGACTACCGTCTCCGCCAGGAACGCCATGACGGTTTCCTGGCCGACCTTGATGATTTCGTCTTCGAGCTGGTTAGCGACGCGCCGCCCATATTCTTCCGGGCTCTCGTCGGGCAGCGCGAAGTGATACTCGAAGCAAGGATCGATGAACTTGGCGTCGACGATCAGTGGTTCGTAGGGTGCGCGACGCCAGTCGCTTCCCCCTGCGCCGAGCGCGCCGAGCGTATTGCCGTGATAGCTCAAGCGCCGCGCGATCACCCGGCTGCGCGGAACGTCGCACCGTTCCAGGTGGAACTGCCGCGCAAGCTTGACGGCGGCCTCGATCGCTTCGGACCCGCTGCTCGTATACCACACGCGGTCGAGCGCACCGGGAGTCTGCCTGGCAATGACCTCAGCGAGTTCTTCCGCCTCACTCGTCGTGAAGAAGCCGGTGTGCACATATTCGAGGCGCGCCGACTGTTCAGCGATCGCTTCGGCAACCTTGGGATGACCGTGGCCGAGGCACGAAACCGCAGCGCCACCGCAGGCATCGACGTAGCGGTTGCCGTCTGCATCGATGAGGTAAATGCCCTCGCCCTTCGTCGCGATCGGCAGGCTTGCCGACGTCGAGCGCTGAAGAACATGCCCCCCGTTCATTCCGCTACCCTAACGTCCGCA
>Ga0068867_100001674_pt1 | contig 15440 bp, 10 predicted proteins | sample KBSMisM32_FD_65649 | JGI IMG/M metagenome (GOLD analysis project Ga0068867, IMG submission 65649) | Miscanthus rhizosphere microbial communities from Kellogg Biological Station, Michigan, USA - KBS Miscanthus M3-2 | ecosystem: Host-associated > Plants > Roots > Rhizosphere > Soil ...
AGGCTTCGCTTCGCCCAGCCCGGATTGTTGAAATAGATGAGGCTGATCGTGCTGCCGTCGCCGTCGGAGGCGTAGATTCGCGTCGGACCCCTGCCCGACCGGTTCTCACGCGCTTCGAACGGTTTCAGGTCGAGGATGACGTTCTGCCCGAGCAGCTCGGCGCTCGCATGCGGAGCCCGCACGCGCTCGATGGCGCCTGTCGGCAGGTGGTAGAGGACGTCGACCGACCGCGTCAGATCGAGCCGTTTCAGCGTCTTCGCGACCTGGGGGCCGACGCCCTTCATCGCTTCCACTTCGGTGAACAGCGGGTTGAGGATGTCGGGCCGCATAATCTCGTTGTTAGCGTGACTCGCGGCGCTCGCAATGAGGGGCGAGTCTGACTACATGGCCGTCATGCCTTCCGACCCCGAACTGAAGCGCCTCGCGTGGCGCGCGCATCATCGCGGCACCAAGGAGGCCGACCTGCTGGTTGGCGGGTTCTTCGACGCGCAGCATGAGTCGTGGAATGCGGATGAGCGCGCCCTGTTCGACGAGATGCTGAGCGAGCAGGACGTGGACATCATGGCCTGGGCGCACGGAACCGCGGAAGCTCCGGAGCGCTTCGATGGGCCCATGATCGCGGCGCTGAAGAAGCTCGACTACATCCCGGTGGCCAAGTGACGGAGCCGTTGCAGCGCGTCCTTCGCGCCGACAAGCCGCTGACGCTCGCGGGCGTGCCGGCGGGCTTCCTGCCGTGGTTGGCGGCCGACCTCGCGCGGGCAGCGCACGGATCGCAGAAAACGCGCCGGGCGGTCATCATCGCCGCCGACGAAACTGCGATGCGCGCGCTGGCCGAGACCGCGCCACTCTTCGCGCCAGAAATCGACGTCCTGACCTTCCCGGCGTGGGACTGCCTGCCGTACGATCGCGCCTCGCCTGCTCTCCGAGTGATGGCAGAGCGGCTGGCGACGCTGAGTGCGCTACAGGCCAATAGCCGCAAGCCGCAGTTGGTCGTCACGACCGCGAGCGCAGCAAGTCAGCGAGTCCTGACGGCGTTCCGCATCCGGCAGCTGACCCGCCGAATTGCCGAAGGCGAGCGGATCGACCGTGATGCCCTCGTCCAGCAGCTCAACGCTCTCGGATACCAGCGCGCGGACACCGTCGCTGAACATGGCGAGTATGCCGTCCGCGGATCCCTGATCGACGTCTTCCCTGCTGGCGAGTCACTGGCGCTCCGGCTCGATTTTTTCGGCGACGAGATCGATAGCCTCAGGCGCTTCGACCCGGCGGACCAGCGCTCGACTGACAAGGCCAAGGAATTCGTCCTGATGCCCGCGTCCGAGGCCTTGCTGGACGTCGAGAGCATCAAGCGGTTCCGTTCGCGTTATCGCGAAAAGTTCGGCGCGACCTCGACCCAGGATCCGCTTTACAAGGCGCTTTCGGACGGCCGCCGGATGGGCGGGATGGAGCATTGGCTCCCACTGCTCGAGGACCGGCTGGAGACGCTTTTCGATCATGTGGGTGACGACGATCTTATCCTACGCGATTCCAGTGCCGATCAGGCGCTGGCCTCGAGGGGCGAGGCGATCGACGACTACTTCCAGAATCGGACCCGCGCGATGGAAGCGGAGCCGGGCAATTACCGCCCCCTCGAGCCCGATGCGCTCTATGTGCCGAAGACGCAGTGGGATGACCTCGTCGCCGAACGACCGATCCATCTTACTTCAACATTTCCGGAGCCGGAGTCGGAGCGGACGATTGATTTCGGAGTGCAACCCGCCCGCGACTTCGCTCCCGAGCGGGCGCAGCAATCCAACGTCTACGAGGCCGTGGCCAAGCACGTCGCCGACCTTCGGCTCAAAGGGCGCAAGGTCGTGCTTGCGAGCTATACCAACGGTGCGCGGCAGCGCCTTGCGGACCTGCTCGATGATAACGGCCTGAAGTCGCACAAGCAGGTCGATAATTGGCAGGACGCTCTCGGAGCGAAGACAGCGGCCCTGATAGTTCTGCCGCTCGACCACGGTTTCACGACGCCGGATGTCGCCGTCCTGACCGAGCAGGACATGCTCGGCGACCGGCTGGTCCGGCGCCGGAAGAAGCGGAAGGCCGCGGACGCATTCCTCGCCGAGCTGGCGACGCTTTCGCCCGGTGACCTCGTGGTCCATGCCGACCACGGCATCGGCCGCTACGAGGGCCTGACCCAGATCCCGGTCAGCAAGGTGCCGCACGATTGCGTCGCGCTCGAATATGCGCGCGGCGACAAGCTCTACGTGCCGGTCGAGAATATCGAGCTGCTGAGCCGCTACGCCAGCGAAAGCGAGGGCGGCGCGTCCCTCGACAGCCTCGGCGGAGAAGCGTGGCAGCGGCGCAAGGCGCGGATGAAGGAGCGCATCCGCGAGATTGCGGGCGAGCTGATCAAAACCGCCGCTATGCGCGCCACGCGCCCCGGCGTCATTGCCGAGCCGGATTCGAGCTACCCGCAGTTTGTCGACCGGTTCCCGTACGAAGAGACGGACGATCAGGACCGCGCGATCGCCGACGTGCTCGGCGACTTGGAAGCTGGCAGGCCGATGGACCGCCTAGTTTGCGGCGATGTCGGCTTCGGCAAGACCGAGGTCGCGCTGCGCGCCGCCTTCGTGATGGCCATGTCGGGTAAGCAGGTTGCGCTAATCTGCCCGACGACCCTCCTCGCCCGTCAACACTACCGCAATTTCGAGGAGCGGTTGCAGGGCTTTCCGATCAATGTCGGGCGGCTGTCGCGGCTAGTGCCGGCCGCAGAGGCGAAAAAGACCAAGGAAGGGCTCGCCGATGGCACGGTCGATATCGTCATCGGCACGCACGCGCTCCTGGCCAAGGGGATTTCATTCAAGCGCCTCGGCCTGGTGATCGTGGACGAGGAGCAGCATTTCGGAGTCGCCCACAAGGAACGACTGAAGGCGCTCAAGGCCGACGTCCACGTGCTGACGCTGACCGCGACGCCGATCCCGCGGACGCTGCAGATGGCGATGTCCGGCCTGCGGGAGCTCAGCGTCATCCAGACGCCGCCGGTCGATCGGCTGGCGGTGCGAACCTACGTCGCGCCTTGGGATGCCGTGGTGCTCCGCGAGGCGCTACTTCGCGAGCATTATCGTGGCGGGCAGAGCTTCTTCGTGGTGCCGCGGATCTCGGATCTGCCAGACATTGAGGAATGGATCCGCGAGCAAGTGCCCGAGGTGAAGTTCGTGACCGCGCACGGGCAAATGAGCCCGGGCCAGGTCGAAGAGCGGATGAGCGCCTTCTACGATCGGAAATATGACGTGCTCCTGTCGACGACGATCGTCGAGAGTGGGCTCGACATTCCGAATGCCAATACGCTGATCGTGCATCGAGCGGACCGGTTCGGGCTCGCTCAACTTTACCAGCTTCGTGGACGCGTCGGACGGTCGAAGACACGTGCCTACGCTTACCTGACGATGCCTGCGGATCGCTCGATTACGGAAGCCGCGATGAAGCGGCTGCAGGTGCTCGCTGACCTCGACAGCCTTGGCGCCGGCTTCCAGCTGGCGAGCCACGACCTCGACATTCGTGGCGCCGGCAATCTCCTCGGCGACGAGCAGTCGGGCCAGATCAAGGAAGTCGGGTTCGAACTCTACCAGTCGATGCTCGAGGATGCGATCGTCGAGCTGAAGGCGGGCGGGGTCGCCAAGGCGGAGGAATTCACGCCGCAGATCAGCGTCGATGCGCCGATCTTGATACCAGAGCCGTACGTGCCTGACCTCGACCTGCGGATGGGGCTCTACCGGCGACTCGGAGACCTCGAGGACCGTCCGGCAATCGACGAGTTCGCGGCCGAGCTGATCGACCGCTTCGGGCCGCTGCCCGACGAAACAGCGAACCTACTCAAGATCGTCGAGGTGAAGCTCAACTGCAAAGCCGCCCGGATCGCCAAGCTCGACCTTGGACCGAAGGGCGCGGTGGTCACGTTCGCCGACGGCGGTTTCGCGGACCTTGCCGGCCTGTTCGGCTACATCGATCGGCTGAAGGGTGCGGCGAAGCTGAGGCCCGACAGCAAGCTCGTCGTTTCGCGCGACTGGCCGAATTCGGAGGCGCGGCTGACCGGCGCGATTCAGCTGTCACGCGGTCTGGCGCGTGTCGCTGCTGCCGGGGAGAAGAAAGAAGCGGCTTAGGCGGCTTCGACCTGGGCGGCGGCGACGAAGCGCCACAATTCTTCCTGGCTGAGCGCGCCCGCGCCAAGAAACCCCTGGTACAAGTCGCAGCCCCAATCTGCGAGAAGCGCCAGCTGCGGCGTGCTTTCGACGCCCTCCACTGCCACCATCAGATCGAGTTCCCGAGCCAGTCGGATCATGGCTTTGACGACGATCCGGTCGCGTTCGCGTCCGACGATTTCGGTGATGAGGCCGCGGTCGATCTTGATCATGTCGAGCGGTAGGGTCGTGAGGTACGCGAGGCTTGCATAGCCGGTGCCGAAATCGTCGATGGCGATGGATATGCCGGCGCTGCGCAAAGCGCTTAGGCGGTCCGCAACCGCGTGTTGGTCGATGAGGAGTGCGCTTTCGGTGATCTCGACAGTCAGCCGCGCAGGATCGATCCCCGCAGTCTCGACCTCTTCAAGCAGCCATTTCTCGTAACCTTCGCGGGACAAATCCGCCGGAAGCAGATTGATCGACAGCTTCAAGTTACGAAGCGGGCCTTCCCACGCTGCCGCGCACCGGAGGGCCTTGCGCTGGATCAGACGCGACAGGCGCTCATCGAGCCCGGCCGCCGCGGCACGTTTGAACAGGCCCTCCGCCGAGGGTGTCAGCGCCGATCGCGCCAGAGCCTCCGCGCCGAGAATAAGGCCGGTCCCGGGTTCGATCTGGGGCTGGTACAGAACCTCAATCTGCTCGTGCGCAATCAGGCTTTCGAGCAGCTGGTCCCTCACGGGAGTTGGCGGGGCGGGTTCGCGCTTGTCAGAAGCCCGGCGTCCCCAGTCGAATACGCTATCCCACTTGAACATGCCGGCCGGGTAACGCCCGCGTGTGGCTTAAGGAAGCGGACGAAAGGCCCACGACCCGAAACGAGACAGTGACCTGCGAGCTCAATCTTCCTATTCTGGGATTGATCCAGGCTTACCAAGGACGGCGATTTGAACGCGGATGCTGCCCAGCCGAATGCCGAACTGACCGACCTCAGAGACCTCGGGATCGGCTTGCTGGCCTCCCACCGTCAGGCGGCGAGTGCTGCGGAAGTGCTCCTTCGCAGGCGCTATCTCTTCGCGGAACCAGAGGATGCGCGGATGCTCGTCGCGTTGGGCGGCGACGGCTTCATGCTCCATACCCTACACCGAATGCTTGAGGGCGAATGCCCTCATCTGCCGGTGTTCGGAATGAACCGCGGCACTGTCGGTTTCCTCATGAATGAATGGCGGCTCGAGAATCTGCCGGAGCGGATGGCCACGGCAAAGGAAATCCGGGTGGCGCCGTTGGAGATGCGCACAACGACCGTTGGCGGTCAGACCGCCACGCATCCCGCCATCAATGAAGTTTCCCTGCTCCGCGAGACCCGCCAGACGGCCAAGATTGAAATCTCGGTCAATGGAAGGGTCGCCCTGCCCGAACTCGCCTGCGATGGCGTGCTCGTGGCAACCCCCGCAGGCTCCACGGCCTACAACCTGTCCGCGCACGGCCCGATCCTGCCGCTCGCCGCAAAGATGCTCGCGCTGACGCCGATAAGTCCGTTCCGTCCGAGGCGGTGGTCCGGCGCGATCCTGCCTGACGACACGTCGGTATGCTTCCGGATTCTCGAAGCTGGGAACCGCCCCGTCTCGGCGGTAGCGGATCAGTTCGAAGTACGCGACGTTGCGCGGGTCGAGGTAACGCTCGATCGGGAGAAGTCGCTCACATTGCTGTTCGATCCGGAGCATGCACTCGACGAGCGCATCGCGATGGAGCAATTTGCGACCTGATTTGTGGCGCGATCCGTCAAGCGGATCGCTTCAACACTTGCCTTTAAGGAAGTGTCCGCTATCTAGCCGCCTCGCCCGCTCGCGGGACACTCCCCGGTAGCTCAGCGGTAGAGCATCCGACTGTTAATCGGACGGCCGCCTGTTCGAATCAGGCCCGGGGAGCCATTTCTGAAATTCTTGACTCGGAAACGCCTCGGCATGAGGCTGCAGCCATGGTTTTGGCTCTATCGATCCTGATCGCAGCGCAAGCGGCAACGGCACCGACCGTGGTGCAGGCTACTCCTCGGCAAGCGTTAATCTGTCGGCAGAGCCAGCAGGAAACGGGAAGCCGGATCCGCAAGGGCAAGAAGTGTCAGACCGAAGAGGAATGGGCGCGCGAAGACGAAGAGCGCACCCGAATGTCGCCTTCAACGCGCGTCACCGAAGGTCAAGGCGACTCCCTGACCCGTTCGCCGCCTCACTAAACAACGAAGCGGCCGAGCCCGGAGAGCTCGACCGCCTCGGCGGAGTGCGTTCGTGTCCATGAGGGACCACCCCGCACCCTAATCAACCACTTTCGTGATGCGCCGCTCCAGAGGCTTGTCGAGGCCGTCCCACGACGGGACAGCCGACAAGCCTTAATCTTCGTGGCCCGATCGCCAGAGCCTCGAAGCCAATGGCTCCAGCAGATATTGAAGCGCCGTTCTCTTGCGGACCGTAAGCACGGTGTCGACCGGAAGACCGGGGCGAAGCTCACCACTGCCCAGCACCGAGCGAACGCGGTTCATCTCCTGCTGCGGGACGACAATCTCCGCACGGAAGAACGATCGGCCCGTCTTCTCGTCAGTGAAGCTGTCGGCCGAGACCGTGCGAACGCGGCCGGTGAACAAGGGAAGCGAGCGGTTGTGAATGCTCACGAACCGGACCTGCGCCGACTGGCCAACATAAGCGTCGTCGGCGTCGGACGGCTTCAGCTGGGTCTGGATAACCAGCTCCTTTCCGTCCGGCACGATATCCATCAGCTTCTGCCCCGGAGCGACCACCCCGCCGACAGTGAAGACGGTTAGGCCAACAACCTGGCCCGTCGCCGGTGCCCTTACGAGCGAGTGTTGAAGCTGCTCGCGCGCCGCCACCAGTTTCGGAAGCGTTTCCGATAGTTTTGCTTGCGTATCCTTGAGGTCGGACTCGATCTGCTCAAGCCGGTCACGGCTGACGCTCAATGACTGCATTCGCGTTTCGCCGATTCCCTGGCTGGCGCGCGCATACTCGGCTTCCATCTGTGCCTGCTGGCCCTGCAAGTCGGCCTGGGCCCTTTCGAGGGCGCGAACCCGGTTGATCGATGCAAATCCCTTGTCGGCGATCTTCTTTATGCCCTCGAGCTCTTCGCCAATCAGGCGTTGTTGCTCAATCAAGGACGCACGTTGCTGCGAGTATCCGCCTTGCTGTTCACGCAGCTGCCCTGCCCTTTGGCCGAGCACGGATTGCTGGGCAGACGTAGCACCGTAGCGTGCGGACATCTCGGAGCGCTGCAACTGCAGGACCTGATTGGCGATCTCGCGATCTTCCGGGCTCAACGTCGCGAACTCCGGCGGCGGCGCGAAACCGCGCTGCCCGACCCGTTCGGACATTAGCCGGGCGCGCTGAGCCAGGAGTGTGAGGTAATCGCTGGTCAAGCCGCGCTCAGCCGCTTTCAGCTCCGGAGCGGAGAGCTCGATCAGGACCTGCCCGGCCTTAACGTGCTGCCCTTCGCGGACGTAGATGGCGTTTACGACGCCGCCGTCCTTGTGCTGAACGGTCTGGCGGTTGCCCGACACCGCGATGATCCCGGCGGCGTTAACGCCCGCGTCGAGCGGCACGAATGCTGCCCAACCTAGGAACAGGACGAAGAACGCTCCGGCGATGGCTGCGCCGGTGCGAAGTTCACGGGTCGGGTTTCCCGCTTCGCTGTGGATGGGCGCCGGAAGAGCTACGACTTCATTCACGCGGCATCACCTTCACTCTGCTGGGGGGCTGCCAGACGAGCAGCGACCTCCGCGGCCGGGCCGAGCATACGGGGCCGCCCGGCATCGAGCACCAGCAAATGGTCGGCAGCGGCCAGAACGCCTCTCCGGTGGGCGATCACCACCACGGTTGCACCCCGTGCGCGTGCCTTTTGCGTGGCCATGATCAGGGCGGCCTCACCGGCCTGGTCCATGAAGGCATTGGGCTCGTCGAGCAGCAGAATGCGCGGATCGCCGTAAAGCGCCCTGGCGAAGGCCACGCGCTGCGCCTGTCCGGCAGACAGCCCCGCACCCATCAAGCCCAGCGGCGTATCGTAGCCCTGCGGAAGCTGGAGAATGAGATCGTGCACTCCCGCTTCCTTCGCCGCCTTGATCACGGCTTCGTCGATCCGGCGGGCGTGATCAGCATCGTGCGGCTGCTCGAAACGGGCGATATTCTCCTTGATCGTGCCTTCGAACAGCGACGGTTCCTGCGGCATGTAGCCGATGTGCTTGCCAAGCTCGTCATGGTCCCAGTCGGTGATCCGGGCGCCATCGACGCGGATGGTCCCGACCGTCGGCGGAACCGCGCCGATCATGATCTTGCCAAGCGTGGTCTTGCCCGAGCCGCTCGGGCCGATAATCCCCAGGATCTTGCCCGGATGCGCTCGGAAGCTGACGCTGAGCAGGATGGGACGGCCATCACGCCCGCGAAGGCCGATATCCTCCACGTCGAGCACGCCCTCGGGGGTCGGAAGCTGCGTGTAGATCCGCTGCTCCTCGATATTCTCCATCGTCGTCGAAAGCCTGCGGATCGCGGCACGAGCAGAAGCCAGCGACGACCAGGCGCCGATGATGCTCTCAATCGGCTGCAGCGCACGGCTGAGCAGCACCGAGGAGGCGATGATCGCGCCGGACGAGATGTCGCCCGCCAGAGCAAGCAACGCGCCGAGACCTAGCGCGGCGGACTGAACGAACAGGCGGAAGAAGCGGCTGGTTGCCGTCAGGCGGCTGCCGGCGAACTGAGCGCTCAGGGTATTGGCGAGGCCGCTGCGGCGATGGCTAAGCTGCCGGTCGACCATGGCGCCGACCATCCCCAGTCCCTTCACGGTGGTGCCGTGGACGGCCGCCGCCTGCTGGGAGCTGTGCGCGGCCGCCATCGCAGCGCTGGCGAGCTCCATCTTCTTCGACGTGGCGCGCTGGTTGCCCCAGGCAAGCGAGACGAGAAGCACGGCGGAAATGACCGCCATGATCCCGATCCAGAAGTGAAGCATGAAGGCCACGATCAGGAAGACGGGGGTCCACGGCACGTCGAACATGGCTGCGATCGCCGGGGTCGCCATCGCAGTGCGGACGCTATCGAAATCGCGCATCGCCTGGCCCGCGTTGGCCGAATCCGCGGCCATCATCTGGCGCAGCAGCCGCGGTGCGATCAGCGCGTCGATCCGCTGGCTGGCGCGAACGAGAAGGCGATTGCGGACCATGTCGAGCATGGACAACGTCAGGAGCGCCAGCGCCAAGGCCATCGTGATGAAAAACAGGGTCGTCTTGCCGCCCGTCGGAACGACGCGGTCGTAGACCTGGAGCATGTAGATGGTGGGGGCGAGATAGAGGACGTTGATCAGCAGGCTGAACACCGCTGCGCCGATGAAATGCTGCTTGCAGTCGACAAGCGCTTCCGAAAGCAGGCGCGGAAGCTCGATCCCGGCGATCTTCACAGGCAATCCCCGGACGCGCCGGTAGACGGCTGCCAGCGCGTGAGTGTCATCAAGCTCATGAACCCCTCAAACAGAGAAACCGCATCACACCGTGGCTTCTTCTGCCAAAACCGCAGTTTTTGTAGCAGAATCAAGCTCAATTAATAGTGAATCCCTGAAAGGGACATGACTTGGGTTGCACACCAGCTAATGCGGCGTGGCACGCGTCGCGCGTCAGTTGCGTAGGAAAGGAACGAAGATGAGTGCGGTTTCGGGAGCTGCTGCCGGCGCGAAGAGGCACGACGCCCTGTGCTCATTCGCGGAGCGGATCGACGAGCTCGCCCGCCAACATCCCATGACCGACCGCACGCGCGCCAACCTCGAGCGCGCCCTGTCTTCGATCGATCCGGCGAAACGGGAAGCATTCCTCGCGAAGCATTCGGACAAGCTCGCCGACATCGAAACCGTGGCATCCGTCAAATACGCCGACATCGCATATTGGGCCTATTACAGCGTGCTTTATGCGGAATGGCTGAACCTGGATCGCCGGCCCCCGATGGATATTCTCGACATCGGAATGGGATCCGGCAACTTCCTGATGGTCGCGCAATCGATGGGGCATCGCGGGATCGGAACCGACGTCGCGAGTCCCTTTTACGATGAACTCTGCGATTTGAACGGTGCGGAACGGGTTGTGGCGCCAGTCGTGTCTGGCGAACCATACAAGCCTGTAACACGACGGTTCGACCTGATCACAATGATGATGCCTGCATTCCACCGGAAGCGGGTGGAAGGCCGTCGCCTTTACTGGTCACTCGAGGACTGGCGCGTGTTTCTGCTTGGGCTGGTGACAGAGTTGCTTAAGCCGGGCGGATCCATCTTCATCCTCATGACTCTCGACAAGGACGATGAGGGCAATGTCAGCAACTCGCCGCTACTGGAATGGGCCCGCCACCGGGGGGCGCGGCTCGGTCGAACTAAGGAGGGCGGTCCTCTGCGACACATCTTATTCAGTTCAGCGTCGATGGAAACATTCGAGGAGCTACCGGTCGATGCCGTCCCGGCATCGCGAACCTTATCAGCTTTCCGTGACTGACGGATCCACGTCGAGGTGCAGGTAAAAATCTTTGGCGAGCGGAACACCGGAACTCGCCTGCTCCGGTCTCTGGTCGAGAGCATCCGGGCGGGTACTGTTCTTCCGTCAACCGCCGAAGAGATCGACCCCGCTGCCTTCCGCGCCATTCAACAGACATGCTGGAAGGATCCGATCACTCGCGAAGCCGCAATTGACCGCATCTTTCTAGGCCTGTCGCCACGCGAAGCGTGGAAGCATTGCGCTACTGACTTCGACACGGTTGACGCATTCAGCGATTGCGTCGTGCTGATCACAGTGAAGCACCCTGCCGCGTGGCTCGTAAGCCTGGTCAGCCGTCCCTACCACGCCCTCTCCACGCCGCCTGAAACTCTGCGCCGACTCCTAGAATTCCAATGGAAGACCGTCGGCCGAGAGCGTTTGGATGAGCGCACATTCACCCCCATCCAACTCTACAATGAAAAGATCAGGTCGTATCGACACTTTGTCGAGCAACTTCGTGAAGCGTCCATCACGTTCAAGGTTCTGCGATCTGAAGACCTCATCCTAAATCAGGCCGCAGTGTTCCGCACGATCGCTGGGATAATTGGATGCCCTCATGCGCGCTTCAAGCCAATCGAGGCCTCAACGAAATCCCCTGGTGTCCAAGCCCAGCACTATTTCGATTATTATGCTCATGAGCGCTGGCGAGACGAGCTCGCCGGTGTTCATGATTCAATGAACGGCGAAGTGGAATGGGATCAACTTCGAGCTTTCGGCTACGAGCCGGTCTAGCCGTCTAGTGCCGCCATCAGCGAGGCGTTGCCGCCCGCCGCCGTAGTGTCGATGCAGGTTACGCGTTCGGTCGCGAAGCGGGCGACGTAGTGGGGGCCGCCGGCCTTGGGGCCCGTGCCGCTGAGGCCCTCGCCGCCGAACGGCTGGCTTTCGACGACCGCGCCGATCTGGTTGCGGTTGACGTAGAAATTGCCGACCCGTGCGTATTTCTCGACGTAATCGCGGACGGTGTCGATGCGGCTCTGGAGGCCGAGGGTCAGCCCGAAGCCAGTGGTGTTGATCGCTTCGACGACCTTGTCGAGCTGGTCGCCGGCGAAGCGGACGACGTGCAGGATTGCGCCGAAATTCTCCTGATCCAATTGGCTTAGCGACTTGATTTCATACATCGCGGGAGGAACGAACGTGCCGCTCTTGGCCTCCTTCGGTGCTTTCAGAACGCGAATCTTCTTCGCGTTCTTGTCGAGCCACTTGAGGTGATCCTCGAGAATCTTGTTCGCGGGCTCGTCGATGACCGGGCCGACGTCGGTTGCGAGGTCGCTCGGGTCGCCGACCTTCAGAGCTTCCATCGCACCGGCGATCATCTCGATCATGCCGTCGGCCACATCTTCCTGAACGAACAGGACGCGAAGGGCCGAGCAACGCTGGCCGGCGCTTTGGAAAGCCGAGGAGATGACGTCGCGCGTGACCTGCTCCGGCAGCGCCGAGCTATCGACGATCATGGCATTCTGGCCGCCGGTTTCGGCGACGAACGGAATGATCGGCCCGTCGCGTTCGGCCAACGTGCGGTTGATCGACCGCGCCGTCTCGGTGGAGCCGGTGAAGACAACGCCTGCGAGTAAAGGATGCGCGGTCAGGGTGCCGCCAACTACGCGGCCGGAACCGGGCGCAAGCTGGACGATGTCCTTGGGAATGCCAGCCTTGTGCATCAGATCGACCGCCAGCGCGGCGATCAGCGGGGTCTGCCCGGCGGGTTTGGCGATGACCGCGTTCCCGGCAGCCAACGGAGCCGAGACGAGGCCGGTGAAGATGGCGAGCGGGAAATTCCATGGCGAGATGGCCGCAATCACGCCTCGGCCATGCAGGCGAAGCTCGTTCTGCTCGCCGGTGGGGCCCGGAAGGGGCATCGGCCTAGTGAACTGGCGGCGCGCTTCGGACGCATAGAAGCGGAGGAAATCGACCGCTTCGCGGACTTCGAGGACGCCGTCGATCAGCGTCTTTCCCGCTTCGCGCGTGCAGAGGGAGAAGAATTCCTCCGCATGCTCCTCGTAGAGATCCGCCGCGCGCTCCAGCAATTGCGCACGCTTCTCGCCGCCGAGCGAGTCCCATTCAATCTGCGCGGCGTGTCCGGCGCGAGCCATGCGGTCGACGTCGCCGGCACTGACTTCGAATGTCGTCCCGACGGTCTGCCGATGATCGTACGGCGATACGATCTCCCTCGGCTCGCCCTTCCCGATGCCCGGCTTCGCGGTCCAGATGCGGCTCTCCAGCGCCTTTAGCCGTTCGAGCAACGGCTCGCGCACCAGCGGATCGCTGAGGTCGACGCCCGCGCTGTTGCGGCGCTGGGAGCCGAACATTTCGGTCGGAAGGACGATTTTCGGGTTGCGCTTGGGTTGGAGGGACGCGAGCTCAGTGACCGGGTCTTTCACCAGTTCGTCGAGTGAAACCTGCTCGTCGGCGATGCGATTCACGAACGAGCTGTTCGCACCGTTTTCCAGCAAGCGGCGCACCAGGTAAGCCAGCAGTTCCTTGTGGCTTCCGACCGGGGCATAGATGCGGACCGGCGTCGGCGTCTCGCCGATGCCCCGCTCCAGTTTGGCGAGCTCCTCGTAAAGGCCCTCGCCCATGCCGTGCAGGCGCTGGAATTCGAACGGACGGCCGTTCGCCAGAGCCTTGATCTGGCCGATCGTGTTGGCGTTGTGGGTGGCGAACGCCGGATAGATTTCGTCGGCGTCGAGCAGCACCTTGGCGCAGGCGAGGTACGACACGTCCGTGGCGACCTTGCGCGTGAACACCGGATAGTCGGTCAGGCCGGCGACCTGGGCCAGCTTGATCTCCGTGTCCCAGTAGGCGCCCTTGACCAGGCGGACCATGAGCTTGCGGCCGTGGACGCGCGCGGCTTCGGCGACCCATTCGCAAAGCGGACGGGCGCGCTTCTGATAGGCCTGGAGGGCGATCCCGAACCCGCCCCAGCCGTTCGCGAACAGCTCATCATCGGCGAGCAGCGCCTCGAACACATCCATCTGCAGTTCGAGGCGGTCGGCTTCTTCGGCATCGATCGTGAAGTGGACGTCCGCTTTCGACGCCTTGAGCGCCAGCTCACGGACGACGGGAAGCACGGCCGCGACCGCTTCCTCGGCGTGGGTGAATTCGTGGCGGGGGTGAAGCGCGGTCAGCTTAACCGAGATGCCCGGATCCTTGCGGAAGCCATTCTTCGCTTCCTTCGCGATGCGGTCGAGGGCGCCGCGGTAGGCGTCGGTGTAGCGTTCGGCGTCGGCGAAGGTCTTGGCCGCTTCGCCGAGCATGTCGAAGCTGTGGCTGAGGCCCTGCTTCCGTTCCGGGGCGGCGCGCTTCAGCGCCTCGTTGATGTCGCGGCCGAAAACGAAATTGCGGCCGAGGATCTTCATCGCCTCGCGGACTGCGGTGCGAACGACGGGCTCGCCAAGGCGACCGACGGCTCGGCCCAGAGCCGCCTTCCAGTTGTCCGAGCGGTCCTGCGCGCCTTCCAGCACCTTGCCGGTCAGCAGCAGCGAAAAGGTGGCGGCGTTGACGAACGATGAGTCCGACTGGCCAAGCTTTTCCTTCCAGTCCGGGCCGGACAGTTTGTCGGCGATCAGTTCGTCGGCGGTGTGGGAATCCGGGATGCGCAGAAGCGCCTCGGCCAAGCACATCATGGCGATGCCTTCGTCCGAGCCGAGGTCGTAGGCGTGCAGGAACGCGTCGATGCCCGACGGTTTGTGCGCACGGACGCCCTTGACCAGCGTGCGGGCAATCGCTGTCGCTTCGTTCAGCGTTTCGGAATCGAGCTTTGCCTGCGTCAGCCGCTCGGCGACGACCCGGTCTTCCTCGACACGATAGGTGCGCCGGACATCGGTGCGGTCGATTTGCTTAGGAGCGGATGTCCGCTCCGGCGTTAGCCGAGCTGCCCGTGGCAATGCTTGTACTTCTTGCCCGATCCGCATGGGCACGGCGAGTTGCGGTTGGCCGGCGCGTCGACCACCGTGCCATCGTCCTTCAACGGCATCGGCGGCCGGGGGATGTTCAGCTCCTCAGGGAACTGAGAGAGCAGCCCGCGAGCCCCCGCGTCCATGTCGGCGCTGTCGTCATCTGCGGAGAACGGGTCGAGGTGCTGGGTGATGAAGTCGGGAAGCCGCGGCGCCGGCGCTTCCTCGAGACGGAACTGTGCCGTCATCAGAACCTTCGTCACTTCCTCGCGGATGGCGACCAACAGCCGCTCGAACAGCAGGAAGGCTTCCTGCTTGTACTCGTCGATCGGCTTTTTCTGGGCGTAGCTGCGGAGGTGGATGACCTGGCGGAGGGCGTCGAGGGTGCCGAGATGCTCCTTCCAGTGATGGTCGAGCGTCTGCAGCAGGATCTGCTTCTCGACCGACTTCAAGCTCTCCGAGTCGAGTTCGGACGTCTTGGCGATCATCGTCTCTTCGGCGAGCTTCTCGATGCGCTCGGCGATCATCTGCTGCTCGACCGCATCTTCCTGGAGCCAGTCGTCGATCGGCGGCTGGAGCCCGAGGACGTCCGCGATGCCTTCCTTGAGGCTCGCGACGTTCCACTGCTCGGGATAGGTGCCTTCAGGGCAATTGACGTAGACAATCGACTGGACCGTCTCGACGCGCATGTCGGCGATGACGTCGCTGACATTGTCGGCGTCCATGATGTCGGCGCGCTGCTCGTAGATGACCTTGCGCTGGTCGTTCATCACGTCGTCGAATTCGACGACCTGCTTGCGGATGTCGTAGTTGCGCGCCTCGACCTTCTTCTGC
>Ga0068867_100001677_pt1 | contig 15433 bp, 18 predicted proteins | sample KBSMisM32_FD_65649 | JGI IMG/M metagenome (GOLD analysis project Ga0068867, IMG submission 65649) | Miscanthus rhizosphere microbial communities from Kellogg Biological Station, Michigan, USA - KBS Miscanthus M3-2 | ecosystem: Host-associated > Plants > Roots > Rhizosphere > Soil ...
GACAACGCTTTGGATCGGCTCAGACGCTCCCTGAGTTCCAGCTTGGCCTCATCTCGTATTTTTTCTCGCCCCCGTCATCCTGCTGCCTGGAATAACGAGAATGCGCGCCGGCCTCAGATTCCAAGGTCTTCGTGGTGACGCGACCCGCCGATACAGACACGATGACCGCCCTCTTGTGGTCGATCCAAATGCCCACTGTGTGGTTCATTAGCACCTCGTACACGCGTCCCGGAACGCGGGTGCATCTTGGCACCTTATAACACGCGCTGCATAAGTGTCGCAGCACGCTCTGGACTCAGGTGTCTCAAACGAACATGCTCAAACGCGCCTCGCGCGTTACCGTGTCAGTAGAGGAACGCGCTCATGGCGACGACCAAATTCATTCTGCGAATTGGTCTGGCGTGCTTGTCGCTGCCCGTGTGGGGTTGGGTCTTGGGCCGCTTCGGGTCGGTCGAACAGTGATCGTGCCCGCCAGATCGCGCGACCTGCGCGCCGAGCTACGCGAGTCCCGTCGCGGTCGCGAAGCTGCGGCGCCTCGAGCGGCGCAGCGACTGCATGTCATGTCGGAGCGCCTCGTTCGCCTCGCAGCTGCGAAGACGTTTCGGCGGGTGCGAGTCAGCAGTTAACGGAACCGCGACACGCAGGAGAACTGCCCGTCCTTGTTGTTCCAGAGATCCACGCGGGTCTTCCGCGCGAACGGGCGGGCAAGATCGCAAGCCTGCTTATTCGTCTCCGCGAGGAACTGGGGGCGGCCTTCGTAGATGCTCACGCTAAACATAGATGCTGTCGAAGCGTCATCGCTCTTGCATACGATGACGTCGCCGGTAGTCGGAATGGAGGTGGTCATAGCGCCAGCCTACTACCGAATCATCCCCTCGCGTGTTCAATCCGGCATAGGCGCGAAAGCCAGTCGGCCGATCAGATCTGGGCGAGGACCCTCCACACCGCCGCATGCGCTTCCGACCCGATACGGTGGCTGGGGCATGGCGGCATCAGAGCAGACCGCAAGCGTCTTGACAATGCCCGTGACCTGTCACGATTTCGTGATTGGGACGCGGACCTCGATTGGTTGATCGAGCACGAGCGTCAGCGCGGCACCACGCGCCAGCCTGATCTCATCGCCAGGAGTCGCCAGCACAACGGCGGCGCCGCCGCCGCCGCCAACGGCGGTACCAATCGCGGCGCCCTTCTTCCCGCCGATGATTCCGCCGATGATCGCCCCGCCGGCCGCGGGAATCCCGATCTTGGCGGCGTCTTCACCCTTCGTCGCCGGCGCTACGAGCTCGGTGCGCGCGACGATCGAAGAACGCTCGGCGCGCCCCGCGACGGAAATGGATACGAACCGAAGTGCCAGACTCGCGCGCCCCTTCACCTTTCCGGATTGTTGAACCGACGCCACTTCGCCCCTGACGATGCTGCCGGCGGGGAAAACGTCGAAGCCGTCGACCACGACTGCATCGGAGAGCGTCGCCTCGACCGGATCCTCAACGCGGCTCGTATCGGAACCCACGGCCGAATCAAGGCGCACGACGAGCTTCGTGCCTGCCGGCACTGTGAACTCGCGGAACCTGGCGACCGGGGGCAGCGGCTCCGGTTTGGCTTTGTCCACTACTCGTACGTCGGCGATCTGATCGCGGGGGACGGCACGGCTGGTCACTCCCGCCCCCACCTTCACCGTTCGTTCGTCGCGTCCGACGAGCGTGCCGTGTACCACGCCGCCATCCTGCCGGACGATCTCGACTTCCGCCCCGACGGGCACTTTGTCGACATCAGGGCGACTGGCACATCCTGCGGCGGACATCGCGCAGGCGAGGGCAAGGCCTGAAAGGCGCATCGTCATATGTTCCATAGGTCTCGATAAGATACGCTGCTGCCGGCGGCTCGTCTGTGCACTAATGCACAATCCCGTGGAGGTCCTAGAGTACGCGTCCAGTCGCGCAACACAACGCTCAGGAGAGTTCGTGCTGCCAGAGTGCTACTGCGGCTTGCCCGGCTTCGTGAGGCCGAGTGTCCTGAGCGTGGTCCGCGCCTCTTCCAGAAACTGCATCTGAGCCAGGTTCGCACTGAGCGCATCAGCCGTGGCTGCGACCGCCGCCACGGTAGCGTGGCGGGCTTCTTCGGCGGCCTGCCGCGCCGCTTCGGCCGCGTGCCGAAGCGCCTCGCGCTCCTCCCGGATTCGCTCGAGTTCCTCGCGGGACTGCTCGCGAAAGACTCTGCCCTCCTCGGCAAGCACGCGAAACTGTTCCGCGTTCTTCCTCGCCGATTCCGCCGTTACCCGATGCTCTTCGGCGGTGTCACGCCCCCGATCCGCCTCCTCGCGAAGGTCTTCAGCGTCTTCCCGCCACTTCTCGGCCGTGGCCAGGTTCGACTCCGGCGGTGTTCTGTCGTCAGGCATATGCGCCTCCTGGACGAATCACTCTCCGTCGAGATGCAAGAAACGGGTGTGATTGCAGGTGAACCAGGCGCCCACCCCCCAATCGACGCGCGAGCTGGACCCGCGTCTATCCCCTCCTCGTACCGGGTGCATTTCATGCACGCGAGCGCAGGGACCATGCTGATTTCGTAGAGATCGGCACGAGCGCTCCACCGCGACACCAACACATCGCCCGCGCTGATCGCGGGTACAGGAACGGACTGCATCTTCACTCACGGTAGCCGAGACCGCATCGCGGGCGCTGTTCGTTAGTGCACAGGCGGCTCACGACCCCTCTCCGGACCTCCCCGATCGATAGACGGGTGCGATCGCAACTGCTGTCACCGCTCATCGATGTCGGTGCCGAATCGTGGTTTGCTTCCTCACTAGTTCGTCTCTCCAGCCGAGCCAGAGACGAGTCTTGGAAACGGCTTACGACTGCGGTAACGCGTCCTCTTCGATTCCCGCAGAAAGTCTCCGCTTCCTGTGTGGTGTGGCGCTTGCTCACCGTGTCGACCTTGGACGCCAGGGTTAGACCTACTTGGAGGTTGGTGACGATGACCGAGAAGAGTTTGTACGACCGGCTTGGCGGCGTCTTCGCCATCGCGGCGGTGGTTGACCACTTCAGCGACGCGGTTGTGAAGAACCCGATTGTAGGGATAACTTCGAAGAATCCAGCCCTCAGGGAGTGGCACACAGAGAGGTTGGACAGGTTGCCGGGGCTCAAGTTCATGCGAACCCTTTGGGTTTGCGCCGTGGCGGGCGGGCCGTTCCAATACACGCCGACAAGACCGGGAAAGACTGCGGTGGGTCTCGAGGAAGCGCATCGCGATCTCAGGATCTCACCCGACGAATTCGACGAGGTCGCGGCTGAACTTGGACGCACCCTTGACCTCGTCAAAGTCCCGCGGCGCGAGAAGGAAGAAGTCCTCGCCGCCTTCGCAGCTCACAAGAACGAGGTAACGGCGGGCTATATGACGGCGCGATGAGCTGCGGATTTTCTTGCGCCTGCCCGCACGCCCACACAGGTTTACGCTGCGAGCGCCACTTGCTTTCGGACGTTCGCAACAGACGACGAGCGAAAGGTCTACTCGCCCGCCGGCTGAGGCCCAATCGCGTCGGTCGCCTGCCGGAAGAGAGCGAAGAGTCGTTCCACGTATTCGATGTCTTCCCTGCGCGCTGCGGACTGGGCCAAGTTGTAGTCGATCACAGCGGCGAGGACGAGGGCTGCCAGCCGCGAGTCGCCGCTCAAGATGTGGGCCGTGGAGAGCCCCGTCGAGGCCAGCTCTCCACCGGCGAGCGGCAGAGTGATCCAGGGGCCGCGTCCGTCGACGGCGACGAAGAACTGTCCGCTGGCATCGAAGTATTCCACCAGCTCCTTCGATAGCGTCCCATTGGGTTCATAAAGCGTGAGGCGCTTTTTCAGCACGTCTGGAACATCCGACCGCTGGCCGAGCGGCCGAACCGATGCCTGGAATCCCTGACCGAGTTCCCGCCACCGCGCCGTCGAACCCTCGATCTTAGTCACCTCGTCCCGCTTCTCGTTGCCGATCTCGGAAAGGCGTCGAAAGACGCTTGCGTTCATTGTCGAGAGCGTCGACCATCCCGAGTCACGGCTCACCGCCACAGCCAGCGCGCGGCGGATCTCGTCTTGCCGGCGTCTCAGTTGCCATTGCTCGAGCGTGAGCTGCGCCGCCCGCGGCGACATGAAATCCCTCGACGACTCGAGGATGCGGAACGGCGAGAGCACCTCGTGGTAGAACATCGAGCCGAGCGCGACTTCACGGAAGCCTCCGAAGAACCACCACGGCATCAGGGCGACGCTCTTGTAGGTGTTCTCCATCGGAAACAGCACGTCGGTGCTCCGGCCGTACGTCCCCGGAAGCTGTGGATATCGGCGGACTCGCAGGTGAAGCTCCGGATGCTTCAACGCGCGCGCGACCAGCGCCTTGGCCAGCCCCTTGGGCGTCTGCATCGTCACGCCGCCCGTGCGGTCGCCGATCACCTCGATCTTCGGCAGGATGAGATCGAAGATGCGCCGCGCCTGGTCCGAGCAGTTGCGATAGAAGAAGTTGAATCGAGATTTGTTTGGTGCCGCATTGAACGCGGCCACCAGCGCCGCGTCGTCAGCGGCCGTGGTCTCGACCGAGTAGATGTAGATGGTTCGGTCGAAGCGGGTGGCGAGGGCCGCCTTCCACTGGCCTTCCGGCAATTCGCCGTCGGCGCCGGCCGTCAGCGCGGAGGAAAACAGCGGACCGAACTCGAATTGCTCGATGGCCCGCTGCAGGCCGTGCGTGCCGATGACCGGTGCGAGCTCGGCCGTCCCGAAACCGTGCATGAATACCTCGAACGGCACGATGGCCCAGTCATAGTTCTCGCGCTCGCTGAGCGGGGCGTACTTGCTCACGACACCGCCATGTTCTTCCGGGTGGCACAACCGCATCTTCACCGGGCTTCCGTCGGGGCAGATATTTGAGAAGTACGTACCGGTGTGCCCGACGCGAGTGAAGAAGCCCAAAGCATCGATCGGCTCGAGGACGAGGAGGCCAACCTCGCCACGACTCGGGCTGGCGGTCAGCAGCGCGAGACCGATGATCAGGAGCAGCCGCCTGGGAGTGATGAACACCGTCCCTCCTGAGCACGGCGCCGCGGGCCGTCGAACGATGCGATCGGCCCGCGGGAAGTTCGCCGCGTTCGTCAGTCCGTGCTTTCCCGGGATGAGTACCGGTTGAGCAGGGAAAGCAGTGTGTCCGCGGCCTTGGGCGCACCGACGCCCTTCGTCACGATGTCGCGATTTTCCAGCCGCTTGCCATAGAGCGTGGCGTTGTCGTCGAGGTCTTGACGCAGCGTCGCCCCTTGCAGGGCGAGACCGGCAAACAACCCCTGCGATCGCGACCACGACAGGATGTCCGCGTGTAACTGCGCGTCCGTCTGGGCCGTCGCGGTGCGTCCCACCGGGCCGGCGGCGACGGAGCCCTCCGCGCCAAGCGTGAATTTGCTCTCCAGCAGCTTCTGCGAGCCGCGCTCAGTCATGACCAGCATGATCAAGTCGGTGGACGAGCCGCCGATCTGGAACCCGACGCTGCCGCCTTCGATGCGAACGGTACCCGGAGCCGACCAGCCCGCGCCGCTCTTGTTGCGACACGACAGGTACCCTTTCCCGTACTTTCCTCCAAAGACGAACGCGGCCGTCTTGAGGTCCGGAACGATCACAATGCAGTGCGCCTTCTCGAGCAGATCCTGAGGAATGCCCTTGTCCGGCGCCGCCATGATCTCGGAGAACACGGCCGCGGCTGCGCCGAGTCGCTGAACCGGTTCGTTGTCTGCGGCAACGAGCGGCGTCATCGCCAGCGTCGTCGTCACGATAGTCGCAGTAATCAATCTCACGTTTGCACCTGCCTTCCGCTTTGCACGCTAACACCGGACGCGTAGCCGACGATGTTCTGTTTGGGACGTGCTACTTCTTCGCACGTCGATCCGTTGGCTCTTGCCGACCGAGATCTCCAGGCGCATAGCGACGTCTCTCCGGCCCCGCGCCCGTAGTCGTAGCCACGCCTCCACCGAACCGATTCTTTCTGCGTGACCTGGGGTGATTCTCTCCCCGGCTGATGCCTGTCGCCTGTCTCAAACAGAACAGCGCGCTTCGATGGCGCTATCGCCGCGCGCGGAGGCACCGTGTGTGACCGGGTTGAGTACTGAAGTCGCTGGGACGACTATCGCTGGCGCGCAGCCAGGGCACCTGATGTCGCGTGGGTCAGTCGCGCAAGACAACGCTCACGTCGCGGCCAAGCGCGGCCTGAAGATCGTTGCGCCGACTGTCGTTCTGCTTTTGAACAGACGCACCGTGAAGCCGTCAAACAGGCACGGGTCTGGTTCTGCGACGGTCAGGTCATGAGTGGCCAATCGTCATCGCGTACCAGAAAAAAGGTAGAGGCGCGACTCTATTTCACGCTGACCGCCGCTGGAGTCACGCCGCGCGGTTAGCCTCGTCCACTGCGCCTGCCAAGCTTGAAGCTCTTTTGCCCCATCTGTTTGCCTCTGGGTTCCCCCATCCGCTTGTCGATTCGTTCTTGCGGCTGGGGCTTCCGATGACGTTTCCCAGGGGCATCGACTGGTCCCCCACTACGGCTGACGACCGTGGCTGCTGTCGGCATGACCGGTGTTTGTCGCTGTGACGTGTCTTCTCGAGTCAGGTGAGCCAACAAGTCGACGGCGGTATCCCGAATGCGGCCCAGTTCGGTGGTCAGTACGATGCGGTCAAGCGAACTCTCGCCTTTAGCCCGAACCGTTGCGACGAACACGCCGAGCTGGTCTGCAAACGCGACAAGCCGTTGTTCGATGAGATCTCTGCTCAATTGTCGTTTGGGTGTGGCCGTAGGCATTGTCATGACTCATCGTTGAAGCGGATCGATTGAGCCGCGCGCTGGTATACCGGTATGTGTCCTGCCGCGCGTCGGCGATACAGTAGAACATATTGCCATCGCCGAGCCGCGTCGTAACCATGGTGACCCGCTTTTCTCTGGCCGGTCACTTCAGGACGTTCTTCAGTGTCGTCCCGACCCGTTTCGGCCGGACGCTTTCGTGTTCTGGAAGTCGCCGGCCGAATCGGGTCCTCATGCGAACTGGACCAGGAACCACACGACCAGAGCCGCGACGATGAGCAGCAGCAATAGGCGCATTCTCGTGGCCGTTCGCCGATCATTTGCCGCACCTCGCGCCTGCCAGTCTCGCCACCCTATTTCCGGTTCCACAACGGAGATGACCGCAGTCTGATTCGTCATCGAGTCCTCCTGAATGCTCTCGAACGTGGTTTCGGTGAGGGTTATTCCACCGTGGCTTCGACGGATTCGAGTATTTGCAAGTGTACGGACCGGGGACGCACTGCGCTGTTCCCGAGTGCACAGGCCATACAACACATTCGTGCCCCTGTGGGCACGGCGGGGACGGCCGAAAAACACCGCCTCGCCAGTCTCGTGCGCTGTGCGATCGAGAACAGCGCGAGGCACGTCCAATCGATACAGTCGTGCGGTGGCCGTGGTGCCGCTGAGGTCGAACCATATGCTGCTGATCGTCGGCGTCGTCATCGTGCTGATCGCGGTTGTAATCAGTCCCAAAATGCGGGTGCCCGGTGGCGTGAACGCGAGCACACTCGGCTGGATGAGCGATAAATGGCTCGCCGAACATCGGGCGTCGCACTCACGGTAGGTGTTCCAAACGCCCTCCGGTCGAGGACTCGATCGAGACCAGGACGTGCGAGACGGCGCTTCTGTTCCCGCAGCGATTAACAAGCGTCTCAACGACGGCGCCACAACTCAGCTGGATGGCGTTCTCCAGTCGTGCCCGAGTATTTGCACCATTTGCGACAATCCGGTATTCGTGTCACGCTGGATGCGAATGGCGCTCAGTGACGGGTCGTAAGCTCCAGGGATCTACCGCCGGCAGCGGGAAGAGCATGCGCAGGTCCAAGCACGCCCCGGCGACGAAACCCGCTGCGCTCATCGAGTGGCCCGACGTGCAAGTGCACCGGGTCGTATACGAGGCCAAAGCAACGATCTTTGCTCAGGGCGATCCGGCGACGAGCGTCATGTACATCGAGCGGGGCACCGTCCGTCTCTCCGTGTTGTCGCACGCCGGAAAAGAGGCCGTCATCGCCGTACTGGAGCCTGGCCATTTTTTTGGTGAGGGGTGTCTGGTCGGGCAGACACACCGGATGGCAACGACGTCGGCCATGTCTGCGTGCACGATCATCGTCGTGGAGAAGGGAGAGATGGTGCGACAGCTCCACGCTCAACCGGCCTTCGCCGATCGATTCTTGCGGCACATGCTGACGAGAAACATCCGCATCGAAGAAGACCTCATCGACCAGCTCTTCAACTCCAGCGAAAAGCGCCTCGCGCGCACGCTCCTGCTCCTGGCGCGTTACGGGGAGCCCGAGGCGTCTCACCGCGCTCTGCCAAGAGTGTCACAGGAAACGCTGGCCGAAATGGTTGGGACCACGCGCTCGCGCGTGAACTTCTTTTTGAACAAGTTTCGGAAGCTTGGCTTCATTGAGTACAACGGCGGCTTGAAGATCAACAACTCTCTCCTCAGCGTCGTGCTGCGGGACTGATCGGCCCCGACGCTACTGGCGCTCTGGCAGGATGATGCTGTCGGCCGATGGGCTGGCGCCTCGCCCACTTACGGTTTCGCGCTCGAGCGCCCAGACTGCGTAGGCTGCGACAGTCGCTAACCGAGGTGCATCCCACCGCTGACCGCATATCGTGCAGCGCCATCCGCCACCTGCCGCAAGTGCGTCCTCGCTCAACGACATCTCGATCGTGTGGCACAGCGGACACGTGGCATATCGCTGGATAGCAGGTTCCGGACGTGCGGTGACCGGTTCTGGTTGCGGGAAATTGCTGACCATCACGTACCTCAATTCGGTGAATCGTTGATTTTCGGCGGTGTGCCTCGTGACCGAGTCGCCTCGCGGATTGCGTCACGGGCACGGGCACTCAATGCCTTCGACAGCAGAATCAACTTGAATTCAGAGGAACGTATCCCGGAGGAGCGTCACTGATGAAGAGTCGTTCTCCCATTGAGCCAGGACAACGGAGTCTCGAAGCATCGTCCGAGATACATCCTGCGCCTTAGCCAGCTGCCCGCCAACGAAGCCAGCTAACGCCGTCGTGACGCACGCACTCACGATGTCGGTTCCGGTCATTGCACTGCCAGTCTGACAGGATTGGCCGCAGGCGTCTGTTCCGCATTGCACAGTCGCTCGACGGGCGCCAGACGCTTTGCGAGTACCAAAGTCGATGGTGCCTGGTGACTCCCTCTCACAACGACGCAACCCGGCGGTGCCCCGCCTGATTCTCCGGAACTGGCGCGACCACGACTGCGTCGCCGCAGCGATGCTGTCAGCTATTGGACAGCGTGGTGCGCGCCTTCGCGATAACCTCGCCACGTGGGTTGACACATCTGTGAAGCTGCTGATTCAACCGGAACATGGGATTGCGCCACTGGTGGCGGCGATCAGGCACGCGCGAACGAGCGTCAACATCGTCATCTTCAGGTTCGATCGAGCCGAGATCGAGGCGGCGCTCAAGGCGGCCGCCGGTCGCGGTGTGGCGGTAACGGCGCTCATCGCCTCGACGAACAATGGCGGCGAGAAGGAGCTGCGCAAACTCGAAATGCGACTCCTCGCCGCCGGCGTGACCGTCTCGCGTAGCGCGAGGGATCTCGCGCGCTACCACGACAAGCTCCTGATAATCGACCGAACTGTCCTCTACATGCTCTCGTTCAACCTAACCTGCCTCGACGTCGATCACAGCCGGAGTTTCGGAATTGTCACCAGCAAGAAGGCGGTCGTTCATGAAGCGCTAAAGCTGCTCGAAGCGGACAATGAGCGGAGATCGTACGAAGCGGGCCTCAACACCTTTATCGTCAGCCCTGTCAACGCGCGGAAAGAGCTTGTCGGTCTGATCCGGCGCGCCCGAAAACAACTGCTCATCTACGACCCGCACCTCGTGGACGTCCGCATGCTCAAAGCCCTGCAAGAGCAGAGGCAAAATGGCGTCGACGTCAAGGTGATCGGGTCCGCCGGTCGCGGCGGCCATCGTCTCAACGTTCGAGTGCTCGCGGGTTTTCGGTTGCACGCGCGCGCGATCATCCGCGATCGGCGCGAAGCGTTTGTCGGCAGCCAAAGCCTCCGGAAGGCGGAACTTGATTCGCGGCGCGAGGTTGGACTCATCGTCCGGGACGTGAAGGTGGTGCGCCGCCTGCGAGATACCTTCCAGGCAGATTGGGCTGCCACGGAGTCCGCCGAAGTCAATCGTGTCACGCCGAGGCAGCTGACGAAGACGCTCGACGCGCAGATGCGACAGCTGTCACGGCTCGATCCCGTGGTGAAGGCAGCGCTGAACGACGTGGTGTCGAAGACCGATGGCAGCGCCATGCTCACAACGAGACAAGTGAAAGCCGCGGTGGAGAAGGCCGTGAAGGAAGCCGTGCGTGAGCGAGTACAGGAAATGCTGAACGAGTCGGCGCAGGAGTGAGATGACGCGACCGGATCAGTGGGTCTCGCCCTGCCCTTGGAGCACACGCTGCCGGATCCCTCGTCCGCAGTCGCGATGGCGGCAAAAGGTGTTCAGTTTGGGACAGACCGTTCACGCGGACCGACGTACTGTGAGCGCGTCGTTTCGAACTTAGGTTGCCCGTCTAGACGTAGTCCCCCAATTTCTAGGCATTTGGCGGCCTTCAGCCATGACACACGCGCATCCGCGCGAGATCTGTCGAATAGAACCCGCGCGCCAGGAGCCTCACCATGTTGCAAGAATTCATTTCAGCCAATCGCGAGGCGATCGTTTCACGCGCGAGTCAACGGGCTGACGGGCGTGTGTGGCCATCCAGGGCACACAGCGAGTTCGAGCATGGCGTTCCGCTCTTTCTCCAACAGCTCGAGCAGATGCTTCGACTCCAACTGCCGGACACGCCATGTAGTGCCGACGCGATCCCAGACACCGCAACGCGGCACGGCGCGGAGCTGTTCTCAGCCGGTTTCACGCTCTCGCAGGTCGTGCACGACTACGGCGACGTCTGTCAGGCGATTACGACGCTCGCCGAGGAGTGTCGGGCGCGGGTGACGGTCCAGGAATTTCAGCTTCTCAACCATTGTCTGGATATCGCGATCGCGGCAGCCGTGACGGAGCATGCGCGCATCACCGCGGAGCAACGGACGGCACACGAGACGGAACATCTCGGACGGGCGGCTCATGAACTGCGGGATCTTCTCAACACTTCGCTTCTCGCCTTCCAGGCTCTGAAACGCGGTGACGTCGCGATCAACGGAAGCACCGGGGCGGTGCTCGGCCGGAGCTTGTTGGGCCTTCGCGACACAATCAACGGCGCGCTGACGGAAGTCCGTTTAACGTCCGGCAAGCAGCGGCGTGAACGTCTGCCAGTGATCCAATTGCTCGACGAGATTGCATCGATGGGCGTCCTTCATTCCGAGTACCGCCGCGTACGGTTCACGGTGGACGCGGTCGATCCCACGCTCGCCGTCGATGCGGATCCGCAGCTTCTCACCTCCGCCGTGACGAACCTGTTGCAGAACGCGTTCAAGTTCACGGCCGAAGGGGGCCACGTGTCGCTGCGCGCGCACGCCGACGCGGGACGACTCGTTCTCGAGATCGAAGACGAATGTGGCGGTTTTCCCGAGCACCTGGAGGTTTCATTCGAGCCGTTCGCCGAGCGCCGTCGGAGCGATCGCTCAGGTCTCGGCCTCGGTCTGGCGATAGCCCGCAAGGCCATGCATGCTCACGGCGGCGACATCCATATTGACAACCTGCCCGGGAAGGGGTGCATCTGCGTGATCGAAATGCCGCTCGCCGCCTGCGCGACGGCGTCACCGGGCACGACCTAAATGGGGGCGAGAGCACGCATCACTTCTTGCGGAACTTCTTCCCTGCCGCTGGCGTCAATCGTCCTGCAACAGGCCGTTTGAGATCCTCTCGATTGCGCCTCGCCATCTGGTCCGCAGCCGACTGCGCGATTTCCTTACCGCGTTGGTCGGAAAGCCCCGCACCGCCCTCGTCTTCCCAGCCGGAAATTGCGTCCGGTTGTTCGTCGGTATTGTTCTTCGTAGCGGTTCGTGTCGGCGTGTGCCACGACGAGATGCGGGCGGCGTCACGATCACGGTCGGACGCTGTTCCCGAGAGTTGCATCATCAGATTGGTCATACTCACCTCGGTTCACCACGCCCCCCGCGACGTTCATGCCCGCAGGAACAGATCGCCTGACACGTCCGTGCTTGTTCTCAAGGACTGACGAGACGTGAACAGCTCGTTATCGCAACGCCTTTTGAATGCTTTGCGATGTGGTCTGGACAGGCTCTCTCCAATACCGCATGACGACCAACGGAGGGACAACGGCGAACGCGAGAAGAAGGGCCCAGGCCGAGAAGGTGAAGTCTCCGTAGAGCGCCACGGCGAACAGTACACACACCCATACGGCAGAGATCGTAGCTTTCATGTATTTCGGTTGCATGATGGAAGTCTATCGACTCTGTGCAACTTTCGATGTTCTCAAATGCACACCCGTCGTGGCGCGGGCGAAGACCCGCCGGATGAGCCACCTTCAGGCCGGAGAAAGAACCGAATCACGTCACTGCTACGTCACGACTCGGTTCGGTTCTCGGAATGTCCTGTCGTCCAGTGCCTACATCGTTATACGCCGAGCATCTCTCTGGTGTTCGGCAGGCGTCGTTGCAGGCGTATCAAAACCCTTTGTTTTGTCGTCGGGCGGCGGCTCATCCGATGATTCGGTAGGGTTCTTGTCTTCGTCGCCGCGCTCGTGCGGCTCAGGGTCTACAGCAAACCTGTTCGGTTTCTTGTTCATCACCTATCTCGCCTTGATTGGGCAGCAAGGCGAGTACCGCGCCCCTTGCCAGGTGGCCGATTCTGCGAAGCGGTCGCTAGACTGCGTTTCCCGACGCCGGGAGGGGTCGTGCGACGAATAGCCGGCGACAAGGCCGTGCAATGAGCCTTGCCCACCGGTTGGCTCGACTCACGCGAGCGCTGTCGGTCGCGATGCCGGTGTTTGCGTACATCTGTCGGTAGAGCTTCGAAATCAGAACAAATGCCACGCGCGAACGCAGCGTCGGTGCGCACCGCGAGCGCACCCAGATACGGCGAAGACTGTAAAACCGATCCCACACGGCCTGCGTCCGCGCACGAATTTCGTCAGGGGTCATCACCGGGTGAGGGGCGTACACCTTTGGCCGTTGTGCCTGCGGGATGAGCCAATGGCGTGTGATGGGAATGCCGGCCACGTGGTCTGCCGCTGCGCCAACCTTCTTCTCCCACGCCTCGAAGTCGACGGTGCCAGGATAGGGCGTCAGCATGACGAACTGCGCGAAGGCAACTTCCGCGCGCTCTGCGACGTCTGCTGTCGCGTCGAAGGTCGACGGTCGATCGCTCGGCAGCCCAAAGATGAACGAGCCGAGGACGTAGACGCCGTGCTCACGGAATTTCTTCAGCCGATTCACCAACGCCTCGCCAGCCTCGTTGAAGTTCTTGTAGACGTCTTTCAACCCTTCGGGCGTGACGGCTTCGACGCCGACGAGCGCCCCCTTGATGTGGGCGCGCCGCATCGCCTCGAGAAATGACTCGTCCTCAGCCGCTTCCATGGTGATTTGCGTGAAGAACACCATGTCCGGCGACAGTTCCGCCAACCTGCCCATCAGCTCGAATCGCTCCGCTCGTAAGGCTCGCAGCTCTTCGAGCCGAGTGACATTGCCCTGCCGCTCCGCCATTGCCAGATCCGCCAACGTGACGGGATAAAAGTTGTCGTCAGCCAGGGCCACGAACCGGAACCCCTGACGACGCAGCTCGACGATCTCGTCGACGACGCTGTCGACGCCGCGCTGCCGTGGCTTCTGCCCGTCGGTACGCCACACCGAGCAGAACGAACAGTGTTTCGGGCATCCACGCACCGTCTGCACCGAGCCCCACATGTACCGCCCCCGCGGCAGGAGGTCCCACCGCGCCGGGACGAAGCGGTCGCCGGACACTCGTCCGCCCTCGTAGCGCCGCTGGAGGGTGCCCCGCGCCGCGTGGTCGATCACAAGCGGCCAAACCAGATCGCCATCGCCGCGGACGACGGCATGCGCGCCGCCGAGATCATGCGCCTCGTCTGGATAGAGCGTGGCGTGTATCCCGCCGAAGACCACCGTCGCACCCCTGGCTCTCGCCGCCGTGCCGATTTCGTATCCACGTAACGCATTGCCGGTGTGAATCCCTATTCCAACGATGTCACCGCCCTTGATGGTGTCGAGGTCGAGTGGCTCGAGCGTTTCATCGACGATCTGTGGCGGACCGTACGCGGCCGGCGTGGCTGCGCCGAGCACGAAGAGCCAGCGCGGCGTGATCACGCCAACGCCGAATGAGAGATGGCTGGGGTTCACCAGATGGACACGCATCGCCGTCGAGACGACGGAGCTCGCAATCGCGCGAGCGGGGAAATATTGGAGAGAAACTGCTCCTGACATCGTCACGCTCCTGCGCGGTAGCTCAATGGGCTGCCGGAAACTTGGAGGCTGAGGCGACGTCACAAGTGGCGTGGCACCAGTCTGGCGGAAACGTAGTCTACCGTACACTTCACCGCTCGCCTGAAGGGGCTGCGTGATACGCTTGCCGTCCTGCTTTTCTGAGCTGTGCTCGCAGTCGATACGCGAACTGTGCCCCTCCAGTCTCATCGAAGCGCCTGATTCATTCAGGTTGATTCAGAGGAGACGTCATGCGGAGGCGGACACGATTTTCGACCCGCGTGCTTCCTGACGGCACACTATTACAGAACCGGTTGCTGGCTGCCCTGCCCACCGCAGATTACGATCGAATCGCCAGGCACTTGCGTATGCAGTCGACGGTCGTTGGCGACACCATTCACGAAGGTGGCCGTCGCATCAACGACGTCTATTTCCCGAACGGCGGCGTCTTCTCGATTACCAATCGAATGCGCGATGGCGAACTGGTGGAGGTCGCCACCGTCGGTCGCGAAGGCATGCTCGGCATCGGCGTGTTCCTGGGCGATCGCTCGGGTTCAGGGCGCACGATGCAACAGGTTCCTGACGGTCCCGTGGTCGCGCTGGCCGTGACGTCATTCCTCCGAGAAACAGCGATTGACGGGATCTTTCGCGCGATGATGGCGTCATACGCGCAGGCAACTCTCTTGCAGACGATGCAGTGTACCGCCTGCAACGCCCTGCACGACGTTTCGCAACGCTGCTGCCGTTGGCTGCTCCAAATTCACGACCGAGTGGATACGGACGACTTTCCGCTGAAGCAGAAGTTTCTTGCCGTCATGCTCGGTGTGCGTCGTCCGACTGTGACCGACGCTCTACGCACGCTCAAAGGGGCCGGACTGATCTCCACTCGGTATGGCCGCATACGCGTACTCAGGCGCAAACGACTCGAAGCTGCTTCGTGTGAATGTTACGCCGCGATCCGCGGTCATTTCGCGCGACTCGGGCTCTAGCGTACG
>Ga0068867_100001682_pt1 | contig 15425 bp, 13 predicted proteins | sample KBSMisM32_FD_65649 | JGI IMG/M metagenome (GOLD analysis project Ga0068867, IMG submission 65649) | Miscanthus rhizosphere microbial communities from Kellogg Biological Station, Michigan, USA - KBS Miscanthus M3-2 | ecosystem: Host-associated > Plants > Roots > Rhizosphere > Soil ...
CGCGCCTTCGCGGCTGAAGCGCAGGCGTTTGCCAGACGAGGAACCGAGCGCCAGCAGCACCAGCATGACTGACAACGACCGAGATGCGGCCGTAACCTCGCGCCATCGTTAAGCGCCGCTCGCGGCTGAGCGGCAGTGCGTTAGGCGTCGATCGCACGTAACCATCCGAACTGGGGTGGAGGCCCCGCACACATCATCCCGTTCGCCAGCGTGATCGGGCTCGTTGATCGACATCGGGCTCGCTGAAACAACCGCGACGCGCAAACTCTTCACCATTGATCTCGAGGGCCTCGCGGCCTATCGTGTGCGCCGAGGCCACGTCACGACGCCGTTGAAATCATCCCCTGAATCCGTATGCCGTGACGGTCAACGCGCGCAGGTCCGCGTGCTGCTCGTCGCCACTGTGTCGCTCGTTTCAGCCTGGTGTGGGTCGTCGGCACCGGACTCTCCAGCCCCGGACACGATCTTCGTCGGTCACTTCATCACCCTCGACGCCTCGCGGCCACTCGCCGAGGCGGTGGGCGTGAAGAATGGACGCATTGTCTCGGTCGGTTCCCGCTCGGAGGTCGAACGAGGCCGCTCTGGCCCGGCGGCAACCATTGAAATCCCCGGCGTCGCGCTCCCCGGGTTTGCCGATGCGCACGTCCACCTCGCGTCACTCGGACAGCAGCTCGAACGGCTGGACCTCAGAGGACTGACCAAGGAGCAGGTCCTCGAGCGAGTCAGTGCCGCGGCGCGCGAGGCGCCGCCGGGTGCCCTGGTGTCCGGCAGCGGATGGGACCAGGGGTTTTTCAGCCCGCCCGTGTTTCCCACCGCGTCGGATCTCGACGCGGTGAGCGGCGATCACCCGATCGTCCTCAGCCGCATCGACGGCCATTCGAGCTGGGTCAATTCCAGGGTGCTGGCGCTGGCGGGGATCTCACGCCGCACGCCCGACCCCGCGGGAGGCCGCATCGAACGGAACGCCGCGAAGGAGCCGACCGGCATCCTCGTGGATCGAGCGCAGGACGCGCTGAGCGGTGTCAGGCCCGCAGGGGCAGCAGGCGCGGATCGTGAGCGGCGGGTTCGCGCCGCCCTCCAGCAGTACGCCCGCTGGGGGTTGACGAGCGTTCACGACGCCGGGACGGATCTGGAGACGATCGCCGTCTACAAAGATCTGCTCGCGCGCGGTGACCTGACCGTTCGCGTCTACGCGATGGCGAGCGGAAAGACCGCGACGGATGACTACCTGGCGAGCGGTCCGGAGGTCGATCTCGGCGACGGGCGCCTCACCATCCGAAGCTTCAAAGTGGTTGCGGACGGCGCGCTCGGTTCGAGAGGCGCCGCCTTGACCGACCCATACGCGGACGCCCCGGGGGAACGGGGACTGGATCTCGTCAGCGACGGCGAGCTGGACCAGCTAATCAAGGCCGCACGCGCGAAGGGCTTTCAGGTCAACGTGCACGCGATTGGCGACCGCACGGTGCGCCGTGTGCTGGATGCCTTCGAGCGCGGCGGCATAACCAGCCAGGAACGGTTTCGCATCGAGCATGCGTCGATGATCGCCCCTGCCGACCGCGCGCGTTTCGCGCGGCTCGGCGTCATCGCCTCCGTGCAGCCGGTCTTCGTCGGCGAGTACAGCCGCTGGGCGGAGGAGCGCGTCGGGCCCGCGCGCATTCGCTGGGTCCTGCCGATTCGCGACCTCATCGCCGAGGGTGTCCCGCTGGCCTTTGGCACCGACTTCACGGCTTCCGATTCGGGTGATCCGATCGCGACGCTGTCCGGCGCAGTGCTCCGGCAAAGCGCCGCCGGCGTTCCGTCCGGCGGCTGGTACAGCGACCAGAAGGTGGACGTGGACACGGCGCTTCGCCTGATGACGGCCGGCCCGGCGCGCGCCGCGTTCGAAGAGCAGCACCTCGGGTCGATCGCGGTCGGCCGCTACGCCGACCTGACGATTCTGTCGCATGATCCGTACGCCCTCGGTGGCGACGATCTCCGGACGCTGCGTGTTCGGATGACGGTCGTCGGCGGCCGTGTCACCTTCGACGCTCGAAGCGCCGATGAGGGGTCGGCTGCCAGATGAACGACGCGTGATGAATGGAGGAGCGATCGTGAGGAAGACTCTCGCTCTCATGGCCTGTCTCGCGATCGCCGCCAGCATGCAGGACGGTGTCCGCGCGCAGACAGGCGCCAGGGGTGCCGAGTGGCGCACCTACGGCGGCGATCCCGGCCACACGAAGTACTCGCCCCTGGATCAGATCAACAAGGACAACGTCAGGAAGCTGCAAATCGCCTGGCGTTGGATCTCGGTCGACGACGAGCTCAAGGCGCGTGCGAAAGCATCCGGCGATCCGGCGCTCGAGATGCTTGCGATCGAGACCTACCTGAACGAAGCCACGCCGTTGATGGTGCACGGGGTGCTGTACACGTCGACCTCGTACAGCCAGATTGCCGCGATTGACGCCCGCACCGGGAAAACGCTCTGGGTCTATGACACCGGGTATTACAAGGAAGGGCGTCCTCCAGAGCACGGTTTTCTGACGCGCGGGCTCGGCTACTGGACCGACGGCAAGGAAGAACGTCTCTTCTACGCCGGCGGGCTGGCCCACCTGCTGTCGATCGACGCGCGAACGGGCAAGCCGGATCCGAACTTCGGCGACAAGGGCAGCGTCGACCTCGCCGGCGGACTGGGCCGGCCGTTCAACAAAGCCACTTACTCGGTCGACTCCCCGCCGGTCATCTGTCGCGACGTCGTCATCGTCGGATCGGAGATGCCGGAGAACGTGACGGGCGCGGACATGCCCCAGGGCCACGTTCGCGGCTTCGACGTCCGTACCGGCAAGCTGAAATGGACCTTCAACACGATTCCGCAGCCGGGCGAGTTCGGCAACGACACGTGGAAGAAGGATTCCTGGTCGACGACCGGCGGCGTGAACATCTGGACGAACATGAGCGCCGACGAGGAGCTCGGCTACGTCTATCTGCCGGTCGGGACGCCGATGAACGACTTCTATGGCGGACAGCGGCCCGGCGACAACCTGTTCGCCGATTCCCTGGTCTGCATCGAGGCCGCGACCGGCAAGCGCGTGTGGCACTACCAGATGGTTCATCACCCGATCTGGGACTACGACCCTCCGGGCGCGCCGAACCTCGTCGACCTGGTCGTGAACGGTCGGCCGATCAAGGCGGTCGCGCAGATCACGAAGCAGGGATTCATCTTCGTGTTCGATCGCGTCACCGGCACGCCGGTGTGGCCAATCGAAGAACGTCCGGTGCCGCAATCCACGCTGCCGGGGGAACAGACGGCGCCGACACAGCCCTTTCCCACCAAACCGCCATTGTTCGAGCGCTTCGGCGTCAGCGAGAACGACGTGCTCGACTTCACGCCCGAACTGAAGGCTGAAGCGCTCGCGATCCTGCGGACGTTCGATTTCGGGCCGCCGTACACGCCGCCGACCGAGCGCGGGACCATCGTCAAGCCCGGCTACAGCGGCGGCGCCAACTGGTGGGGCGCCGCGTTCGATCCCGACACCGGTTTCCTCTACGTCCCGAGCTGGGCCGCGTTTTCGATGGCCGCGATGCGGAAGCAGACAGCTGACAAAGCGTTCATCGGCTACGCCCCGGGGCGAATCCGCGATGCCGGCCTGGGTTGCTGCGTGAAAGGGCCGCGGGGGCTCCCCCTCTTCAAGCCGCCTTACAGCAGCATCACCGCTTACGACATGAATCGCGGTGAGAAGCTCTGGACGATTCCGCACGGCGATGGACCGCGCGATCATCCCGCGCTGCGTGCACTGAACCTGCCGCCGCTTGGTTCGCTGGAGAAGCCGGGCGGGCCGTTGCTGACGAAGACGTTGCTCTTCATCGGTCAGGGGCTGGTCTCGTCGAAGTTTCGCGCCTTCGACAAACGCAGCGGCGAGACCGTTTGGGAGTTCGACTTGCCGGCCAAGTCATCGGCCGCGCCGATCACCTACATGCTGGACGGCCGGCAATACATCGTGATTGCCGTCGGTGGCGGCGCTGAGCGGGACGAGTACGTGGCGTTCACGCTGCCGCAGTGATCCGGCTAACTCTCAGCGACCCGCTGCTTGGGCTACACTCTCCCGCATCATGCGCTCGCGCCGGATCCTGAAAGCCGTCGCCGCCACGGTGGCCTGCGCTGCATTGTTGTGGGGCGCGGCGAGCGCGGTGCTCTATGCGTCGATGCGACAGACGCCTGAACGGTTCGGGCAGATCATGTCGCATGTGCCGGGTGTGGCGATGGCCGTCCTGCCGTTCGAGCCGCTCTGGATGGTCGCGCGCCGCGGTCACCTTCAGGTCGGCGATGCCGCGCCGGACTTCGCGCTGCCCGTGCTCCACGGCGAACGCGTGGTCACGCTGTCGCACGAATACCGGCAGAAGCCGGTCGTGCTCGTGTTCGGCAGCTACACGTGACCGCCGTTCCGCTCGGGAGTTCCCGAGCTCAACCGCCTGTATGAGCAGTACCGGGATCGCGCCAGCTTCCTCGTCGTCTACATCCAGGAGGCGCACCCCGTCGACCTGTGGCAGGTGTCATCCAATGTCGAGGAGGGCGTCCTGTTCGCGTCGCCGCAGACGGCCGGGGAACGTGCCGACACGGCGGCCATCTGCGTGGTGAAGCTGGCGATCAAAATCCCTGCGGTCGTCGACGGCATCGACAATCGCGTCGAGCGCGATTACACGGGTTGGCCGGATCGCCTCTATATCATCGGCACCGACGGGCGGGTTCGCTACAAGAGCGCGCCGGGGCCGTTCGGATTTTCCACCGCGAATCTCGAGCAAAGCCTCGAGCAGGTGCTGCGATCCTCGAGCGGGCAATAGGTGCGAGCGCCCCTCACTCCTGTCGCAGCGCCGTGATCGGATCGACCGCGGTGGCGCGGCGCGCGGGCACCCACGCCGCGACGAGGGCCACGGCCACCAGCAGCACCGCCGACACCCCGATCGTCGCCGAGTCGGCCGGCTCGACGCCGAAGAGCAGCCCCTTCAGGAACCGCGAGAGCGGAATCGCGGCGACGCCGCCGATGACGAGCCCGACGATCGCCATCGCCGCGCCCTCGCCGAGAATCATCCGCTGAATCTCGCCGCGCTGGGCGCCCAGCGCGACGCGGATGCCCAGCTCGTTGGTCCGCTGGCTGACCGAGAACGCGAGCACCCCGGCGACGCCGACCGTGGCGATGACCAGCGCGAGCGCGGCGAACAGGCCGATCAGCGTCGCGTTCAGCCGCTGCGGCGCAATCGCGTCGTCGCGGATCTCCTCGAGCGTCTGGACGTGATCGATCGGCCGGTTCGGGTCGAGCGCGCGGATGGTCTCGACGACGCGGGGCGCGAGCGCGGCGGGCGTGTCGCCGGCGGTCCGCACCAGCAGCGTCGACGGGGCGAACTGCTGCGTGTCGGGCTGAAACATCGTGTGCATCGGCGCCTGGTCGATCCCGTCGGCGCGGGTGTCGGCGGCGATGCCGACGATCTCCCACGGCGCCGACCACGTGACGGCGCCGGTGATGCCGTTGATCTGCTTGTAGCTGATGTGCCGGCCGATGGCGCTGCCGGTCTTGAAGTAGTACTTCGCCATCGACTCGCTCAGGATCACGACCCGTGGCGACGTGCTGGTATCGGTCGGCTGGAACGTGCGGCCCGCCTTCAGCGGCGTGCCGATCGTCTCGAAGTACGATCCGCTGACGACACGCGTGACCGTGCGCGGGCCGGCGCCGAGCGCGTCGGCGTCGGCGCCGTCGATCCGGAACTCGCGCTGCTGCGCGAACGATCCCGCCAGCGGCGCCGCCGATGCCACGGCGGCGTTCTTCACCGCGGTCTCGGCCTTGACGCGTTCGAGCACGTCCTTGTTGAACTGCGTCAGTCGAGGGCTGTCCAGCGTGGGGTTGGCCGCGTTCTGGAACACGAAGTTCGGCGCCTGCAGGCTGAGCACGTTCGTGAGGTCGAATCCGGGCTTGACCGCATACAGCCCCATCAGCGTGCGCATCAGCAGCCCGGCGCCGATGAGCAGCATGAACGACGCCGCCAGCTGGCTGACCACCAGCGCGCGCTGCGCGCGCCGCCGCCCGCGGCCGCCGGTCGAGCGGCCGCCGCCGGCCGACATCGCGCGCACCGGATCGTCCATGAACGTCAGCCGCGGCGCCCACGCGAACAGCATCGCGATCGCCGTCGAGACGATCAGCGTGAACACGAGGACGGTGACGTCGAGGCCGATCTCGCCGGTCCGGCTGGTGAAGCGCGCGGTGTAGCCGATCAGCAGGCTCAGTCCCGACACCGCGAGCGCGAGGCCGAGCAGGCCGCCGACGACCGACAGCACCAGGTTCTCCGCCAGCAGCTGGCGGCGCAGCATCGCCGCCGGCGCGCCGAGCGCCGCGCGGATGCCCATCTCGCGTTCGCGCTGCACCAGGCGCGTGAGCGTGAGGTTGGCGACGTTCGCGCAGGCGATGATCAGCACGAACACGGTAGTGACGAGCAGAATCACCAGCGTCGGCCTCGCTTTCCCGGTGAGCTCGTCCTTCCACGGCACGACGACGACGTCGAAGCCGCGCGATTTCGCGTACGCCTCGGGGTGCTCCTGGTGCAGCGTCGCCGCAATCTGCCTCAGCTCCGCCTGCGCGCCGGCAGCGGTCGCGCCCGGCGCGAGGCGCCCGTACAACGTCGTCATGCGATGCGGCCACTCGTTCTGCATCGACGAGGCCATGTAGTGATCGTTGGCGGCGTAGTTGACGTAGAAGTCCTGCTTGCGCTGCGTCGCGTAGTGCGAGCCTGGCTTCAGCACGCCGACGATCTGCGCCTTCTTCCCGGTGAGGTCCAGCGTCTGGCCGACGACCGACGCATCGGACCCGAACACACGCTGCCAGTAGGCGTGGGTGAGGACGGCGACCGGCGGCGCGCCCTTGACTTCATCCGCGGCGACGAGCATGCGTCCGAGGAGCGGCTGCGCGCCGAGCATCGGCAGGAAGTTCGCGGTGACCAGCCCGCCGGTGGCGCGATGCGCGTCGCCGCGGCCGAGCACGCTGAACGTCCAGTCGCCGAACTCGACGAACTGGTCCATCGTCTTCGACAGTTCCCGATAGCGAGCCACTTCCGGAAACGAGAACAGCGTGTCCTCGATGCCCGCCGACGTCTGCGGCTGGCGCAGGCGCATGATGCGGTCGGCCTCGGGATACGGCAGCGGCCGCAGCAGCACGCCGTTGATGACGCTGAAGATCGCCGTATTGGCGCCGATGCCGAGGCCGAGCGTCAGGATGAACGCCAGCGCGAAGCCCGGCACGCGGGTGAGGTTCCTGAGAGCGATGCGGAGGTCGTTGCTCATACGACTCCTGGGAGCTGAGTAGTGTCGCGGCAGCCGCACCGGCCACGGTCCGGCTGACGCGAGACTACGGGAGAGATTGTCGCGGCGCAGGGGCATCAATTATGCCCGGAGCGGCGCCCTGTAAGTCGTTGATAGTGACCGCCCGGCGGCGCGGAGGTTGACCGGCGCGCCCGGCCGTGGGACGCCGTCGTCCCAATCCCGCACAGTATGACGTGCCTGGCGCCGTTTCTCTTTCGCTGTCGAACCCATGTCGCTAGAATCAGCCCCACCTCGCGCCTGCAGGCGCAGAAAGGCGATAGTGTCCGCCCAGGCGGACCGCGTGCGGTCCGCGTGCGGCGGAGACTAGGGGAGAAGATAGTGTCCGCCCAGGCGGACCGCGTGCGGTCCGCGTGCGGCGGAGACTACGGGAGAAGGATGCGATGCGTGCACTGGTGTGCTGGATGATCGGCGCGACCGTTGCCCTGGCGCAGGGTCCGGTCCCGTCTCACGACAACCCATACGCCGCCGCCGATATCGCCTACGGGGCGACCGTGTACGAGTCGAAATGTGTCACCTGCCACGGCGCGCAGGGCGACGCGATCGGCGGCGTGAACCTGCGCAGCGGCACGTTTCGCAATGCCGTCATCGACCGCGACCTGGAGCGGTTCATCAGGAACGGGTCGCCGGCCGGCATGCCCGCGTTCGCGCTCGACGCCGCCGACATGGCCGGGATCGTCGCGTACCTTCGCAACATGAACGCCTTCGATGCGGCGTCGGTCAAGACCGGCGACCAGGCGCGCGGGCGCGCCATCGTCCTCGGCAAGGGCGCCTGCACCCAGTGTCACCGGATTGATGTCGACGGCTCCCGCGTCGGCCCCAATCTGAGCGACATCGCCGCCACGCGCAGCGCCGGATCGCTGCAGCGCTCGCTCGTCGACCCGACCAGTCAGATGATGCCGATCAACCGTCCGGTCCGGGTGGTGACGAAGGACGGCGCGACGATCAGCGGCCGGCGCCTCAACGAGGACACCTACACGCTGCAAATCATCGACGACCACGAACGCCTGCACTCGCTCGTCAAAGCCGACCTTCGCGAGTTCACGATCTCGAACACGTCGCCGATGCCGTCTTACAAGGGCAAGCTCTCCGACGAGGAGATTGGCGACGTGCTGGCCTACCTGCTTTCGCTGAAAGGACGATAGCCATGATCGCAAAACGACGAGGCTTCGCATGGTGCGTCGTGGCGGTCGCCGGCGTGCTGTCTCTCCGCGTGCAGGGACAGGTGACGTCCGATCGACTCGCCGCCGCGCCGAGCGAGCCGCAGAACTGGCTGACCTACTCCGGCAACTATTCGAGCACGCGCTACAGCCCGCTCGACCAGATCACACCCGCCAACGTCAAGAACCTGAAGCTCCAATGGGTGTACCAATCGCCGGTCGCCGGCAACTGGCAGACAACGCCGCTGGTCGTCGACGGGATGATGTACATCACCCAGCGCCTGAACGACGTCGTCGCGCTCGACGCGGCGACCGGCCGGGCGTTCTGGATCTATCGCTATACGCCGGCCCAGGATCGCGTCGTCTGCTGCGGCGCCAATAACCGTGGGCTGGGGATCCTTGGCGACACGCTCTTCATGGGGACGCTCGACGCGCAGCTGATCGCGATCGACCGCAAAACCGGCCGGGCGATCTGGAAGACCGAGGTGGCGACCACCAGGTCCGGATACTCGATCACGCACGCGCCGCTGGTCGTCAAGAACAAGGTGATCGTCGGCGTCGGCGGCGGCGAGTACGGCATCAGGGGCTTCATCGCCGCCTACGACGCGGCGACCGGACGCGAGGCGTGGCGGTTCTACACCATCCCGGCGCCGGGCGAGCCCGGTTCCGAAACGTGGGAGCGGTGTCCTCCGGAGTCGAAGGCGTTCTGCGATCCGGAAGCATGGAAACACGGCGGCGGTTCGATCTGGATGACCGGCTCCTACGATCCGCGTCTCAATCTGACCTACTGGGGCACCGGCAACGTCGGCCCCGATTACAACGGCGTGCAGCGGCCCGGCGACAACCTCTACACCGCGTCGATCGTGGCGCTCGACGCCGACACCGGCAAGCTGAAATGGCACTACCAGTTCACGCCGCACGACGTCTACGACTACGACTCGGTGCAGGTGCCCGTGCTCGTCGACAACTGGAACGGCAGCCGCGTCAACGTCGTCACCTGGGCGAATCGCAACGGCAACTTCTACGCGCTCGATCGCGAGACCGGGCGGTTCCTGCTCGGCAAGCCGTTCGTGAAGGTCAACTGGATGAGCGACTTCGATGAGCGCGGCCGGCCGAAGCAGACGCCGCAGCCGGAAGGACAGCCGACCTATCCGGGCAACCAGGGCGGGACCAATTGGTACTCGCCGTCGTTCAGCCAGCGCACCGGCCTCTTCTATGTCTCCGCGTGGGAAGACTACGCGAGCATCTACGCCCCGGCGACGTCGCAGTACAAGGAAGGCACGAACTTCGTCGGCGGCGGCCCGCGGAACAACACGCCGGTACCCGGGGCGCCGGGCCTGGGGCGGTCGCCGATCAACACGTGGACCGAGGCGGCCGGTCACGGCGCGGTGATCGCGCTCGACCCGGCGACGGGTCAGCAGAAGTGGAAGTTCACGATGACCGACGTGACCGACAGCGGCATCCTGACGACCGGTTCGGATCTGCTGTTCACGGGCGGACGTGAAGGGTATTTCCAGGCGCTGGATGCGCGCACCGGATCGCTGCTGTGGAAAACGAATCTCGGCGCGGCAATCAACAGCGGTCCGATCAGCTACCGCGCCGGCAATCGGCAGTACGTGTCGATCGTCTCCGGGCTCTCGCTGTTCGTCTTTGCGCTCGACCAGTGAGCCTGGCGTCGGGCGCGACCGCTTGAAACGGTTCTAGTGCTGCGGCCAGACGGAGGTCGTCCGGTGACCGGACGCCTCCGACGGATCCTCAATGAGCGGCGGGGCCGCAGCGGGCGCGGGCCCGCTTTCATCCCGCTCCAGGAGTTCAGCCAGCGCGGCGACGGCGGCCTCGCGGCTTTCGAACCAGCGATCGATGACCCCGACCGGCAGCGCGTCGCCCTCGAGAAAACGCGGCGGCAGCTCCAGGTGGGCGAATTTGCGCGTCGTCGGGTGTTCGTAGATGGTGTACTTCATCGAACGCAATTCGAAGAACCGGGTTACTCGGTAACCCGGACGTTCTCGCCCCGCGGACCCTTCGGACCCTGGCCGCGATCGAAAATCACCGGCTGTCCCTCGCGAAGGTCGTCGAACCGCGTCTGGTTGCACGCGGAGTTGTGGAAGAAGTATTCGTTGCCGTCGCTGGCCAGGATGAAGCCGAAGCCTTTGTCGCTGACGAGTCTTTTGATCGTGCCGTTGAGAGGCGCCATAGTGTTTGTCCTTCGAGAGATGACCGAGTGTGTCGAGCCGAGTGTACGAATCGAGCTACGAAAGCCGGGCGGAGGTGGCCATCAGCGCCACCGGCGGCCGCCCGGGTAATGATTCCGGGATCGCGAGACGTTCCAGACCTCGCCGCACTTCGTGCAGCGCCAATACGTCTCGGCGTCGGGGACTTTCGCCGTCGTGACGATCGACGGCGACTGGCAGGCCGGACAGATCACGGGCCGTGCGCCGGCGTCGGCTGTTGAAGCGGGAATCGGGTTGGGATGTGCCACCGGCCTCCGGGAACGTGCTTTGGTGAGGGCTGGTGCCGGGAGGGCCGCAGGGCTCAATAAAGCGATCGAACATCAGTATATACCGCCGGGACGAGCGGCGCGGAAAAAACGCACGCCCGCTCCATCTCGTCAGCCGTTCTCATCTGCTGCGCTGCGGTCGGGCCGTTCGTCGAGCAGACGCGCGACGCCGGCGCACGGTTCGCCCGGCGCCGTGTTCGCCGCCTGGTTCGCGCCGGCGGCGAGGATTGTCGCGCGGCGGTGCGTATGGCGCGTCCACATCGCCTTCGGGGCTATCCGGTTCGTATTCCTCGTCGCGAGTGTCTCTCATGCTGCGTGGCTGGCAGCCTATCAAGGCGACGGTCGCCTGCCTGTCCCCTTTTGCACAGGGCACGTGTGCAATCCGGAACAGCGCGGAACCGCGGCGCCGCGCATACTGTCATGCGTGCATCGTGTAGGGTCAGCGGCCAGGAACGCGGTCGATTCTTTCAGACGAGGCGGACGATGAGCGGTGCGGAATACGATTGGACCTGGCAACAGTCGGCGCGCAAGATCGTGTCGGCGGTCATCACGCCCGTCCCCAGGTCTCTGCCAGAGGGTCTTTTCGACCAGGCGCCCCGGGTGATCGCCACGCTCGACAACGGCCAGGACGTCGAGCTGTTTTCCTACTACGCTCACGAGCGCGCCTTCTCAGCGGAGCAATTCGTCGGCCTGACGGTGGACGAGGCGCGTCGGTTGAAGTTCGCGCCCGCGCATCGTCTCGACCTGCGCGCCCCACTGCCCACTGAGTGCCTCGACTGAGCGTCGCAGCGTCCGTTCATCCTGCGTCAGCGGGAAGCGGACCGTGCCGGCGAGCAACGGGAGCGGGGCGCGGCCATCGATCAACCCTCACACGTTCGCGATGCGCCGTACTGTCGAGAGCAGCACGGCCGGAGGCGCCGTTTTCGGCAGCACCGCCGCGAACAGGGTGCGGAGGGACGTTTCATCGAAACCCGACTCGCCGGTGTAGGCGATGACTCGAGCATCCCGTGTGGCAGCGGTGGCCTTGATGAGCCGGGTCGCCTCAATCCCGTCGAGCCACCGGCATCGTCACGTCCATCACGATCACGGCAGGCTGCATTTCGTAGGCTGCGAGCAGCGCCTCGAGGCCATTGGCGGCCGTCCTCACCGTGAAGCCGGCGTTCTGAAGCATCCGGGCCACCACCTCACGCACGGCCCGGTAGTCATCGACGACCAGAACGCCCGGCGGCTCGCCGCTGCGCGGCCTCGGGCCGCGATCGTCCTCGAGCAGCGCCAGCAATCGGACGCGGCGGCGTGCTGCTCGCGCGCGCCGATGCACAGCTGTCTGGCGGCCTCCACACCCTGCAGGCTCCGCTGCAACTGGATGGACAACAGCGCTCGTTGACCCTCGGATGAGACGGGCGTGCCGTCGAGCGCATCGGTCAGCGCCGTTTCGGCGCGCCGCACTTCGGCTTCGGCCGACGCCTCGAGCGCGTCGAGGTCGTTCTTGTGGTGAGCGGCACAGACAACGAGGTTTCGCGCGTTCTCGCAGAGATACGCCAGCTGACCTGAAGGGAATGGAACGGCCATCGTCACGCTCCGGAACGGAAGACTCGGTCGCCGAGCTCGGAGGCTGAGGCGACGTCACGATGGCGTGGCGCCAGTCTGGCGGGCAAAATGTAGTCCAGCGTACATTTTTGGCTCGCCCTGCACGGATGCAGTGTAGGATCGTCGTCCCCGCGCTTTCTGAGCTGTGCCCGCAGTGGGTCCGCTGCGCCCCTCCAGTCTCATCGACCGCCTCACTCGTCAGGCTCGGTCAGAGGAGACGCCGTGCGTAGCCGCAACCAGACCCCTCGTCGCCTGCTGCCAGACGGCACGCCGCTGTACAACCGCCTGCTCGGCGCGCTGCCCGCCGCCGACTATGCGCGCATTCGCCCTCATCTGCAGATGCACACCGCGGTCGTCGGCAAGCCGCTCCAGGAACACGGCGTGCCCGTCACCGACGTGTACTTTCCAAACGGCGGCGTGTATTCGGTGACCGCCGAGATGCGCGACCACGAACTCGTCGAAGTCGCGACCGTCGGCCGCGAGGGGATGCTGGGGATTGGCGTGTTCCTCGGCGATCGCGACGGCGCGGGTCGAACCTTCCTGCAGGTGCCCGATGGTCCGCTGCCGTCGATGGCCGTCCGCCGCTTCGTCCGGGAAAGCGCCAGGGGGCCGTTCCGCGACGTCGTCGCGCTGTACGCCCAGGCGAATCTGCTTCAGATGATGCAGTGCTCGGCCTGCAATGCGCTGCACGACCTGACACAGCGGTGTTGCCGGTGGCTGCTGCAGACGCAGGATCGCGTCGAGTCGAACGATCTGCTGCTCAAGCACGAATTCCTCGCCATCATGCTCGGCGTGCACCGGCCCACGGTGACGGCGGTGCTGGGGCGCCTGCAGCGTTCCGGGTTGATTGCGAGCCGGTACGGTTGCATCCGCGTGCTGAAACGGGGTCGGCTCGAAGCGGCCTCGTGCGAGTGCTACGGGGTCATTCGGGCCCATTTCGAACGGCTCGGCCTGTGATCCGGTCCGAAGGCGCGCGTGCAATCGGGAACAGGTGCGCGCCCCACGCCGCGCATACACTACAGGCCATGCCTCAGACCTCGATCGCGCCGTTGGTCGAGCCGCGCCGCTCGACGGGGTTCCGCGCATGATGGCCTGGTTCAGGAAACTGAGGCGGCCGCCGAAGCAGCGCGACTGGCGAGTGCTCGGCCCGCTCGTGGATGCGAGACCGTTTTTCGGGCCGGCGGAATATCTGCCGCTGCACAAGTACCTGCGCGACCGCTACGCGGATACCGTCGTGCTGACCTTTTCTGAAATCGAAGCGCTGCTCGGCTTCTCGCTTCCCGCCCTGGCGCGCCTCCAGCCCGAGTGGTGGACCGACGATGGGGTTGCGCCAACCGCGCCGTCGCGCTGCTGGCGCCAGGCGAGCAGAACCGTCAAGGCGAATTTCGCCTCGCAGACCGCCGTATTCGAGCGCGCACCAGCATAAGCGCCGCTGAAGAGGGTTTGGCCGGCGACCCACTCCGAAAAAACCGCAGTCAGCGAGTCAACGCGCACGGCGAGACGTAGAATTCGCTGGGGCCGAGGCTGTGGATCCCGAACGGTGGCGCCTCGTCGAACGCATTTACAATCTCGCGCTCGATCGTCCGCCGCACGAGCGCGAGCGGGTGCTCGACCTCGAGTGCGGGGGCGATTCGCGTTTGCGGCTCGAGGTCGACGTCCTCCTGCGCCGGACGCCGTCGGCTGAGACGTTCCTGACGCGGCCGGCGATTGCCGTTGCGGCCGACTCGATCGCCGAACCCTCGCTCCGAGTACTGCCGACAGCTGTCGGCCGCTACCGCGTCACCAGCCTGCTCGGTGAAGGCGGCATGGGCGTCGTTTACGAGGCCGTTGACGATCGCCTCGGGCGGCCGCTGGCCGTCAAGGTTGTCCATCCGGAAGCGGTCGAAGACCCGATCGCGCGCGAGCGGTTCTGGCGCGAGGCGCGCCTCGCCGCGCGGATCAATCACCCGCACATCTGCCAGATTTATGAGGTCGGCGAAGCCGATGGCGAGCTGTTCATGGCCATGGAGCGGCTGGAGGGCGAGCCGCTGTCGGGTCGCCTCGCCCGCGGGGCGCTCCCGCTCGTCGAAGCCGTCCGCATCGGCAAGGAAGTGTTGGCCGCGCTCGATGCCCTGCACGCGTCTGGCGTGGTGCACCGCGATCTGAAGCCGTCCAACATCTTCCTGACGCAGCACGGCATCAAGCTCCTCGACTTCGGTCTCGCGCAGCCGTGCGCCGACGCCGCCGGCGAAACGCGCCGCGCGCTCACCGATCCCGGACTGATTGTCGGCACGCCGAAGTACATGGCGCCGGAACAGCTGCAAGCGAAACCGATCGACGCGCGCACGGACATCTTCGCGGCTGGTGTCGTTCTCTATGAGATGCTTGCCGGGCACGCGCCTTTCGAAGCCGGCACACTGGCGGCAACGGTTGACAAGATTCTTCACGCCGACCCGCCGGTGCTCGGCGGCTCGCCGGGGATCGTGACGGCCGATCGCATCATTCACCGCGCGCTCGCCAAGGCGCCGGCGGAGCGATATTCGAGCGCGTCGGCCATGGCCGATGAGTTGCAAACCGTGGTCGACTCCGGCGCCCGTGAACCGCGCCTGGCCCGAGCCGTCACGCGGCTGGCCGTGCTTCCTTTCCGTCTCTTGCGGCCCGATCCCGGGATCGACTTCCTGGCGTTCAGCCTTGCGGACGCAGTCGCGGCCTCGCTGTCGTCGCTGCAGTCGCTCACGGTACGGTCGTCGCTGGCGGCGGCACGGTTTACCGCGGAGGCGCCCGATCTGACCGCCGTCGCGACGGCGCTGAATGTGGATGTCGTCGTCACCGGTACGTTGCTGCTCGCGGGCGACCAGCTGCGGGT
>Ga0068867_100001698_pt1 | contig 15357 bp, 10 predicted proteins | sample KBSMisM32_FD_65649 | JGI IMG/M metagenome (GOLD analysis project Ga0068867, IMG submission 65649) | Miscanthus rhizosphere microbial communities from Kellogg Biological Station, Michigan, USA - KBS Miscanthus M3-2 | ecosystem: Host-associated > Plants > Roots > Rhizosphere > Soil ...
CAGCGCATGGAGCAGGCCGCGCCGAAGCACGTGATCGTGGTCGATCCGCGCCGCACCGAGACCGCGCGCGCGGCGACGCTGCACCTGCAGATCAAGCCGGGCACCGACGTCGCGCTGTTCAACGGCATGCTGCAGGTCATGAAGCGCGAGGGCTGGTGCGACCTCGCCTATATCAAGTCCCACACCGAAAACTTCGACCGGCTCGACCTCGAGGGAGACTGGGCGGCGATCTGCGGCATTTCGCAGAGAGACATGGCCGAGGCGGCGAGGGTTTTCGCGGCTTCGCGTTCCACGCTTTCTCTCTACTGCCAGGGGCTCAACCAGTCGGCGAGCGGCACGGCCAAAAATGTGGCGCTCATCAACCTGCACCTCGCCACCGGCCAGATCGGCAAGCCCGGCGCCGGGCCGTTCAGCCTCACCGGGCAGCCCAATGCGATGGGCGGGCGCGAAGTGGGCGGCATGGCCAACCTGATGTCGGCCCACCGCGAGCTCGCCGACCCGGTTCATCGGGCCGAAATCGCGCGCTTCTGGCGCGTGCCCTCGGTGCCGGAGAAGCCGGGCAAGACCGCGGTCGAGATGTTCGAGGCCGTCCGCCAGGGCGAGATCAAGGCCATCTGGATCGCCTGCACCAATCCCGCGCAATCGCTGCCCGACCAGAAACTGGTGCACGAAGCGCTCCAGCGCGCCGAGCTCGTGGTGGTGCAGGACGCCTACCGCAACACCGAAACCGCCGCGCATGCGGACGTGTTCCTGCCGGCGGCGGGGTGGGGCGAGAAGGAAGGCACGATGACCAACTCCGAGCGCCGTATCTCGCGCGTGCGCGCGGCGATCCGCGCGCCGGGCGAGGCGCGCGCCGACTGGCGGATCGCGGTGGACTTCGCGCGCCGGTTGTTTCCGGAAGGCGAGCGTCTCTTTCCCTACGAGGACTCCGAAAGCGTGTTCAAGGAGCACCGCGAGACCACGCGCGGCCGCGACCTGGACATCACCGGCCTGTCGTACGCGCTGCTCGACGAGCGCGGCCCGCAGCAATGGCCGTATCCGCAAGGGGCGTCATCGGGACTGAAGCGCCTTTACGAGGACGGCCGCTTCGCGACGCCCTCGGGCCACGCGCGCTTCGTGCCGACTGCCTACCAGCCGGTGGCCGAAGAGGCGGATGACGAGTATCCGCTGCGCCTAACCACCGGCCGCCTGCGCGACCAGTGGCACAGCATGACCCGCACCGGCACCATCGCCAGCTCGTTCGCGCACGAGCCCGAGCCACGGCTGATGGTTCATCCGGAGGATTTCCAAAAGATCGGTGTGGGCGATGGGGATCTGGTCCGGATCGCCTCGCGCCGCGGCGAGCTGGTGGTGCGGGCGGCGGCCGATGCGGACTTGCAGCCGGGAGTCGTGTTCCTCGCGATGCACTGGGGCGGGCGCTTTCTCGGCGGGCAGGGCGTGAACGCGCTCACCATCGCCGCGCTCGACCCGGTGTCGCGCCAGCCCGAGCTCAAGCATTGCGCGGTGCGCGTCGGCGCCGCGGGGCTGCCCTGGCGCCTCGTGGCCTCGTCTGCTTCGGGCAACGCTGCGCAGTTCATGCAGCAACTCGAGCCCGCCATGAGTGCCGTGCCGTATGCGCTCCGCACGCTCGATCGCGTCGGGGTACGGATGTCACTGGCGGCGCGCAAGTCGCCACCCGAGGAGCTGATGAAGAAGATCTATCTCGCGTTCAAAGACGGCAGCGTCGACGTCGGCGATGCCGCGCGCGCCGCGGTACGCGGCCGCACGCTCTGCAGCTGCTTCGATGTCGCCGAGGCGGACATCGTCTCGGCGATCGCGGCCGGCGCAACCCTGGCCAAGGTCCAGAAGGACCTGAGGTGCGGCACCAACTGCGGCTCGTGCGTGCCTGAGCTAAAACGGCTAGTCGCGTAGCACTTTTGAACCGTCGGTTACGCGCCATGCGCCAACTGGAGGACAGACACGTAACGGCAATGTTACTAACGTCACGTCACCGTGCTAGTACCGCCTGCCCGTCTGCTGTTGAAAGAAGGGCTCCGCCAGGGGCTGAGAGGAATCGGCCGCGCCTGGCGCTCGCTGCGCTGGGCACCGCCGGAATTCCAGAGAAACCTGGTCGACTGGCGGCAGGGCGGCCCAAGTCCGAAGGGCTGGACCCGCGAGGGCCCGCCGATCGCGACGCCCGAGTGCGACCTCATCGGCGTGAAGGAACAGCTGGTGGACGCCGATGAATGTTTCGCCAAGAACCGCGCCGAGACCGCGCGTTGGCATCTCGGCTTCCTGCAGACTTACTTGCGTGGCGGGGACCTGCGTAGCACCGCCTACTGGCTCGAGTACCTGATGACCCGGTTCCCCGCCGAGGGGGCGCAGCGCAAGGCCGACCGGTTCGTCGCCTTGTTCGAAAGTATTGCTGCCGGCGGCTGCCGTCCGGGAAGCTACGTCCTGCTGGCGGATCTTGCCTCCGCCCCGGGGCTGGAGCGGCATTTCGGCTTTCGCTACTTCCGCTTCGACGGCGCTCACCGCCTCAGCTGCATGTACATGCTGGGGACCAGGCAGATCCCCTGCCTGGTGTTCTCCGTCCGCAGCCACAACCAACCCCTGAAGCTGGCCGCCTAGTCTTCGCGCTTGTTGCCGAGATGAGCGCCGAGCGAGGGCTCGTAGCGGCTGCGTTTCGTTGCGGGCGCCGCGGGCTTCTCGCCATCGGCCGCCATGCGGGCGCGGGCTTCCTGGATCTGGGCCTCGCGCTCCTTGGCGATCTCCGGCGGCAACGCGGCGGGCGCGGCGTAGGCCGGGCGACCGCCATGGCGACGCTGGCCGCCGTTGAAGCGCTGCTCGCCGTTGGGACGCTGTTGCCCTTGGGGGCGTTGCTGCCCGTTGGAGCGCGATTGCCCATTGGAGCGCGGCTGCGAGTTGCGGCCCTGGCCCCGATTTCCACGCCCTTGCTGATGGCGCTGCTGGTGCTGGCGCGGCTGGCGGGGTTCTTCTGCCTGCCGCGGCTCGCGCGAGGCGGTGCCCGGCTCGAAGCCGGCGATGACGCGGCTCTCGACCTTGCGGTTCATCAGACGCTCGATTGCGTTCATGAGCGGACGCTCTTCATTGCTGACGAGCGAGACCGCTTCGCCTTCGGCGCCTGCACGGCCGGTGCGGCCGATGCGGTGGACGTAGTCTTCAGCGACGTGCGGCAGGTCGAAGTTCACGACGTGCGGCAGGGCTTCGATGTCGAGGCCGCGCGCCGCGATGTCGGTCGCCACCAGGACGCGCAGCTCGTTGTCCTTGAAGCGCTTCAGCGTGCGGGTGCGATGGTTCTGCGCCTTGTTGCCGTGGATCGCATCGGATTCGATGCCGGCGCGCACCAGCTGCTGCGCGAGGCGGTTGGCGCCGTGCTTGGTGCGGCAGAACACCAGCACCTGGCGCCAGTCGTTGGACTGGACGAGGTGGGCGAGCAGCTCGCGCTTGCGCGCGGCGTCGACCGGGTGCACCACCTGCCCGACGAGCTCGGCCGGGGTGTTGCGCCGCGCCACTTCGACGGTCACCGGGTCCTTCATGAACGAGCCCGCGAGCTTGCGGATCTCGTCGGGGAAGGTGGCGGAGAACAGCAGGTTCTGACGCGTCTTGGGCAGCAGCGCGAGGATTTTGCGGATGTCGTGGATGAAGCCCATGTCGAGCATGCGGTCGGCCTCGTCCAGGACCAGGATCTCGACCTGGCGCAGGTCGACCGTCTTCTGCTCGACGTGGTCGAGCAGGCGGCCGGGCGTGGCGACGAGCACGTCGACCCCGCGGCGCAGCGCGTCGATCTGCGGCTGGATGCCGACGCCGCCGAACACCAGGGTGCTCTTCAGCTTCAGATGCTGTCCATAGGTGCGCACGTCCTCTTCCACCTGCGCCGCGAGCTCGCGGGTCGGCGTGACGATGAGCGCGCGCACCGGGTGACGTGCCGGCGAATGCGAGGTGTTGTTGGACTTCTCGGCCAGCCTTTGCAGCAGCGGCAGCGCGAAGCCGGCGGTCTTGCCGGTGCCGGTCTGCGCGGCGCCGAGCAGGTCGCGTCCCGCGAGTACGACCGGGATGGCCTGCGCCTGGATGGGGGTGGGAGTTGTATAGCCTTGGTCCGCGACAGCGCGGAGGAGCTCAGGACGAAGCCCGAGCGTATCGAACGACGTAGTAATGGAATTTCTCCTGCACTCGGCCTGGGAAGGGTTTGCCTTCGACCGGTTCAGGCAGATGCTTTTTAGGCTTGTTATTGAACGATCCAGGATGGACCGCTAAGAACGAACTGAGACGCTAACCGGATGTGCGCAACAGCAACCTGAAAGTCATTATACAGACCTTTAGAGCCAGCGGCGTACGGAATCCTTGTAGGGCAGGTATTCCGAGGGGAAGCGGGTCTCCAAGTATTGCTCTTCGCGCGGGATGACCACCAGCGACATCAGCGCCACGGCGGGAACCAAGGTGACGAGCAGCCAGGGACTGTTGAGCCAGAACGCGATGCCAATCTGCAGCAGCGAGAACGCCAGGTAGATCGGATTGCGGCTGTAGCGGTAGGGCCCTGTGCGCACGATGGCGGTGGTCGGGCGATTGCCCGGAACGGGCGTGCCCGCGTTACGGAAGGTGCGAACCGCGGAGATGAACAGGGCGACGGCGGCGAGCACTGCAGTGGCCCCGAGCGGCACGCTGGCGACAGGAGGCACCAGCCGAACCGGCCACGCGAAATGCAGCAACAGGCCGAGAGCGATCGCGCCCAGGTAGACGAGAGGCGGCCGTATGCCGCCACGGATGTCGGCCATCCAGGACAGCATCCGGGGTCAGCGTAGGCCGCGTGTTTCCGGCGGTTGAAGTTTTGTAAATTGCCGCGCGGTATAGAGCTCGTTGGCGACCAGGGCGCCGAGCACCACGCTGCCGCCGAGGATGGTGCTTTCCGCCGGCACTTCGCCCGCGCCGAGCCAGGCCCACAGCGGCCCGAGTACCACTTCCAGCAGTCCCAAGAGGGCGATCTCGGGCGCCAGCAGCGAACGGCTGGCGAGCACCAGCAGCATGCAGGGCAGCCCGAGTTGCGTGACACCCAGGAACGCCAACAGCAGCAGGTCTCTCGGGGTGGCAGAAAAAGGCAGGGCGAAGGGCAGGGCGATGAGGCACGAAAGCGCGCCGCCGAGCATGATCGCGGGCACCAGGTCGAGCTTTGCCGCACTCGCGCGCAGCACGACGACGTTGATCGCCGCGGCCACCGGAATCAGGAATGCGATCGCCATCCCTACGAAATGTTTTTCCAGAGAAAAACCAAACATCAGCGCGATGCCGACGGCGGCCACGCCCGCCGCGAGCCAGGTGCCCAGCGGCACCGGGTCCTTGAGGAACATGCTGGCAAACAGCACCGTGAGCAGCGGGCTCACGCTCATCACCACCAGAGTATTCGCGGTGGTGGTCATCGACAGCGCGAACAGGAACGCGGTGAACATGATGGCCCACATCAGGCCGGAGACGAGCCCGGGCACGCCGGCATCGCGAACTGCCTTCCACGGGTTGGTTTTCTGAAAGAGGAGAACCACAAAGACAAACACAAAGGCGAACAGGCTGCGCCAGAACACCTGCTCCACCGGCGCCGCTTCCTGGATGTGGCGCGTCACCACGCCGGCGCTCGACCAAAGCACCGGCGCCGCGATCATCAGCGCCACGCCGGCCGAGCGCGTCATGCCGCCTGGCGCTCGGCGAGGAAAGGCTTCATCGCCGCGGCAGTGTGGCCGGCGCCCATCCCCTCGGGAATTCCCTGGTAGACGACTTTGCCGCCGCCGTCGCCGCCCTCGGGTCCGAGATCGACGATCCAGTCGGCTTCGGCGATGACGTCGAGGTTGTGCTCGATGATCACCACGGTGTTGCCGGCGTCGACCAGGCGGTGCAGCACGCGGATCAGCTTCTCCACGTCGGCCATGTGCAGGCCAACGGTCGGTTCATCGAGGATGTACAGGGTCTTCACTTCTGACCGCTTGGCGAGCTCGTACACCAGCTTGATGCGCTGGGCTTCACCGCCCGACAGCGTCGGGCTTTGCTGGCCGAGCGTGAGGTAGCCGAGGCCCACGTCCTGCAATAACGTCAGGCAGCGATGGATCGACGGGTGCGCAGCGAAGAACTCGACCGCCTCGTCGACGCTCATCGCCAGCACTTCGCCCACGGTCTTGCCGCGCAGGCGCACCTGCAGCGTCTCGGGATTGAAGCGCGCGCCGCCGCAGCCCTCGCACACCACGCGCACGTCCGGCAGGAAGGACATCTCGATCTTCTTGATGCCCTGGCCCTCGCACGCGTCGCAGCGGCCGCCCGAGGTGTTGAACGAGAAGCGGCTCGCGGTCCAGCCGCGCACGCGCGCCTCGGTGGTGTCGGCGAACAGCTTGCGGATGTTGTCCCAGAAGCCGACGTAGGTCGCGGGGCACGAGCGCGGCGTCTTGCCGATCGGCGTCTGGTCGACTTCCAGCACGCGCTCGATCCGCTCGCGGCCCTTGATGGACTTGCAGCCGACGGCCGCCTTCTGGACGAACGACTCATACAGGACATCGCGCGCCAGGGTGGACTTGCCCGATCCCGACACGCCGGTCACCGCCACCAGCCGGCCGAGCGGCACCCGCACGTCCACGCCTTTCAGGTTGTGCAGGCTCGCCTTCTGGATTTCCAGTGCATCGCCTTTGCGCGGCACGGGGCGGCGCGGCTGCAGCGGATGCTTGAGGGGCTCACGCAAGAAACGCCCGGTCAGCGAATCCGGGTGCGCCATCAGCTCCTCGGCATCGCCCTCGGCGACGACGGCGCCGCCGAGCTTGCCGGCGCCGGGGCCGAGGTCGACCACGTGCTGCGCGCGGCGGATCGTGTCCTCGTCGTGCTCCACCACGACCAGCGAATTGCCCTTGGCGCCGAGCTTCTCCAGCACGTCGAGCAGGATCTGGTTGTCGCGGTGGTGCAGGCCGATGGTCGGCTCGTCGAGGATGTAGCACACGCCGCGCAGGTTGGAGCCGAGCTGCGCCGCGAGGCGGATGCGCTGCGCCTCGCCGCCCGACAGCGTGGGCGCCGAGCGGTCAAGCGTGAGGTAGCCGAGGCCGACCTCGCCCAGGAAACCCAGGCGCGAGTTCAGCTCTGCGACGATGTCTCTCGCGATTTCGCTTTCCCGTCCGTGAAGAGCGATTTTTTCAAACAGCGACTTCAAATGCTCGATGGGCTGTGCGGCGTATTGCGCGATGTTCCGGCCTTGCCACTTCACCGCCAGCGCTTCCTTGTTGAGCCGCCGGCCTTCGCATTCCGGGCAGGCGTCTTCGAGCTCGAGCCACTCGATCCAGGAGTCGAGCACGTTGTCCTCGGCGCCGGTGCGCGCACGCTCGTCGCTCCACTCGACCTCGTCGATCTGCAGCCCGGTGCCGTAGCAGGCGGCGCACCAGCCGTGCTTCGAGTTGTAGGAGAACAGGCGCGGGTCGAGCTCGGGGAAGCTGCGCCCGCAGGAGCGGCACGCGCGCTTGGTGGAGTAGACCTCGACCTGCTTGCTGCCGAGGACGTGGACCACGCCTTTGCCGATCTCGAGCGCCTTCTGCAGCAGCTGGCGCAACTGGGTCTCCGCCTTCACGGAGACGACGACATCCCCGACCGGCAATTCGATCGTGTGCTCCTTGAAGCGGTCGATGCGCGGGAACGGCCGCGTCGACAACAGCTTGCCGTCGACGCGCAGGTGCCAGTAGCCCTTCGACAGCGCCCACTTGGCGAGGTCGGTGTAGACGCCCTTGCGGTTGACCACGAGGGGGGCCAGCAGGGACAGCTTCTGGCCGCGGTATTGCTTCATCAATCTTGCTGCAATGACTTCTTCACTTTGCGGCTCGATCGGCACTTCGCAATCCGGGCAGTACTGCGTGCCGAGCTTGACGAACAGCAGGCGCAGGAAGTGGTGCACCTCGGTGAGCGTGCCGACGGTGGACTTGCGCCCGCCGCGGCTGGTGCGCTGCTCGATCGCCACCGTGGGCGGAATGCCGAAGATCGCGTCCACGTCCGGGCGCGATGCGGCCTGCACGAACTGGCGCGCGTAGGCGTTGAGCGATTCGAGATAGCGCCGCTGGCCTTCGGCGAACAGGATGTCGAAGGCGAGGGTGGACTTGCCCGAGCCCGACACGCCGGTCACCACCGTGAAGCGTCCGCGCGGGATTTCCACGTCGATGTTCTTCAGGTTGTGCTCGCGCGCCTTGTGGATGCGGATCGCGTTGCCGAGATACTGGCCGCGGGGCTCGCGCGCAACGGGCGGCGTCTTGAAGGCTTGTTCGTACTCGCGCAGCGCCTTGCCGGTAAACGATTTTTCATTTCGAGAAACTTCTTCGGGCATGCCTTCGCAGACGATCTCGCCGCCGGCGGCGCCGCCTTCCGGCCCGAGGTCGAGGATCCAGTCCGAAGAGCGGATCACGTCCAGGTTGTGCTCGATCACGACCAGCGAATGCCCGGCGGCGAGCAGCTGGCGGAAGGCGCGCAGCAGCTTGGCGACGTCGTCGAAGTGCAGCCCGGTGGTGGGCTCGTCGAACAGGAACAGCTTGCTGCCCTCATCGTCCGCGTCCGCCAGATGGCCGGCGAGCTTCAGGCGCTGCGCTTCGCCGCCGGAGAGCGTTGGCACCGGCTGGCCGAGCCGCAGGTATTCGAGGCCGACGTCGATCAGCGGCTGCAGGCGGTCCTGGATTGCCTCGTGCTTGCGGAAGAAGCGCGCCGCCTCCGCCACGGTGAGCTCGAGCACGCCGGCGATCGAGCGGCCGTCGATCTTCACTTCGAGGATCTCGTCGCGGTAGCGCCTGCCGTCGCAATCGGGGCAGCGCAGGTACACGTCGGAGAGGAACTGCATCTCGACGTGCTCGAAGCCGCAGCCCGAGCAGGTCGGGCAGCGGCCGTTGCCGGAATTGAAGCTGAAGGTGCCTGGCGTGTATTTCCGCTCTTTGGATAGCGGGGTTTTGGAAAACAGAACCCGAATCTCATCGAAGGCGCCGACGTAGCTCGCCGGGTTCGAGCGCGTGGTCTTGCCGATCGGCGACTGGTCGACCATCACCACGCCGTCGATGCGGTTCGCGCCCTTGAGCGCGCGGTGCGCGCCCGGCGTCTCGGTCGGCTTGCCCTTCGACTTGAGCAGCGCCGCGTACAGCACGTCGTGCACCAGCGTCGACTTGCCCGATCCCGATACGCCGGTGACGCACACCAGGCGCTGCAGCGGGATGCGCACGTCGATGTTCTTGAGGTTGTGCTCGCTCGCCCCCAGCAGCTCGATGAACTCGCGCGGTTTCTGCGGCGTGTGCGGCTCGGCGGCGCGCTTGCGGCCCGACAGGTACTCCGCGGTCAGGGTGTTCTCGGCCCGCAGCTTTTCGGCCGGGCCGAAATACACGATCTCGCCGCCGCGCTCGCCCGGCCCCGGCCCCATGTCGAGGATGCGGTCGGCGGCGAACATGATCTGCGGGTCGTGCTCGACCACCACCAGCGTGTTGCCGGCGTCGCGCAGGCGCTTCATCACCTCGATGATCCGGCCCATGTCGCGCGGATGCAGGCCGATCGAAGGCTCGTCGAGCACGAACAGCGTATTGACCAGTGACGTGCCCAGCGCCGTGGTCAGGTTGATGCGCTGCACCTCGCCGCCCGACAGCGTGCGCGACTGGCGGTCGAGCGTGAGGTAGCCGAGGCCGACGTCGCAGAGATAGCGCAGCCGCGTGCGGATTTCCTTCAGCAGCAGATCGGTCGCTTCATCCTCGACATCTATCTTCTGGAAAAAATCCTTGGTCTCCGAGATCGGCTGCAGCGTGAGGTCGTGGATCGACTTGCCGTCGATCTTCCACAACAGCCCATCCGGCTTGAGGCGGGTGCCGAGGCACGAGACGCACTCGGTGTAGGCGCGGTACTTCGAGAGCAGCACCCGGATGTGCATCTTGTAGGCCTTGCTCTCCAGCCACTTGAAGAAGCGGCGCACGCCGTACCACACGCCCGGCCACGACTTGCGCCAGCTCACCCATTCCGGTTCACCTTCGAGCACCCACGCTTTTTGTTTTTCATCCAGTTCATTCCAGGGGGTGTCGAGGGGGATGCGGCGCTTCTTGGCGTACTTGTCGAGATCGTCCTGGCATTCCTTGAAGCTCGCCGTCTGCCACGGGCGCACCGCGCCGCCCTTCAGGGTCTTCGTTTCGTCGGGAACGACCAGCCCGAAGTCAACGCCGATCACGCGCCCGAAGCCGCGGCACGCCTCGCACGCGCCGAGCGGCGAGTTGAACGAGAACATCGCCGGCGTCGGCTCGGCGTAGTGGATGTCGCACTCGGCGCAGTGCAGGTCCGAGGAGTAGCGGAGAGGCTTGTCCTCGACATAGACGTTGACCTTGCCCTGACCGAATTTCAGCGCGGACTCGAGCGCTTCCGTGACCCGCGCGCGATCGTCCGGTGTGACGCGCACGCGGTCCTGGATCACCTCGAGCAGGGTCTTGGAGCGCGAGTGCAGGCGCGTGTAGCCCTGGCGCTGCAGCAGGTCCTCGACTTCCTTCTCGCTGAAGTTCTTCGGGATCGGCACCGGGAAGGTAATGACCAGCCTCTGGTCGCCGCGCTTCAGCAGATCGTCGAAAATCGAAGTGGGCGTGTCGCGCACCACCGGCTTGCCGCAGCCGCGGCAATGTAGCTTCGCCGCGCGCGCGTAAAGCAGCTTCAGGTGGTCGTTCAGCTCGGTCATCGTGCCGACCGTGGAGCGCGAGGTGCGCACCGGGTTGGTCTGGTCGATGGCGATGGCCGGCGGGATGCCCTCGACCGAGTCGACCTGGGGCTTGTCCATGCGGTCGAGGAACTGGCGCGCGTACGGGCTGAAGGTCTCGACGTAGCGCCGCTGACCTTCGGCATACAGCGTGTCGAAGACGAGCGAGGACTTGCCCGAGCCGGAGACGCCGGTCACCACGACCAGCTCTCCGGTCGGGATCGCGAGGCTAAGGTGCTTTAGGTTGTTCTGGCGGGCGCCGCGGATGACAATGGCGTCGCCGGGGACTTGCTCATGCTTCACTGGACGACATTTTATCTTCTGCTGGCGCTCATTTGTGGCCCCGCGTGGGCCCAAAGCGTATTTGTCGTGCCGGTGGAAGGCGCCATCGGCCCGGCCAGCGCGGATTTCGTGCGCCGCGCCTTGACACGAGCCGAAAAAGAGAAAGCGCAACTCGTGATCCTGCAGATGGACACGCCGGGCGGGCTTGACACATCGATGCGGGAGATGATCAAGCACATCCTTGCTTCACCGGTGCCGGTGGCCACGTTTGTCGCGCCGAGCGGCGCGCGCGCGGCCAGCGCCGGGACGTTCATCCTTTACGCGAGCCATCACGCGGCGATGGCGCCGGGGACCAACCTGGGGGCGGCGTCGCCCGTTTCCATCGGCGGTTCTGCGCAAAAGGATGACAAGAAAGACTCGGGCGGCGACACGATGACCAAGAAGGTGACGAACGACGCCGTCGCCTACATCCGGAGCCTGGCGCAGCTGCGGGGCCGCAACGCGGACTGGGGCGAGAAGGCGGTGCGCGAGGCGGTGAGCCTGCCGGCGGAAGAGGCGCTGAAGCTCAAGGTGGTCGAATTCATCGCCGCCGATGTGCCGGAGCTGGTGAAGAAGCTGGGCAAGGGGAACGCGCAGATCGTCCACGTGGAGGTGGACTGGCGCACCCGGATCCTCGGCGTGATCACCAACCCGAGCGTGGCCTACATCCTGATTCTGCTCGGCATTTACGCCCTCATCTTCGAGTTCACCAATCCCGGGCTGGTGCTGCCGGGCGTGGTGGGCGTGATCTGCGTGCTGCTCGCCATGTACGCCTTCCACCTGCTGCCGGTGAACTATGCCGGCCTGCTGCTCATCCTGCTGGGCATTGCGTTCATGGTGGCGGAGGCGTTCCTGCCGGCATTCGGCTCGCTCGGCATCGGCGGGCTGATCGCGCTCGTGCTCGGCTCGATCATCCTGATCGACGCCGACAGCGTGCCCACCGGCTTCGATATTCCGTACACGCTGATCGGCGGCGTGGCGGTGGCCAGCGCTGCATTTGTCTTTTTTGTGGTTGGAGTCGCTGTACGTAACCGACGGCGTCCGGTGGTCACCGGGCGCGAGCAGATGATCGGCGCCGCCGGCGAGGCGCTGGAGGATTTCGAGCGCGAGGGATGGGCGCGCGTGCACGGCGAGAGCTGGCGCGTGCGCTCGAGCGGCCCGGTGCGCCGCGGCGAGCGCCTGCACGTCACGGCGATCGACGGCCTGACTCTCACAGTGGAGGTGGAACGATGATCCAGTTCATTCTGGGCGCGCTGGTGCTCGCCGTGATCCTGTTCGTGCTCATGGTCAAGGTCCTGCGCGAGTACGAGCGCGCGGTGGTGTTCTTCCTCGGGCGCTTCCAGCGCATCTTCGGTCCCGGCATCATCTTCATCATCCCGGGCGTGCAGCAGGTGGTGCGCGTCGACCTGCGCACCGTGGTGCTCGACGTGCCGCCGCAGGACATCATCACGCGCGACAACGTCTCGGTGAAGGTGAACGCGGTGGTCTACTTCCGCGTCGTCGATCCCGGCAAGGCGATCATCCAGGTGGTCAACTTCCTCGAGGCCACCAGCCAGCTCGCCCAGACCACGCTGCGCGCGGTGCTCGGCAAGCACGAGCTCGACGCGCTGCTCGCCGAGCGCGAGAAGCTGAACCTCGACATCCAGACCGTGCTCGACCAGCAGACCGACGCCTGGGGCATCAAGGTGTCGAACGTCGAGATCAAGCATGTCGACATCAACGAGTCGATGGTGCGGGCGATCGCGCGCCAGGCCGAGGCCGAGCGCGAGCGCCGCGCCAAGGTGATCCACGCGGAAGGGGAGCTGCAGGCGGCGGAGAAGCTGCTACAGGCGGCGTCGACGCTGGCGCAGAAGAGTGAAGCGATGCAACTACGCTACCTGCAGACCCTGACCCAGATCGCCGGGGACAAGGCCTCGACCATCGTGTTTCCGATCCCGATGGACCTTATTGGTCCGCTTCTTGGGAGGGCAAGGGAGTGACCAGCAGGTTACGCATCAGCGCGTTGCAATGAGCGCAATGGACCATGCCGGCGGCGCTGAGCTTGAATTCGTCCGCGTCGCAGCGCGTGCAGAAGTACTGCGCGCCGATATCCGCGGGCGCGACGGCCGGTTTGGCCGGCTTGCGGCGCTTGCGGTACTCGGCGAGCTGGACGATGTTTTCCATCAATGACCGTCTGGATGCAATTTGATTCTTTTTATGCGCGCGCGTTCTGACGCGAGGTATATTCATTTGAAGCCGGAAGAAGACGACAAGCTGTAGCAAAGGGGGGACAACGCTCTGAACCAGCAAGGAGAGAAGCGATGACCCAGCCGCAAGCCGAATTTCTCGACCTGTACCGCGCCGGACTCAAGACCGCTGCGGACGTGATGAAAGCCTCCCTGCAGAACGCCGAAAAGCTGCAAAACCAGCAGCTCGTCGCCATCCGCAGCGCCCTCGACCAGCAAGCCCGCTCGATCAGCGACCTGTCCCAGGCGCGCAGCATCGACGAGCTGCTCTCGCTGCAGTCCCGCATGGCGGGCCAGCAGTTCGAGCGCGCGGTCGGCTTCTGGAGCGAGCTCTACCAGTCGCAGGTGCAGCAGGCGCAGAGCTGGTGGAACGAGGTGAACAGCACCGCCCAGAACGCGACCTCCAACGCCGCGGCCGCGCTGCGCCAGGCCTCCCCCAAGCAGCAGGAGCAGCAGCAGCACCAGCAGCACCGCAAGTCGGCGTAGGCAATTCGGGGTCAGACCCCGAATTCATACGTCGTCGATTGAGCGCGGCCAGCTCTTCTTGAGCAGGCGGGAGAGCGCGCGGTCGGCGAGGATGCGACCGCCGGTCTGGCAGCGCGCGCAGTAGTTGGTCTCGTTCTCCGCGTAGACAATGCGCTGCACCGGCGCGCCGCACACCGGGCATGGCTTGCCGAAGCGGCCGTGCACCGCCATCTCCTCGCGGAAGGCGGTCACCTTCTCGGGGATGCCCTCGCTTCGCAGCCGTTTGATCCAGTCCGTGAGAACGGCTTTGGTCGAATGGAACAGCCGCTCCGCGTCCTCGGGCGAAAGGTCCTTGGTCAGCGCGATCGGCGACAGCTTCGCGTGGTGCAGGATCTCGTCCGAGTACGCGTTGCCGATGCCGGCGAAGAGGCGCGGATCGGTCAGCGCGCGCTTCAAGGTATGGTTCTCCGCTTTCAGCCGCGACGTGAAACCGGCGAGGTCCACTTCCAGAGGCTCGACCCCGCCGGGATCCATCGCCTTCAGCGCCGCCGCGCCCTGAACCAGGTGCAATGACGCGCGCCGCTTGCTGCCGGCTTCGGTGAGCGACAGCGTGCCGTTCTCGAACTCGAAGAACGCGAGCGTGCCGCGGGTTTTCTTCCCCGGCCAGTGCAGGCGCCCGGCGATCATCAGGTGCAGCACGAGGAACAGGTCGTCTTCGAGCGCGAAGACGATGCGTTTTCCGATCCTTGAAAGGCCCAGCACCTTCTTGCCTTCCACGGCCGAGATCGGCGGCACCGCGGTGCGCAGCAGGAACGGGTTGAAGAGCTTCACCGAGACCAGCCGCTGATTGCGAACCAGCCGATTCAGGCTTTCCAGATAGGCACTTAGGTCGGGGAGCTCGGGCATGGTGGGACGAATCCCGATGATAAGATCAGTTGGAATGTCCCTACTGCAGTCGAGGCTACGCGGCGGCCAATTCGTCGTCACTGCCGAGATCACGCCACCGGTCTCCACCGATCCGGCCGAGTTCCTCAAGCGCGCGCTGCCGCTGAAAGGGCTGGTCACGGCGGTGAACGTCACCGACGGCGCCGGCGCCAAGGTGCACCTGTCCAGCCTCGCCGCCACGCATTTCCTGGTGCAGGCGGGAATCGAGCCGATCCTGCAGATGACCTGCCGCGACCGCAACCGGCTCGCGCTGCAGGGCGACCTGCTCGGCGCGGCCGCGCTCGGCATCCACAACATCCTGATGCTCGCCGGCGACAACCCGTCAGCGGGCGACCAGCCCGAGGCGAAAGCGGTGCACGACCTCGACAGCAAGGGCCTGATCTCGCTCGCGCACCGCATGCGCTCGCAAAAGACGCTTCCATCGGGCACCGCGATCGAAGGAGAGATCGATCTCTTCATCGGCGCGGCGGACATCCCGGTCGATCCGCCCGCCGGCTGGAATCCGAAGGGACTGTTCATCAAGGCCGAGGCCGGCGCCGATTTCGTGCAGACGCAGTTCTGCATGGACACCGGCATCGTGCGGCGCTACGCGGCGCGGCTGCGCGAGCTCGGCTTCAAGCTGCCGATCCTGATCGGCGTCGCGCCGATCCCGTCGGCCAAGTCGGCGCGCTGGATGCGCGAGAAGCTGTTCGGCACCATCGT
>Ga0068867_100001703_pt1 | contig 15314 bp, 13 predicted proteins | sample KBSMisM32_FD_65649 | JGI IMG/M metagenome (GOLD analysis project Ga0068867, IMG submission 65649) | Miscanthus rhizosphere microbial communities from Kellogg Biological Station, Michigan, USA - KBS Miscanthus M3-2 | ecosystem: Host-associated > Plants > Roots > Rhizosphere > Soil ...
CCATAAAGTGATACAATGATAAAATAAAGGAGAAAGACAATGATGTCTGGTGTGGCAAGTTTCATTTCGGCTTTTTAAGCGGAAAAATTATTGAAATTTATCCGTTTGAAAAACAGTTTTTTATTCAATATACTCAGCTTACCTTACTCGTGAGAAAATTGGGACAAAGTTTGGAACACAGGGATAAAAGAAAGTTTGAACCCTTCCTTAAAATGCTTTCAATTGTTCGTTTTTAACCAAAACCACCCTGTTACGGTCTGCCTTATAAATAGTTTCATAAAACTGGCGGAGGTCCTCATAGCTACTGGCCGGGAATCTTCCGCTAAATCGTTCTATGCTGCGATAATAATATAGCTTATTACCGGATAATTTTACGGAACAATTGTATTGGCCAAACTGGCTTTTGAGGGACACATCTTTTGGCACTGCTTCAGCATCGTATCCTTTGGGTAATTCTATTTCCACGGAATCCACATCCTGGTATTCTGTTCTTAATACCACATCATACTTACGGGTGGAATCCAGGCTAAATTTCTGCTGCGTTCTTGTCATTACATTGGGAACAATGAACACACGTTTGCCAGTAATTGATGCATAATTTTTCACGGTTATATCCAGTGATTCATCTATGCTGGGTATGCTGCCGGGGCTTTGCTGGTAGGTAAAGCTGTTTATATCATAGGTAGCAAAATCCAGGTCTCTGTGCAATTTCTCCTTTATTTTATCATTTGTTTCGGTATTGATGAGCGCAAAAATCTCATCCTGCTGAAGTGCTTTATATCTTGTTTTGGCATTAATTTCCAGAGTCCCATCCTCTTTGAGGGCAGCTTTTACATTCCTGATCTCCAAATTATCTTTAATCCCATACCGGGGAGTCCTGACGAGTTTACCACCCATTTCATCAACCAGCAAAACAGGCCGGTTATCTGTAAAATCACCCAAATAACCTGCAGGCATTATCTGGCTTGTGCATTCAAGCCAAATACTGTCCTTTTGTTGCGGTACGCACAGAATAATATGGTTAAAATTATCTGCCGGAAAATCTTCCTGCACTCTCCCTGAAGGTGTCCCTGCTTCCACCAATGTATAATAGGATTTTATACCTGCCTCTTTCAACAGGCTGTACATATAATTAGTTAAAGCCTTGCAATCCCCATACCCTTTGGTGGCAACATACGTTGCGTCAAAAGGTTGCATACCGCCGATACCTAACTGGATACTTACATACCGGGTATTCTTCTGCATGTATTTGTAAAGGCGCTCAATTTTTTCTCTGTCAGTCAATCCATCTGTTAATTCGTGTACTGCTTTCCTGACATTTTCCGGTAATTTATCTCTATCCTTATTCAGGCTGTAAATAAATTTTCCAAAGCTGCCCCAATCATTCATATTGCCCTGGTAATCCTCTACCTGGAAATCAGTTGGAGCAAAAATTACATTGGGTACAATTTCAATCCAGGAAGGGCCTAAAGGTTCCCTGATTATTGCAGGCAGGTCCTTTAGTTCCCACGAAGATTCAATTTTACCTTTTTCATTCTTTTTAACCGGGCTACCTGCATTCTTTGAAGCTTTATACCGAAAAATATAACTTTCCGGGCACTCAATGGTATAAGTGCTGTGCTCAACTGATAAATGTTCTCTTCCCTGTGGTTTCCACACGGGGAAAGACATGGTGGATTTAAATTCCACTTCCATAGTATACTCTACCGTAAATGGATAAACCTTATAATAAAAATTGTGGTGCTTGATGCGATAATCTTCCATCAAACTTTCGCCAGACACACCACTCAGGTCTTCCAGGTCTTTGTATTTCATTTTCTTCAATTGCCTCCCTGTCATGTCATACAAAAAACCTTCTACAGAATTAATTTGTATCAGTTTACTATAGTAGTTTGAAAAGTCGGCCCATTCATCCCCATTTTCATTGAGGATTGTTACTACATAATGAACTTGATAAACTGCATTTTTAGAGCTGTTGATCTCCAGCCTGGAATTCTCCTGCCTCATTACGGCATTTGCATTTTTAAGAAGCGCAGGGGATATTCTTGAAACTGCATAGTCACCATCACCTGCTGTTGCCATCAGGGTAGTAAAGGATGCAATTGCCAGAAAGATCAATCTGTACATAATCAGGATTTCTTTTTGAAGACTATCTGTTCGTTATGTTTCTTAACCACATAATTGAAAAATTCTCTCAGCATCTCATATTCTTCCGGGAGGAAGTATGCACGGCTGATCCGCAAACGAGACCGCATGGAAATTATACCGTTTGACTCTGTAATGCGGTATTCAAATATTCCGTCATTTTCCTCATTTAATTTCAGCATAAGCTGCTTGGGCATTTCGTCAACTACATAACCTTTCGGTACATCCAGTCGCAATAAATAGGTTTCATCCACTGCGTATGGCATTTCAACCGGATAAAAACGCTGAGCAGATTTGAATGGGTTTTCTTTGATACCTTCTATGAACATGGGATTGAAATACAGGATATCTTCCTTATCCATCTTCATTTTAAAATCATACTTGATGGCAACCGGAAAATCATATTTATTCAGGGAATCAATATTCTCCTTTTCCATCTCTACTTCTCCTGTCCATCCCTTCTTATATTCATTGAAGAAGTTCTCCCTGCCTTTTTCCTTGATCCTGTCGCGAATAGAATTAGACTCAAAGTATCCCGGTGTCTGCTGGATAGAACCGCTGAAATCCCCCTTTTCATCATTGATAATGAAAACAGAAGTGATCTTGCTTTCCGTTAATGAATCAGAAACAAACTCCACCGGCGTAGCTTCCGGATTCACCACTCTTGCATGTCCATTGTAACATTCATATCCCAGTCTTCCAAAACCCATTCTAGGCTGGCTGGCATCCAGGAAGTATTCTTTGTCACCAATCCGGAGTTTTGAAATAACATAGTTAAAGCGATCGATCAGGGGATACATGGCATAAGCATACCCGTGGTCCCGTGTACTGAGAATAACAGGTTCTGCATTCAGGTCAGCTTTCTTAAGCATTGCCGTTAAAAGGAGATTGATCTCAGCTTCACTCCCATTGCGTGATTTTAATACAGTACGCAGATTCTTTTCGGCAAATACCCGATTATGATTGGTACAGGTCATATTATCCCGGAGATAGCAGTAGATACGTTGCGCTTTTTCAAGTTCATTCTTTGATCCACCGGTCGCTTCATCCATTACATCATTCAGCCATCCATTGTCTTTCGTCAATTGCAATCCGAAAGACTCATCTTTAAGCATATCTTCACAGGCGCTGGTCCAGGATCCCATAACCGGTTTAGGAACAAAAGGAGCGCGATACTCTGCCAATTGAAATTCAAGTTTGGCAACATGATTTTTCAAGGTTGAAGTGAAGCTTTCTTCTTTAAGTGCCGGAACATCTTTCATTGCCCAGCGAAAATCGGCAACACTACAAGAGAAGCTTTCCCTTTCTGTTTGTATATTGGAATTGTCAGTATAAACAAAATTATCACGTCGTTCTTTACGGTCCTTGATAAAGAATGGATGGTATCCCTGGGCTAACGTAACATAATAATAGAATTCCGGGATTGAAACATTGTATTCGCTCCAAAGCCGCGGATAGTTTCCCTGGAAAGTCCAGGGTTGAAGATTGAACTTAAAATCCGATTTGGTTTTGTATTCGTACTCTATGATTGAACCATCCTTAATATTAGGAAAAGTGAATTTTTTAACAGACCAGTTCTTATTGATCTTATCCTTGAATACCCCGGTTTTTGTATCCAGCTTTGTTTCCACCACCTTGCCATTTTCCAGGTTATATGTTACGGCTTTCAGTGAGAGCAGTTCCTCCTCCATTCTTCCATCGTCATAAATATTGATAGTCACATCAGCAAGATCATAACCATTCTTATTCAGGATACGTGCCCGCCTGAAATTTTTGAATACCAACGAAAAAGAACCTTTCTGGTTTCCTTCAAATTCAGAATACCCAATATCGGCAATTACTACAGCATTGGCTGAACTGTCAACACTATAAAGTTTGGGTTCAAAATCCGCGGGAGTGATTTTTCCGAATTTGATCTTTGAAGGTTCTTGAGAATAGGCCGACAAAAGGTTTATTGCCAGCAACACAATGAACAGGGAGCGCAGTTTCATACAATTGGTGGTTTAAGGTGGCGGTCGCTACAATCAACGACAAGTATAGGCAAAATCGTGTCTTTTTCCTACTGTATATTTACAGTTGATTTTTGAACATAACCCTCGTCAACATATCTATTGAATTCTCAATCTGTTCATACTCATTATATTAAAAGTTACGCCTCGCGGCTGGGGTTCGATTATTGTGCCATCGCCCGGGCCCAGAAGCTGGATGAGGATGCTCAACGCCTGGAGAAATGGCTAAACCAGGGAATGCATGGGGCTATGGGATATATGGAAAGATATTTTGATTTAAGGGTGGACCCTACCCGCCTGGTCCCTGGTGCAAAATCTGTTATTACGCTTTTAAAGAATTATTACCCTTCCCATGAACAGGAAAATGAATCCCCCCGCATTTCAAAATATGCATATGGAAAGGACTATCATGAAGTGATCAGGGCCCGGATGAATGAGTTCCTTCAGCTCATCCAGGAAAATATTGGCGAAGTAAATGGAAGAGGCTTTGTTGATTCCGCTCCTGTTCTTGAAAGAAGCTGGGCACAGCGTAGCGGCCTTGGCTGGATCGGAAAGAATGGAAATCTTATCAACAAACAAAGTGGTTCTTTCTTTTTTATAGCAACGCTTATCACGGATCTTTCCCTTGACTATGATGATCCTTTTGCAAAAGATTTTTGTGGTAGCTGCACCCGCTGTATTGATGCCTGCCCCACCGGTGCCATCCTTCCGGGAAAAGTTGTAAATGGAAGCCAGTGCATTTCCTATTTCACCATTGAACTGAAGGAACAGCTGATACCGGCTGAAATGAATGGAAAGTTTGATAACTGGGCATTTGGCTGTGATACCTGCCAGGATGTATGTCCATGGAATCGCTTTAGCAAACCTAACAATGAATCGGAATTCACTCCTATTCCGGAAATACTTAATCTTAGCTCCAGGGAGTGGGAAGAAATGACAGAAGAATCCTTTCGGAAGATATTCAAGGACTCGCCTATCAGCCGCACCAAATGGAAGGGAATGCAACGAAATATTAAGTTCTTACAAGACTAAATGTCCAATAAAAAGTAGATGGCCCATTCATTTTTTAAAATGAGCGAGCCATCCGTCCATCTGGCACCTTGTGCCTAACCTGTACCGTCCCGAACTCTTTATAAAAAATTATTTTCCAAATTCCCACCCTGTCTTCACCACAATGCGACTATAGTTATATCGATAAGCATTGGTGGATGTTGTTCTCCCGGGAAGAACACTACCGTAGGAAAATTCATGCACATTGGTGATGCTTTTAAAACTATGTCCCACACTAAGAGATAATCTCTGAGAATGCCCCAATGGAAGCCGGTATCCAAATCCGCCATCAGTGTATAAACCCCCTCTTGAGAATCCCCTTGAATAGTCTGTTTTCTCTTCTTTCTGAATATTAGCCGCAAAACTGGCTCCCACATTTGCATAAACAAATAATACACGGTGTGGACCAAAATTCATCCGCCAGTCCGCAAACACGGGAATAGTATTTAGCCGGTAGGCATCATACCCGACACCGATGCCAGTAAAATACCGGTCATATTCTAATCCTCCTGAATACTGGAAAAAGGCCTTGGTCTTTGATTCACCGATCATTGCACCGCCTCCAATAATGGAATGAAAACCTGCCTTCCCTTTTCCTTTGGGTTGACCAAGGCAAAAGAGAGGCAGGAACATCACTATCACAAGTCCTCTTATCATAGTTAATTACTTAACTTCTATTTTACTCAGCAATTTAATATTGAAAGGATTGGCATAACTGTATTGGTACAAACCATCTTTTCCAATGATCAACGCTATTTTATTATATGTAATAACATCATACGCGTCAAAGAATTCAATATGCTTCAACAGTTTAATATTATCCTCAAAAGCAGCATTATATATTTTAACTCCCGATTTGCCATCACATATAAAAAGAAGATCACCATCTTTCGCCAATCCATGAGGACTGCTCATGGGATAGCTTTTTAATAGTCTGGCATCAGTCAGATTATTCAGCCGGATAACGTCCAGTTGGTTGATAGATCCATTGCACTGGGTTCCGGTACGAAGAGTTACATAAGCATAATCATTATCTGCGATTACCGGGTCACAGCTGCGAACATGCGAGAACTGCCCCACAGATTTAGGTACTTCAGGATTGCTGATATCATAAATGAACATACCCGTGTTAGATCCTATGAACAGATTTTTCCCGAATGGATAAATAGTTTCAATACCCCAGTTAAGATTAACCTTGCTGCCTTTTACAGGATTTTCTGGTGTACTGATATTAAATACATCCAGTGTATTGGAACTTACGGTATACATGTGGTCATTGACTATGGAAAATCTTGCCATGGAACCGCCCACACCAATGGGTGAAATGGAACTTAGTGGACTGCTGGACGAAGCCGCGAAGAAAATAGGTGAACCTGAGAAAAACCTGTCCTCCAATATCCTGCGATCACAGCTACCGGTATAAGATGTATCTTTCTTTATCCAGTCGGCAATTATCTTTCCTCCAGTAATGGCGGGTGCACCTGCTCCATAATTGCGGTAGGGAAACACATTGTCGATATACGTTTTCAATTTGATCTGCTGGGGATTGCTGATATCAATCGCCAAAAGATCTGAATACAGATCGGCATACAGGATATTTCCTTTCACGGCTATATCCATATTACCGGGGATATTGATGAAGGCAATATTCTTAGGGTGGCTGGGGTTGGAGTTATCAATTATATGGATGCCTCTGTCAACTTCATTGAGGAAAAGATATTGATCCCTTAAATATATCTTTCCGGGATTCTTCACCTGGCGAGGGGCTGTGCTTTTAATATTCGCCTTTACCTCATCTTTAGTTAGGTAAACTGGAACATAATAGGTAAGAGTATATTTTTGCTTGCACTCGTCTTTAACGCAGGCGGAAAAACAAATGGGCAATGCAATCAGCAATGCAACAATCGACCTTAATGTTGTGTATTTCATAAACACTTGCTTTGAAAGGGTGACAACCACCCCAAACCAAACGTTGCACTATTTTTTCCGGGAATTCAAAAACAATCTACTGGTAAGTCCGGTATAGAGGAAATAACGCCTTTCAGTAAACACATCTTCCTTCATTAACCTGGTCATATCCAGTGAAATTGTAGGCCCAATTGCCCATTGTATTTTCTTATTGTTACCAAATTGCAAGGCAAAGCCCGTTTGCATATTGAAATGGAACTTTTTGAAGGCATTGTCATTCTTATAATAAATACCCCTGGCTGCAGTATCATATACCAGGGCATTGGTACCGATGAGGAAACCGGGTGCAATGCCTGCATTCCATAAAACTCCCATCTTCTTTCCCTTATTTAACTGTGTTTGAAACAGCAATGGTATTTCAAGGAAGTGGTATTTATTAGTATATTCTATGGGCGCTCTTGGTGCTGCAGCAGAGCTGGCAGGATTGCTATTATAAGCACTCCTTACCCCACTGGCAGCCAAAAAGTTTTGAGAAAACGAATAGGAATTTGAAAGTATCACTGTATCCCTTATGGCTCCTACCGCCAGGGATTCATCAGCATAACTATATCTCAAACCAGCGGAAAAGCTACTACGTTTTGAAATGGACTTTTCAGCAACCAGGCCAATCCTCCATGATTTGCCAGCATTGACCTTCGAGGGAGGTACCGCTCTTGAAGCATTAGTACCAGTACCCGGTGTACTATATGCTGATTGAAATCGATCAAGCAGGCTTTCTGCCTTCATCCCATCAAGAAATCCAAAGGCTTTGTTTTGACTGGAAATAAATCCACCCGATACTTCAACTCCAAACTTCCATTTTGGTTTATTATTAGTTTTTCCAATAACAGATTTTGGTTCTTCTGTTACCGGAGCCGCTGTCTTATTTTCTTCGGTTTTTGCCACTGTACTATCGGGAGCCGTTGTGGTATCCGAATGCATTTGCTCCTTGTTATTAATTGTATTGGAGCTTATACTATTTGCAATAATATCATCTTTTTTATCCGGGAGCTGATCCTGCCTCTTTTCATTTTGATCAATTGGATTCCTGGATATAGCTATTTCATTGGAGTTAGCATTATCCGGATTGTTTTCTTTCAGACTGGTTCTTTCATTTTTCCTTTGTCCGCGATCAGCAGCATTCTCTTTTGCAATAACTGCACTTTCCAATTTTCCAGGGTGGACAATTATCGGCAATTGCCTGTTCTTTTCCTGGCGGGCTTTTTCTGTGGTAACAGGATTTTCTCTAACGGTTTCCTGTTTTAATGATGGGTTAGCTTTCCTGTTATGATCAGGCTGGTTGGTATTGGGTGTTGTTCCAGGCATCTCAGCAACGGCCGGATTATGATTAGTAGTATTAGGTGTTGTGGTTGATGTATTGATAGATGGTTGTGTAGTTTCAGCGGAAGATTTTTTTACTTCATTTTGGGCAACTGTTTGATTGGAGGATTTGTTCAGGAATGTATATCCGGAATAGCCAAGCAACAGCAATCCTGCCATTATAAAGAACAGAACAGCTGCGCGTCTTTTTTTCTTTTCTCTCAATTCCTTCTCCACTCTTTCCCAGGTTTCCCCGGAAGGACGAATACGCAAATCTTCCATTTGCTCCTGCACCTTCCTTTCAAATTCATTTTCCCGCATATCTTTCCTGTTTATTCGTTGAAGAATGTTTTTCAATCCAGGTGATCAGTAAATTCCGGGCCCTTGCATATTGTGAACGGGATGTTCCATCACTGATGCCAAGCATTTCACCTATTTCAACGTGGGTGTATCCTTCTACTGCATGAAGGTTGAAGATCACCTGGTAGCCCTGTGGCAACTGGCGTATAAGATCGGCCAGTTCTTTTGCCTGAATGCGAACGTTAGGATCGTCGTTGGTGACCGGGTGAAGATATTCTTCTGTAAAAAACATCTCTTCCTGGTATTTCCTGTGGCGCTTTAAAAAATTAAGCGCTGTATTGACCATGATCCGCCGGATCCAGGCGCCTAATTCGCCTTCCTGCTTAAACTGGCCCAGGTGATGAAATACCTTTACAAATCCTTCCTGCATTACATCCTCCGCATCTCTCATCGATCGGGTATAGCGATAGCATACTCCGAGCATTTTTTCTGAATAACGCTCATAAAGCTCCCGCTGTGCCTGTAATTTCCCTTTCAGGCAATCCCGAACTAGTTTCTGATCATCCATTAGAACCTGATACTGGCGTGACAATAAATTTAACTTAATCGTTGCAGTGGCTTTGAATAAAAAAAAGGGCCCCCGCCGTCGGCGGGGGCCCTTTTTTTTATTCATTTTCTTCACTTTATGGGGACTTCAACATGTGTTTTATCCCATTCCATCACCATCAGAGTAGGTTTTGGGAAGCTTATTGTCAGCTGTTCAACCGGGTTATCCAGCATTTTGACAGGCGCTTTTGTATGCGCCACATCTTTTTCCTTGTTTTTATCATAGCTAAAGGCACCCCACTGCCCCAATACTCCATTCAGGATCAAATCCCATTCCTTTTCACCCAATTTTGCAAAAAGTGTGTACGTACCGGCCTTTACATCGGCATCTCCAAATTTTACATCCTTAGCAAAGGTTATCTGCGTTGCCTGGTCTGCACCTAACCTCCACACGGAACCAAATTTTTCAAGGCCGCCAAATACTTCCCTTCCTTTTTTATAAGGACGACCGTAGGTCACTGTAATATCTTTTGTTTTCACTGTATCATGTGGACTTACACGTCCACCCTGTGCCGCAGCATCAATTGCAATAAAAGCAGCCACTGCCAATAAGAGGTGTTTCATAATAATGATGTTTTTGATTTTTTTTGAGGAGTCTAAAATTAGCCAGATTGAGGCATTATCCGGCAATAAATTTTTGTACAACTCCATTCAATTTTGTACAACTGTAATTAATGAGGGGTTTGTACTCTTTTTCTTAGTGCCACTAGCCCCTGTTCCATTTTAGGGCCATATGTTTTTTCCAGGGCCAGGCTGGCAAATTTCTCCCAGGGATACCAACGGAGATCAATATCCATAGCCCACTGTAATGCAAGGGAATCAGTAGGTGTATGTTCAATTACTCTCCAGGTATTAACAATAGGTTTCATCTTCCTGCCTACAAACAGGGCAGTGATTAAATTCCCCTCTACCTTCTCCAGTCTCAGGTAAACGGGGTTTTTGATATCTGAATATTTATCAATAATCACCCCCTTTACTCCATTACCAACCTCATAATAAGGTTGATTCGGATCCATACCCGGATACCAGTATCTCCAGTTCGACGGATCTTTGAGCATGGCAGCAATTGAATCTGCCGGAGCTTTAATATTTATAGTCCTGGACAACGTAATATGAGAAGGCAGGAACAGAGAAATACCCCAGATCACCAGGAAAAGAAAAATAAAACTGAGCACAGCCAGCCTGACAAAACGCATACACTTGAATTTATTCCCACTTAATTACGCGCGACAAAATAAAATAGATACCCACAATCCAGATTCCCATTATGCCGATCTCTTTCCAAACATCCGGCAGATGCAGACCTTCAAATGATATCTTTCGTGTTGCATTATTGAACTGTGTAAGGGGTAATATATTACAGATCTGCTGAAGCCATTTGGGAAATACAGTAATCGGGAAAAAAGTTCCTGACAATAACATTTGGGGAAATCCAAACAGGTTGATCAGCAAAGGTATTGATGTATCAGTTTTAGCAACACTACTGAAGATCAGTCCCACACCCATTAGTAAGAATAGCATGATCATAGTAAGCACAAGTAGTTCAAATACTGTAAGCCCTCCATGTACCAAAGTAAAGTTCAGGAAGAAGTGACCAAACAATACCAACACCACTACGTTTATCATTTGGAAAAACAACCGGCTTGTACCAATGCCCAGCAGGATATTGATTCGTCTTACAGGAGAAGCATAAAATCTTTTTAATACCAGTTGCTCACGCAGTGTAAAGAAGGTAAATGCAATACCAAAAAGCGTGGAGAATAATATTGAAAACCCTAACTGACCTGGAAGCACAAAGTCAATTTGCCTGAATTTTTTTCCCTGTGAAAAAGTCGGTTGCTCCAAATGCACAAACTCGTGCTTCATACCAGCCATTTCAGCCATTTTAGCTCCAAATTGCAATTTCACAAACTCCAGTTCATGCCTGAATCCTTCATTGGTATTATCACTCGCATGGGTTGTTCTTGTATAGATAGTATATTTTGGAATGCCTGATGAATCAACCAGTTTCTTAATTGTAATTATACCCGTAAGTCTTCCCTTATCCAGGTCATCATTCATTACAGCTGTGTCCTTATACTCATCAATTTTGATCAGCGGATGGTTTTTGATCCTGTTATATAATTCATTATTAGTAGTATCACTCTGGTTATCCAGCGCAATGTGATAAGTAACACCCCTTCCATTACCAAATGCCCCGAATATCAGGATGAAAATGATCGGAAAAAATAAACTGAAAACAATAGCGGTAGGCTGGGCAAATATGGCTTTAAAACTGGCTCGTGTTATTGCCCAAAGAGCCTTTGTCTGGTTGTATGGCTGCGCCATTTATGAAAAGATTGAGCGCAAACCTACTGAAAAATCAATGAATAAAGAATGTAAATGGCAGTCGTGCCTGCGGAACATTGGTCATTTCCCTCACCTTCTTCATTTCTGAATAGAGTTTGAAATTGATCTCTCCCAGCTCAGCTTTCATTTTATCATTATAGTTCATCGGATCGCTTTTACCGAAAAATTGCTGAAAGATATTTTTGGGTTGAGGGAATTCCCTTAGACTGTAATCTTCCAGGTGTGCCAGGCGTGCTGCGCATTTCACGGCATCATCAAGTCCTCCAAACCGGTCAATCAGTCCAATCTCTTTTGCCCGCATGCCCGTCCACACACGGCCCTGCGCAATGCTATCTACATAAGCTGTATCTTTTTTGCGGCCATCGGCAACGCGTTGTTTGAACTGGGTATAGATCACTTCAATGCTGGCCTGTACCATTTTCTTCTCATTATCCCCCAATGGCCGGTAAATAGCACCCATATCCGCATACGGCCCTGTTTTCACACCATCGAAAGTGATACCCAGCTTATTCTTAAAAAAGGTTTCCATATTCGGGATGATTCCAAACACACCAATTGACCCCGTAATTGAATTGGGCAAACAGAATATGCTATCAGCCGAACAGGATATATAATATCCTCCCGAAGCTGCAACATCCCCAAAACTTACCACCACTGGTTTTTCTTTTTTAGCCAGCTCCAGTTCACGCCAGATATTTTCACTTGCCAGTGAACTTCCTCCACCTGAATTCACTCGAAAAATGATTGCCTTGATGGATTTATCCAACCGTGCTTTCCTTAAGAGCGTGCGATAGGTTTCGCTTCCAATACTCCCTTCATCACCTTCTCCATCCACAATATTTCCTTCAGCATAGATAAGCGCCATCTTGTCGCCACTGGATTTATCAAGTTTATGCGCTGCCAGGTAGGTATTGACTGTGATATAATTGGTGCGTTCATACTTATCTATCTTCAACCTTCTTTTGATCGCATCCTTTATTTCATCATCATATTTAACTCCATCAATTAACTTGTAGGTAACAGCATCTGCAGCAGTCTGGATCTTTCCTTCATTAGCCAGGTTATGAAGCGTTGCTGTGTCAATCTTTCGGGTAGCAGCGGCACCCATTAACAGGTGGCTGTAAAGATCACCCAGCCAAACTGTAGTTTGCAATTCGTTGGCCGGTGTCATTTCAGTTGCACGTAATGGCTCAGTCGCACTTTTGAATTTGCCGGCATAGAATATCTGGGGCTGTATTTCCAGTTTCTCAAGTGTTCCTTTCAAAAATGCATATTCAACACTCAATCCATTCCATTCCAGGAAACCCTGGGGGCTAACAAACACACTGTCCGCCACATTAGCCACTGCATAAGCCTGCTGGCTCATCACATCCCCGTGTGCCAGTACAAATTTTCCACTTGTTTTAAATTCCAGGATGGCGTTCCTGATCTCTTCACTGGAAGCAAATCCATTGGCATTATTGTTAGCCTTTATATAGAGACCGGAAATATTCTTGTCTGTTTTAGCTCTTTGCAGCAGCCTCACCACATCATATAAACCCGGTACATCCTTATCCTCTCCACTTAATATTGCAAAGGGAACATCTTTCAATTGTTCAGCATAGTGCTGACCAAGGTCAAGCACCAAAACGGAATTGGCTTCCACCTTCAATTCATTTTTGCTGGCCAGCCGACCTATCCAACTTAAAACAAAAAAGAAAAGTATGATGGTAAATACTACTATCGCCAATAAAGAAGCAAAGAACACCTTAAAAAAACTGCGCATAAACCGGTTTATAATTAAACATCAAAATTAGAGATATTTGACCCGTGTATCTCATCTTTGGTAACATGAATTAAACGGCAAAGTTCGGCTGAACCGGCGAAGCAGCCCCTTATTCTATATGAACAAAGCATATTTACTGACAGGTGGCAATATGGGCAACAGGGAGAAGAACCTGGCCAGGGCAAAAACGCTGATAGCAGAAAAGGCGGGAAAAGTAACCCGCGCCTCCGCCCTGTATGAAACAGAAGCATGGGGGAAAACGGATCAACCCTCCTTTTATAACCAGGCCCTGGAAGTGGAAACAGCTTTACCACCAAAGGATCTGCTGAAACTGCTTCTTGACATCGAAAAGAAACTGGGCCGGCAAAGAGATGAGAAATATGGCCCCCGGATCATTGATATTGATATATTATTATATGCAGACCAGATCTGTAATGATCCCCAGTTGAGTATTCCCCACCCTGAATTACAGAACCGCCGGTTTGCTTTAACACCGCTGGCCGAAATTGGCCCCGGCCTGGTGCATCCGGTCTTTAAAAAATCAATTACCGAATTACTGGCAATTTGTACCGATACATTGGAGGTGACCCGGAAATAACAATTCCCTATTTTCTTTACTTTCGTTTCAATGAATTATCACTTTATCACGATCGAGGGAAATATCGGTGCCGGAAAAACTACCCTGTCCCATTTACTTTCCAAACATTTTAATGCGAGACTTATCCTTGAACAGTTTGCAGATAATCCCTTTCTCCCCAAATTCTATGAAAATCCCCAGCAGTTTGCCTTTCCACTGGAATTGTTCTTCATGGCTGAACGCTACAAGCAACTGAAAGACCTGCTACAGCAGAAAGACATGTTCCAGACGCTCACAATCTCAGATTATCTTTTTACCAAATGCCTGCTTTTTGCCAAGGTAAATCTTTCGGAAGATGAGTTCCGCCTGTACCAGCGCATATTTGATATCATACACCAGCAACTGGTACAACCTGACCTGCTGATCTATCTTCATGCCCCGGTAAGCAAGCTGCAAAGCAATATCAAAAAGCGTAACCGCAGCTATGAACAGAAGATCCCGGATGAATATCTCTTCAGTATCCAGGAAACCTATACCAATTATATCAGGCAGCACAATATCAAAACCCTTTTCATTGATACTACCAATGCAGATTTCCTTGGCAATGAACGCCATTTACAGGTTGTGCTGGAAGCATTGGAAAAAGACTATGAGGATGGACAGCATTATATTGTGCTACCGGACTAGTTCGTACCTTCGCGAATTATAAATTCTATCCGCTCAAACCAGAATCATAAATGCCCTCAATTGCGCGACTGGAAGGTCTTGCTCCTTTAAAACAAAAAGAATTCAGGCAATACATCAGTTTCCGCATTATTTATATAATGGCCCTCCGGATGGTGATCACGGTGGTCAATTATAAGCTCTTCCAGCTTACCAAAAGTTCATTTGCCATTGGCATTGTAGGCTTATCGGAATTTCTTCCCGTTTTCTCACTTGCACTATATGCTGGTCATGTTATCGACAAATCTGATAAAAGGACCCTGCTGCTTAAAGGAGTTATTTGTTATTGTTTTTGTGTGGCAGCCCTGGTACTAATCACCTCTCCTTTTTTTGAAAATAAACTGGAAGTCAAAACGCTGGAGTACCTGTTCTATGCGGTAATTTTTTTTACCGGAATTATAAGAGCCTTCACAGGTCCAACTACACACGCCATCATTGCTCAATTAGTGCCACGTAACCAGCTTCAATTTGCAGCCAATATCAGTTCATCAAGCTGGTTGACAGCCTCCATATTGGGACACGC
>Ga0068867_100001712_pt1 | contig 15284 bp, 14 predicted proteins | sample KBSMisM32_FD_65649 | JGI IMG/M metagenome (GOLD analysis project Ga0068867, IMG submission 65649) | Miscanthus rhizosphere microbial communities from Kellogg Biological Station, Michigan, USA - KBS Miscanthus M3-2 | ecosystem: Host-associated > Plants > Roots > Rhizosphere > Soil ...
TAACCGTAACCGAGGCTGCATTGCTGTCGTTCGCAGTCTGGTTCTTCGCCTATTCTGTCCCGGCTCCCGACGATACGCCACGTCTTGAGTGGAATAAGTAGCGTCCGCTTCCGACCCATTGCGGTCATTCCGACGCCTGTGCTCCAATCCTAATAAGCTGCTCGATCCATTTTCAGCCCAACTAGCCCAGTTACAAAGTCGAGCAAGGGTTCGAGTTTGCGGGGGCGATTACAGCTGATGTTGACCGAGGAGTACCTGTAGCCTGAAGTGTCCGCGCGCTCCATTTCAAGAACCTCACAGTGCAGGTACATCTCGGCGCCATCCCACGATCCAGTTTCGAATTTCCACGCGTCCGACGCGCGGGCGAGCTCATTGAAGCGCAAAACGTCTTGAGCGGAGAGTTTGACGCGCCGCCGGTCGCGGACGTCAAGTTGTCCGTCATCTGGAACGACAGTCTTCAGTTCGATCAGGCCGGTCCCGTTTGAGAGCTCTACGAAATTGATCACTTTAGTGTACCGCATGTGGCCGTCGTTGAACGTGAAACGAGCCTGTTGATGATATCGCGGATTAGTGACGCCGCCCCAGAGAGGCTTCTCACCAACTCCTCGCAACCGGCAGTCTGCCCATGCCGAATACGTCAGCTCGTTTACGGCGGCAGGATACATCCCACATCGGCCGTCCTGATCCTTCACGACCTTACCAATTCCAGGAGCCGCGAGCGCCATCAAAATCAGAGCCAAGATTGCGCAGTATTTCATCGCGCAACCGTACCATCGGAACGTCCGCTTTCCACCCCTTTCCTGCCATTAACGCAGTGCTGCTCCCGAGCCGTTGCAGCCGGTAGATCAGCGTGTAGGCATAGAAACAACCAGCATTAGTGGGCGGGTGGAATGTTCCGGCGTATCTTCAATCGGCGAGCTTCGAGTGCCTCGGAGGCCAACACTCCGGACTTCCTGCAAGCAATCGGCAACGCGATGCTGGATGGCACCGGCCATGCAGCCGGGAAGATCCTACTTTACGCAGAGGTGGAACAGGGCGTGATCTCAGCCGATCTGCTGTGGGAAGACGCCGGCCAACGGGTTCGTTTCCGCTTCGCACCAGAACCGCTGAAAAACACTCTTTATAGTTATTGGGCATCCTCGGAGTTTGCCGCTGCGCGGTGGCGGACTTTTCGCTGCGTAGTGTACCAAGGCCGCTTCGACGTTCACCTCAGCTACCCTGATAAACTTGTGCCCACCGAAGATGTCTCCGATCGTCGACCGAGAGAAATCAAGGCCGTGTTCGGCGATATGCCTGTCGACTACTCAAGCCCTTCCTAACGGCAGCATTCCACCCAAACGTGCCGCTAGGCAGGGTGGCGGTAATCGACCCAAAGCTGACATTGGAGACGTTTACGCGATGAGAACTTCGAACCCCTAGACGCACTATCTGCGTAACTGAGTTCAAGAGATGCTTCTCGTTGCTTGTAGTGCGGCTGTGGCGGTGCTCGACGCCTCTTCAAATGGAGCGCAGCAAATGTTGCGCGGACGCTGGGAAACTACCCGTGGTCAGCGGCATATGGTGAATAACATCGCGGGCGCCACAGCCGCGCGGGTCGATAGACCTCCACTTACAACCGTCAGCATCTGCAGTGGGGGACCGCTGCCTACCGCATCACCGCCGATACAAAAAGGATGCGAACTGAAAAGCTACCAGAAGTCTAGTCACACCATGCACCTGAGCCAGCGCTGCCGTTGGCGCGATGGCTGGCGGGATGAAGTCTGGACAATGAATTTTAGTCCGTCTCGATACGAGTGGCAGACCCAGGTCACTGTGCAAAGCGGAGGAATGACAAGCTCATTCGAGGACTATGGAACCTCTCGATGGGTCGGTCCTTGCAAGCCAGTTCCCTAGCGGCAGCTTTCCACCCATTCCCGCCGTTAGCGCCAGGATGTGCAGCCGTCAGGTTGAGCGCCGAAGTTCCCGGGTATCGCGGCGAGACTGCCAGCCTATTTTCGAACGGACAGGCGCCGAGCCTGTTCGGAGGGGACCAGTATCATGCAGCGTATCATCCTTGGCTGTGCGGCTTTTTTCGTTCTGACATCGCCCCTTCCGGCCCAGCAGGCCCCCGCGACCCAACAGATCCCCGAACAGACGGTCCCGCCGCCGGAAATCCCGCCGCCGTCAACTCAGGCGCCGACCGACCTGCCGCCGTTCATTCCGCCGCCGCGGGCGCGCCTCTACGACCATTACCGGCCCGTGGGGCATCACCGCGCCAGGGCGCATCAGCATCGCACGGTACATCATCATCGGCGCCGGGCGCATAATCATGCGACGAGGCACCACCATGCCTCGCAGCGGGTCGTGCACCTGTCGAAGCGCACGATCCGAACCTGCCACCGCATGACCTACCGTCAAATCCTGCGGCAGGGCGCATGCCGGGAGCTGATGAAGCGCGAGTTGAGGGGATCCAACAGGCATCACCATGCCTCGCGCCATCGCACGCATCGCCAAACCCGTCGGCACAGGCATCACAGGTAAGTGCCCGTCGGCTGAAGAGAAGCCGGGTCCCCGAAGCATCACTGCGCGCACGCAGCACAAGTGCCGGGCTGTGGGAGCATTCGTACGTAATTGATCTGAGTTTTCGAGCCTTCGGGAATAAACGACAGGAACGCCGAGTCTCAACATCGACCGCCTCAAAAAGGACGCTTCGATGTTTGACGATGCAGAAGACAGCCGCCGCGGATTCCTGAAGTGCATGGCCTGGGCCGGCACCGGAGCTGTCTTTGCCTTCAACGGCGGAGTCGGAAGCTCGATTGGCCTCGACAGCGCGATAGCCGCTCCACTGCTCAAGACGCGGACTGCGCCATTCACATTCGTCCAGGTTAGCGACAGCCACATCGGCTTCAACAAGCCGCCCAACTCCGATGCGCGCGCAACCTTTCGCGAAGCAATCGCCAAGGTGAAGGCGCTGCCCCAACGCCCCGATTTCATGATCCACACGGGCGACGTGTCGCAACTGTCTCGCGACGACGAATTCGACGACGCCGACCAGATCGTTAAGGAAGCGGGCCTCCCGGTGTTCTTCGTTCCCGGGGAGCATGACATGCTCGACCCGGACGGAGGCAAAGCCTTCCTCAACCGCTTCGGCAAGAACAGCCTCGGGGCGGGTTGGTACAGCTTCGACCATCGTGGCGTTCATTTCGTCGCGCTGGTCAATGTCGCGGACCTGAAACCGGGCGGCATGGGCAATCTCGGCGCCGAGCAACTCAAATGGCTTAAGGCAGATCTCGCCGGCCGCTCATCATCCACTCCGATCGTCGTGTTCGCCCACATTCCGCTGTGGACGGTCTACGCCGATTGGGGCTGGGGCACGGACGATGCGGCCGAAGCGCTCAAGCTACTCGCCCGTTTCGGCTCGGTGACCGTCCTCAACGGACACATCCACCAGATCACCCAGAAGGTCGAAGGCCGGATCGCCTTTCATACGGCGCGCTCGACGGCGTTCCCGCAACCGGCGCCGGGCACAGCCCCGTCACCCGGCCCGCTCAAGGTCCCGCCCGAGCAACTCCATGACATGCTGGGCATCACGGATGCCATGTTCGTGCGCGGCCACGACCGGATCGCCCTCATCGACTCCACCCTCAATTCCTGACCCACGGAGAAATCATGACTCGTAGCTTTCGAATCTTGGCGTTCCAGGCAGCGGCGATGATCGCCTGCGGCTTCATGATGCTGACGGTGGCGGCCATTACCAAGGCTGCTCCAGCCCCCGCGGCAGTGGCGGTGACGATCGGCAACTTCACGTTCAAAAACCCTGTTGTGACCGTGAAGCCGGGAACGACCGTGACCTGGACCAACGCCGACGATATCCCCCACACGGTGGTCTCGAAGGACGGCGTCTTCAAATCGCGCGTCCTCGACACCGGCGACAAATTCTCCTTCACTTTCGCCAAAGCCGGTCAGTTCGGCTATTTCTGTTCCCTGCACCCGCACATGACGGGAATGATCGTCGTCAAGGCGTGAGGTGAGGGACTGGTCGTGAACCGATGAAGAGACTCTCTCCCCTCCCCTTCTTCGGCACGGCCGGCGAAGGCCCGGCGCCGGGGCTCCCTACACCCGGCGCCGGCCGAGCCGACGAGTTCAAGCGGCAGATCCTGCCGCACCTCGATGCAGCCTATAATTTGGCGCGCTACCTGACCCGCGATCCGCTGCTCAGCGAAGATGTGGTCCAGGACTCGGTCCTGCGCGCGTTCCGCTCCTTCGATCAGTTCCGGGGCGGGTCGGCCAAGGCGTGGCTTCTCACGATCGTTCGCAACTGCGCTCGAACGACGCAGTCGGGCGCTGCGGGTCGCCTGTCGCTCGTGATGCACGAGAGCAGCCTCGGGACCGATGTCGCCGCGCAAATGGCGGCGCAGGCCGACCCGGCGCCAACTCCGGAGGAAGCCGCCCAGCGACAAGCAGAGGTCGGCCGCGTAAGGGCCGCGATCGAGGCTATTCCAGAGCCCTTCCGCGAAGCTGTCGTGCTGCGCGATCTCGAAGACATGTCTTATGCCGAGATTGCACAGACGACCGGCGTGCCCGTCGGCACGGTGATGTCGCGCCTATCCCGCGGACGCGCGTTGCTTGCCGCCGAACTGCTGCCCGCGAAGAACGCCGGAGACGAAGCATCAAGGAGTGTGAAGTGATGGCTGCGTGCACTGACCGGGAGCTGCTTCTGGGCGGTCTTGTCGACGGCGAGCTGGACGCGGCCAACACCGCGCTTGCCGAAGCGCACATCTCCCGCTGCGAAGGCTGCCGCGAAGAGGTTGAGCGACTTCAGGCCACGCAGAACTTGCTGCGTTCGGACGGAGTGAGGCATCGCGCACCAGAAAGCGTGGTCCGACGCATCGCAGCACTGCCCGAGCTGCGGGATGAGCCACCCCGTCGCCATCTGTTACCCGGCTGGCTTGTGCCCGGAGCCGCCGGCGCGCTCGCGGCATCGCTGGCGTTGATGACGCTGAGCCCGCTCGCCAATTCGTCCGGGATCGATGAGCAACTGGTGTCCAGCCATGTGCGATCGCTCCAGCCCGGCCACCTGACGGACGTGCAAACGACGAACCAGCATATCGTGAAGCCGTGGTTCAACGGCCGGATCGACTTCGCCCCGCCCGTGCCCGAACTCGCGAGCGACGGTTTCCCCCTCGCCGGTGGCCGCCTGGACGCAATCGAGGGGAAGACGGTGGCAGCAATCGTCTACCACCGCCGGCTTCACACGATTAACCTCTTCGTCTGGCGCGGTGAGGACCGGGTTCCGACCACCTCCGTGGAAGAGGGGTTTTCCCTGGCGGGCTGGAGCGAAGGCGGCCTGACCTTCGCTGCCGTCTCCGACATTCCGCCGCAAGAGCTGCGCCAGTTCGAGGATCTCTATCGAAAGAATGCCAAATAGCTCCCGGCAGCCGGAATGGGACTCGGTCAGCGGAAACGAAGACGGCAAGAAGCTAGTGGATCAACTTGCCTTCTTTGATGACGCCATCGACATGCTCGAGGACGCGGATGTCAGTGAGCGGGTCGCCCTTGACCGCGATCAGGTCGCCGTAAGCCTTTGGGGCGATGGTCCCCACCTGCCCCTCCATCCGTAGCGCCCGCGAGGCCTCGGTCGTCGCGGCCTGAATCGCCTGCATCGGGGTCATTCCGTAGCGGACCATGTACGCGAACTGCTTGGCGCCGGTGCCGTAGGGATAGACGCCGGCATCGGTGCCGAAGGTCATTTTTGCGCCGGCCTTCACCGCGGCAGCGAAGCCGCGGCGCTGGACGTCCGTCGTCTCGATATTCTTACGGAGATATTCGGCGGGCCAATGCTGCCGCGTCCCCACCTCGTTGATGTAGTCGCCGTTGTAGATGTCCATGTCGAGCCAGACGCCGTTGGACCTAGCGAGCGCGATGCCTTCGGCGTCGAGATAGCTGGCGTGCTCGATGGTGCGGACGCCGGCGCGGATCGCGGCCTTGATGCCCTGGGCGCCGTGGGCGTGAGCGATGCAGTAGGAGCCGCGCAGCTTGGCCTCGTCGCAGGCCGCCTTCATTTCTTCGGGTGAGAGCTCGAGCGCGCCGGGCTCGCTGCCGAGGGCGAGGACGGCGCCAGTGGCGATCAGCTTGATGAAATCGGCGCCGTGATCGAGCAGGTAGCGGGCGCGGTCGCGGGCGTCGGCGGCGTTGTGGACCTCGCCGATGCGGAAGGTCTCGGGCAGCGGGATGTCGGGCGCGAGCGCGTCAATTTCGCCGCCGCCGCCGGGCGTGGTGATGTAGCCGCCGGCGACATACATGCGCGGGCCTTCGACTTCACCGGCGTTGATGGAATCGCGCAGGGCGACGTCAGTGAGGCCACGGTAGACGCCAACGTCGCGGACTGTCGTGAAGCCGCTGCGAAGCTCGATCGAAGCCGCCTTCGCGCCCATCAGGATGGTGCGGGACTCGCTGCGCTTCAGCGGTGCGGCGGGGTCGCTCTCGTCGGGGTTGATGGCGCCGTCGGCTAAATGGGTGTGCAGATCGATGAGGCCGGGAAGGACGGTCTCGCCCGACCAATCGACGGTCGCAGGGCCGTCCGCATCGCGCCAGGAGGCGACCGAGGCGATCCTGCCATCGACGATGCGGATGCGCTGGTCGGTCAGGACCTTTGCAGCCGCAGGATCGATGAGACGACCGGCACGGACGTCGACGGTTTCGGCGGCTGTGGCGCTGCTCAGCAGCAGCGCCACGCTCGCGATCAGGAATTTCCGAATGGCCCCCTCCCCCTGCTCGGCGCTTAGGCCGGAGTGACGTCTCCAGCGCCAGTCCCGCCATCTTCGCCGGCATCAGGGCGCTTGTCGAAGACCTCGTCAATCAGGCCGAACGCCTTGGCTTCGTCCGCTTCGAGGAACTTGTCGCGGTCCATCGCCTTTTCGATCTCCTCGATCGTCTGGCCGGTGTACTTCGAGTAGAGCTCGTTAAGGCGCTGGCGCATGCGGAGGATCTCGCGCGCCTGGATCTCGATATCAGCAGCCATGCCCTGAGCGCCGCCCGACGGCTGGTGGACCATGATGCGGCTGTTGGTCAGAGCGACGCGCATTCCGGGCTCTCCGGCCGCGAGCAGGAAGCTGCCCATCGACGCGGCCTGGCCGATGCAGACCGTCGAAATCTTCGGCCGGATGTATTGCATGGTGTCGTGGATCGCGAGGCCCGCCGTCACCACGCCGCCCGGCGAATTGATGTACATGAAGATGTCCTTCTTCGGGTTTTCGGACTCGAGGAAGAGCAGCTGGGCGGTGACCAGGCTGGCCATGTGGTCTTCGATGGCGCCCGTGATGAACACGATCCGTTCGCGCAGCAGCCGCGAATAAATGTCGAAGCTGCGCTCGCCCCGGTTGGACTGCTCGATGACGATGGGGACGAGCTGCGAAACGATGTCCTGATGATCAATCACGGGAAACGGATCCTCTTGATGTGGTGAGAACCTACATCGGCGCGAAATCCGAAAGGTTCAAGGAGGTGGGAAGGTACTTGTCCCCAACGAAGAAGGGCGGCCCGGAATGAACCGGACCGCCCCTTCCCCCTGTTAACGCTATTGAGTTTAGAGCTTCACGCCAGCGCGGACGTACAAGAACCGGCCCGGGACATCGTACATCGTCGGGTCGAAGTTATTGAGGTCGCAGGTGTTGCAGCCCGGAGCCTTGGTGTTGAGCAGGTTGTTTGCACCAACGGCGAAGTTGAACTGCTTAGCCGCGAACATCGGCGCCCAGCGCAGCTGGAGATCGGTGTAAAAGCGCGACTGCAGCGTATTGCCATCGGATTCATGCAGCTTCGACACGTAACGGCCGGTCAGGCTGGCGCCGAAATTGGCCAGGTCCCAATCGATCACGCCGATCGACTTCCACTTTGGGAAGCCCTGCGACGGGCTGCCGACTTCCGTGCCTTCACGGCTGATCACCTGAACACCGCCCGTGATCGGCACTAGCAGGTCGTAATTCTTTAGGAAGGTGTTGTTCCAGGTGAACCCGAACTTGCCCATGCCCGGAGTCCGGAGACCGCGGTAGGCGAGGTTGACGTCGATACCCTTGGTGCGGATCCCGGCGATGTTGCCGAGAATGCCCTGGATCCCCGTCAGGTTGCCGTTGACACGAGTGACCAGCGCGCAAGCAGCAGGATCATTGTCGGCAACGCACTTCGTCAGAGTGAAGGCAGCGTCGACCGGCTGGATCGCGCCCTTCACCTTGATGTTGTAGTGGTTGGCCTCGATGGAAAGGCCCGGAATGAACGACGGGCTGTATACGCCGCCGAACACCCAGCTCTTCGAGGTTTCCGGCTTCAGGTTCTCGTTACCGCCGACAAGGACCGAGATCTGCGGGCTGGTCTGCGTGACCTGACCGCCGGCTGCAACACCTGCGGCAATGCAGTTCGCCTTGATGGTCGCATTGTTGCCGAAGTTGGCGGGTGCGGTGCTGTCGCTCGAGCACGGATCGCTGATCGTCTGGTCGAAGCGCGATGCGGATCCGAACAGCTCACCGATCGACGGAGCCCGGAAGCCTTCAGCATAGGAACCGCGGAAACGGAGATCCTTGATCGGCTTCCAGTTGATCTGCGCCTTCTTCGTCGTGTGCGAGAATTTTCCGCCAGAGTCAGTGTTATATTTCGAATAACGCACCGCTCCGTTGACCTCGAGCAGCTCGATACCGGTCATGCCCTTCATGATCGGAGCGTTGAGTTCGGCGTAGGCTTCCTTGACGTTGTATCCGCCACGGGTTGGAAGCGCCGGGATGTCCGAGCTGAAGCCGGCAGAGACGACCTCGTCAGGCTTAAACGAGCCCGTCTGGTCACGAGATTCGACACCCATTGCGAGGCCCAGCGGACCGCCCGGAAGGTCGAAAAGCTCGCCGGAGATGTTACCGGTGATGTCCCACATGTCTTGCTTGCTGCTGTCGTTTTGAACGAACGTGACCCAATCCATCATCTCGGGCGTGATCGTGCCTTCACCGCCGAAGATGTTGAACGGCACGCAGCCCGGAGTAGCGGCGCAAACGTCAACTGGCCCAAGCGCGGTGCGGAGGTGATCGGAGTTTATGTTCCCGAGCATCCGCTGCTTGGCCTGGTTGTGGCCATAGACACCGTTGACGTCCCAATACCAGTCACGCCCACCGATGCCGAAATTGCCGTCGAGCGTCGCGACGACGTAGCTGGTATCGACCTTCTGCGAGAAGCGGCGCGGGCCACCTTCCGTAAAGCGGCGCAGGACGTACAGCATGTTGCTGGAATCGAGCGTCACGCCAAACGGATTGTACGGATTGCTGACATCGATATCGATGCTGTCGAGGACGGGCGTGCAGCCGCAGGCCTGGCCAACGCCGAAGGGCAGCGGAGCGGCCTGGTTCTTCGACTTGCGCTCGTTCCACAGACCCTTGACCGAGAAGTTCAGATTGTCGGCCAGCTCGTAGTGAACGTTGGCGAACAGCCCGTAACGGTCGAGCGGAATTTGGAAGTAGTTGTACGGCGCGAAGTTGAACCGGTCGGCAGTGCCGAAATTGTGGAAATCGTCGCCAGTCGGGTCTGCCGGATCGTAAACCGGAATGGTGTTGAAAGCATGATCCAGCGTCAGGTCAACAAAGTTGTTGGTCCCGGGGATCGGAGGCGGGCCTGCCTGGTCCGGGTCCGCAGGAAGCGAGGGATCACGGAGAATGCCGAAGCGGCCCATCACCGGGACGCCTGAGCAACCGCCGGCCGCGCAGCTGGTGGCGTATGGAGCCGGGAACCGCGACAGCGCGCGATCGCCCGAGCTGACGGCGCCCTGCTTCACGAGGTTTCCGCCGACCACGACCGACAGCCGGTGGCCGTCGCCGTTGCCCCAGCTGACTTCGTAATCCTGGGCCTTACCGTCACCCTGCTGGAACTGGCCGTACTGGGCGCTGAGGTTAAGGCCGCGCTGATGCTGCTTCGTGATGATGTTCACCACGCCCGCGATCGCGTCCGAGCCGTAGATCGACGATGCGCCGTCCTGGAGGACTTCGACGCGCTCGATCATGCTCTGCGGGATTGTGTTGAGGTCGACCGAGCCAGGGACGCCCGACGCCGATGCGCCGTTCACGTAACGCAGGCTGTCCACGAGCACGAGCGTACGGCGCGAACCGAGGTAACGAAGATCGATCTCGGCCGAACCGGCGCCAACGCCGCCGCCGTCAGGCGGGTTGCCGAGGTTACCGGAGTTGTTGAACTTGCCGTTGAGGCCGCCGCCGGAACTCGGCAGGCGCTGAAGCACGTCGTTAATCGAGCTTAGGCCGGTCTTGGCGATGTCCTGCTGGTCGACGAACACGCGCGGGGCGTCGAGGTCGAGCGGGTTACGACGAATGCGCGATCCCGTGATCACGATCTCACCGCCATTCGCGGCGCTGGTCGCCTGCGCTGCGGGGGTTGCCGCTGCATCCGGTGGCGGAAGCGTACTTTGCGCTTGTGCCGCGGTTCCTCCGCCAATCAGCGCCGCAAATGCCACGCTCGCGCGAAGTGCCGAATTCATCCGGATCATTATAGTCCCCCTTGTTGCCCACCCGTAGAAAACGGGTCTGCAACAACCGTAACCTACGCGCTTGGGGGGTAGGAAGCCGCTTCTGTCACTGAAGCGACACAATTCAGGCGAGGTGTAGCATTCTAGTCACTCACCTCCGGGGGCCGGAAACGAGAGGTAAGCGAGGCGCCGCACCTCGCGACGGCCGCGCGTAACCGTATCGAGAATGAGCCCCGCGAAGAAGCAAAGTACTGCAATCACAGTCATTCCCGTGACCAGGATCGCGGTCGGGAAGCGCGGCACCAGGCCGGTGTTCAGGTAGGTAATCACCAGCGGAATGGCGAGAACAACGGCGAGACCAACCAGGAAAGCCCCGATCGCTCCGTAGAAAAGCGTCGGACGCTCCACGCGGTACAAGACCAGGATTGTCTTGAGGATGCGCCAGCCGTCGCGGTAGGTCGAGAGCTTGGATTCCGAGCCCTCGGGACGGGCGGCATAAGCCGTTTCGACCTCACCGACGGGCATCCGCAGCTCGAGCGCGTGGACGCTGATCTCGGTCTCGATCTCGAAGCCCGACGACAGGACCGGAAAGCTCTTCACGAAGCGGCGCGAAAAGACGCGATAGCCCGAGAAGATGTCGGTGAAGCTGCGGCCGAAGAGACCCGAAAGTATGCCGGTGAAGAGCTTGTTTCCGAGAACGTGCCCCCCGCGATAAGCATCTTTCTCCTCATGCTTGCGAGTGCCGACGATCATATCGAGCTGCTCGGCCAGGAGGAGGTCGACCATCGCCGGCGCGGCCTTTGGGTCGTAGGTCAGGTCGCCATCGGCCATAAGGTAGATGTCGGCGTCGACGTCCGCGAACATCCGGCGGACCACGTTCCCTTTGCCCTGCTGCCGCTCGGTACGGACGACGGCCCCTGCCTTGGCAGCGACTTCGCGGGTCTTGTCGCGGCTGTTGTTGTCGTAGACGTAGACAGTTGCGCCCGGCAGTGCTGCCTTGAAGCCTGCGACGGTAGCGGCGATTGCCGCTTCCTCATTGTAGCAAGGCAGCAGCACGGCGATGCGCGGCGAATTCGGACTGTTCAACAAAACCCCCAGCGTCTGAGCGTCCGGCTATAGCCGAAGCGGCCTTAACCGCTAGTCAAGGCGTGCGGTTGTCACGTGCAGCAGGCGCAAGTCCGGCGATACGCCGGTCAGCCGCCATGCGTGGCCCGGCGGAATCACGAACGCATCCGCTGGACCCAACTCGTGCATGCCGCGGTAGTCGAGGACCGCCGACCCATCGAGGATGAAGCCGAACACCAGCTCTCCCCGATGACCGCCAAACGCCAGCGCCTCGAGATTTACCGGCCGAACCGTCCGCACGTCGGCGAGGCCGCTCGTTGCCACCTGGACCTCTGTCTCCTGCGCTTCACCTCCGTTGGCGGGCACCCAAGGAGTGTCCGCCGCGACATGACGGAGAAAGCGCTGACCGCCAAAGAGTCGCCCGGGATTGTCCCCGTTAGGGAGCTGGAGTTCATGGTCCGCGTAGGTCGCGTGCAGCGCCGGCGCGGTAATCTCGACCACTTCCAAACCCGGGGAGCTTTCGAGCACGCGATGACGGATCTCAGGGGGTTGGAGGACCAGATCACCCTCGCCCATCGTGAACGGCTCCCCGCCATCCTGATACATAACGCGAACCCAGCCCCGCCGAACGTAGATCAGCTGAAGAGCGATGCGATGATAATGAACCCAGTCCGAGACTGGCCCACCTTCGGGTATGGAGATGTGTGACGCGATGTAGCGTCCGCCGAGACGGCTCGGGATAAGGTCGCGATAAAGCATGCCCGCGCGACCCTGCGCCGGAGAGGCCCCTGCTCGCGTGACCAGGAATTCCGCCTCGAAGGGCGGCAGACGATTCGAGGGAGCTGGCGCCTCGGGTCGCGTGGTGACCCGGACCGACTCCGCGTCCTTACTCAGGATCGCCGAATACGGATCGTCCGCCGGGTAGATGACGTCGAGACGAAAGCCGTCGGCGCGCAGGTCGTCAATCGCCCCATTCAGGTCAGGGCAGACGACCTCGCGCACCGCGGTATACCGTTAGGCCTTCTTCGCCGGCTTCTTGGCAGCGGGCTTCTTGGCGGCCGCCTTGGCTTCCGGAGCCTTGGCGGGCGCAGCGTCCTTGACCGGCTTGGCGGCCTTCGGCTTGTCCTCGGCCTTTTCGACAGCGCCCTTGGCCGGCTTCTCGGCCTTGGCCACAGCCTTCTTGGCGGTCGCTTTCTTGGGCTTGTCGTGGCTGTGATCATGGCCGCAACCCGGACCGTGTACGTGGCCCTCCTCGCTCTCGAGGTCGGCTTCGAGCTGCTCGCGCGTCGCGCTGCGGTCGCTGATTTCGGCCTTCGAGAAGAGGAAGTCGACGACCTTGTCCTCGTATAGCGGTGCACGAAGCTGGGCAGCGAACATCGGCTCCTGCTGGATCAGCTGGAGGAAGCGCTCGCGCTCCTGGCCCTGGTACTGCTGCGCCGCCTGGGTGATCAGCGCCCGCATTTCCTGGTCGCTGACCTCGACGCCATTCGCGGCGCCGATCTCGGACAGCAGGAGGCCGAGGCGCACGCGGCGCTCGGCGATCTTGCGGTACTCGGCCGAATCCTTCTCGACCTCTTCCAGCGCAGCCTTCGGGTCTTCCTCATGGCTCGCTTCGTGGCGAAGCTGGTTCATGATGTTGTCGAACTCGGCCTGAAGCATCGATTCCGGAACCGGGAAGTCGTGACGCTCGGCGAGCTGGTCGAGCAGCTGGCGCTTCATGTGCGTGCGCGTCAGCCCGTTCAGCTCCTGCTGCTGCTGGTCACGGATCAGGCCCTTGAGCTGGTCCAGGCTCTGGAGGCCCAGCGCTTTCGCGAAATCCTCGTCGACCTTGGTCTCGCCGGACGTTTTCACGTCGGTCACCTTCACCGCAAACACGGCCGGCTTTCCCTTGACCTTTTCGGACGGATATTCCTCCGGGAAGGTCACCTTGACGTGGCGCTCGTCGCCGACCTTGGCGCCAACGAGCTGATCCTCGAAGCCCGGAATGAGCTGGCCCGAGCCGATCTCGACCGCCATGCCTTCGCCCTTGCCGCCTTCGAACAGCTCGCCGTCGACCTTGCCTTCGAAGTCGATGGTGACGAGGTCGCCGGTCGCAGCCTTGTGGCCCTTCTTGGTATCGACCCAGTTCTTCGCGTTGCTCGCGAGCTGCTGGATCTGCTCGTCGACCGCCTTCTCATCGGCGTCGACCGTCAGGCGTTCGAGCGTCAGGCCATCGATCTTGGCTTCGGGAATGTCCGGTAGCGCTTCGAGGCTGACTCGCACTTCGGCGTCCTTGCCGGGCTCATATTTCTCGTCGAGCACGACCTCGGGCTGGAGCGCTGGGCGGACCTTGTTGTCGTCGAGCAGCTGCTGGACGCCTTCCTGAACCGCGCCCTGAAGCGCGTCGCGCTGGATCGCGTCGCCATGCATCTTCTTGATGAGGTTCGGCGGAACCTTCCCCGGACGGAAGCCGGGCATCCGCACCTGCGGGGCGATGCGCTTCACTTCCTGATCGACCCGGGCCTCGATGTCCTTGGCCGGGATAGTCAGCATGAAGGCGCGCTTCAGGCCCTCGTTTTCAGTCTCGACGGTCTTGATGGTCACTGCTCAAAACTTCCCAATAATTTTGCCACGCGTGGTCGCTTGCCCTCGGACAAGCTGCACGGTTGCGTGGTGCGCGCGAAGGGACTCGAACCCCCACATCTTGCGATACTGGAACCTAAATCCAGCGCGTCTACCAATTCCGCCACGCGCGCGCGGCCCGAAGGAGGTGCGCCTATAGCAAGGATGCTGCCGTGGGCAACCCGCTTGGGGGACGTTCGTTGGGAGAAGCAAAGGAGATCATTAGTGCAGACGCTTCCGCCTGAAATGCCGCCAGAGCCGAGCCAGCCCGGGCAACCGACCGAGCCGCCGCCAGAAACCCCGCCACAGTCACCGGACATCGACGTTCCCGCACCGACATCACCCGGCACGGAACCCTCGCCGGGACCGATATCGCCGGTCGGTTAGCGCTGGCCTCTTTCAATGCCCGGAGTTTGTGGAGCCGGACATTGGGCAACCTCCGGCCGGCAATGCCCGTCGATCCTGCCGAGGTCGGTAGTCAGCCCGAGAATGGCCGCTGCGGTGGGCATGATGTCGACCGTTTCCACATGCGCTTCCGGTTGGCTGGCCTGCCCGCCCGCGCGCCAGAAAAGGATGGGAACCCGGCGATCATAGTCCCAGGGGCTGCCATGCGTGGCGACGAAGCCGGCATGGGGTTCCGCGATCGGCATGACGTGCGGCCCCGCCTGCCCCCGGCATCTCAAGATCAAGGATGACGATATCGACGCGGACTTCGTTGAGAGCCTCGATGGCGTCTTCGGCAGTGCCCGCGACCGCCGCGATTTCGAAGGCGTCGTCGGCCTCGACCATGCGCGACAGTACTGCCCGGGCGACCATCGAATCGTCGACGATCATCAGCCGGATCCGGCGTCGCGGCTTTCGGGTCTCCGGCAAGCGGTCCCGCGATCTGGCGAGCGCCCGCTCCACGTCGGCTAACTCAGGCGACGCCGACGAGCTGCAGCTTGATGTGAAGCGTTTCTCGATCGAAGGGTTTCATCACATATTCGTCGGCACCGGCTTCGAGCGCGGCACGAATATGCGCCATGTCGTTCTCGGTGGTGCAAAACACGACCTTCGGCTGGTCGGAATGGCCGCGCTGGCGAAGCAGCTTCAGGAACTCCATTCCGCTCATCACGGGCATGTTCCAGTCGAGCAG
>Ga0068867_100001744_pt1 | contig 15142 bp, 11 predicted proteins | sample KBSMisM32_FD_65649 | JGI IMG/M metagenome (GOLD analysis project Ga0068867, IMG submission 65649) | Miscanthus rhizosphere microbial communities from Kellogg Biological Station, Michigan, USA - KBS Miscanthus M3-2 | ecosystem: Host-associated > Plants > Roots > Rhizosphere > Soil ...
AGCATATTTCGCGCACCCCGCAAAGTCCTTCACCAGAGGGACGCGGCTCTTGTCCCGTTGCGCCACCGTGGCAGAAGCAGCAGGCCTGCGGCCGCCCATGCCGCGGCAGCAGCGGCTTCCTGCGCACTACCACGTTGAAGTTGGCCGTCATGCCGATGATCGGCAGCTTTCACTACCGGTCTTGGCGCTGCCGCTCACGCCGGTGCTCGACCTGCTGCGGACGCTGCTGCTCGGCACATCCCCGCGCCGGCTGCGGCGCTGGCGTTGCCGGCATGGGTGGCGTTGGCTTTCTGGGCTGCGGAACGCACGGGCACGCGGCGCGTCGTCAAGTAGGGCGGCGGCCGCACCGGGCACGACAGCGCAAGACGCCTGACGCGACGACGTAAGACGCCTGACGCGGCGACGAAAGCGCCGCTGCGACGAACGGCGCACGATCGGGTTGGTCCAACCCCGACGCAGGCGTTGTCAATCCAGCGCGCTGCGCGAACGCAGCGCCGCCGCGGAGTGCTCGATGACCGCCTTCGTTACCTCCTGCGACAGCACCGATTCGTGTTCCCAGCGATGCCAGTAAAGATCCACCGCCAACGGATGCGCCGATGCGACCTCGACGAGACCCGACTCGCTGCCCAGTGCCTCGACCTGGATGACCGGCGCCAGGCCGTAGCCCACACCGAATCGCAGCGCCTGCAGGAGCGTTCCCGACGCCGGTACGTAGTGGCGGCTGTAGCGCTCGACCGCGAAGCCGAACATCGACTGCAGGAGCGCATCGTGCAAGGTGTCCTTGCGATTGAAGACGACCGCGGGCGCGCGCAGCACGGCGGCCACCGTCAGACCCTGTGGAAAGTGCTGCGAGATGAAGTCGCGGGTCGCATAGCAGCGGTACTCCATCGTGCCCAGCGCCTGCGCCTGGAAGCCCGCAGGCGGCCGGCATTCGGTCGACACGCATCCGATCACTTCGCCGCGCGTCAACCGCGTCAGCGTATGGGCCTGGTCGTCCACGATGACCTCGAGCGCGATGCGGCACCGCGTCAGCAACGAGCGCAGCACGTTCGGAAACCACGTTGCCAGCGAATCCGCGTTCACCGCGACCGCGACAGGCAGAAAGGCTCCGTCCCGCAACACCGGGCGCAGTGCAGTCATGACGGCCTGCTCGCTCATGCACACGGCCTTCACGTGCCGCAGCAGCACTTCGCCGGCCGGCGTCGGCACGACGGGGCGCTCGCGCACCAGCAGCACGGTGGCAAGAGCCTCCTCGAGCAGCTTGATGCGCTGCGACACGGCGCCCCGGCTGACGTTGAGCACGACGGCAGCGCGCTCGAACGTGCCCTCGGCAACGATGGTCGCGAAGGTCTCCAACTGATCTCTGTCCAACATGACGCCCACTGCCGCCCCCTCCGGTCTCTCCCGGGGTTGTCGGCCCCTAGTAAATTAGCGATGACTATTGTATAGTGATGATTACCGTTTGTGGCACGACTTCGCGAGATCCGCGCAGTCGTGCCCCGGACGAGAGCGCAGGACCAAGGCATGAGAACCACGACGACAACATCGTTGCTTCCGGCCGCCGCCGCCGCCCTGATCGGGCTGGTCGGATGCGCGGCCACCGTCGAACCGCCCGCCAGACCCGAGGTGGGCGTCCCCACGAGCTGGAGCGTCGCTACGCCGCCTGCACAGGCGCGTGACGACGCCTGGTGGCACGACTTCGGAAGCCCCGAGCTCGACGCCTATGTCGCCACTGCGCTGCAAGCGAACCCCGACGTCCGCGCCACCGCCGCGCGGGTGCAGCAGGCACGTTCGCTGCTTGGGGGTGCCGAGGCCGAGCGCCGGCCGCAGCTAGGCCTCGAGGCCGGCGCCTCGCGCGGCCGCCAGACCGCGGCCGACGCGCATTCCGAGGCGCTGTCCGTCGGCTTGCGCGCCCGCTGGGAGGCTGACCTTTTCGGCGCCCAGGGGCTGGCGGTGACCGCCGCGACGAGCGATGCCGAGAGCGCCGCGCTGGCACTTTCGGCGACGCAGGTCGCCTTGGCCGCCGACGTCGCGACCGTCTATTTCGAGGCGCATGTGCTGGCGCGCCGCGAGGCGGCGGCGGACGAGTCGATCGGCGCGCTTGAGCAGCAGCTGAAGGCGGTTCGCCTGCGCTTCGCCGCCGGCCAGCTGACCCGGCTCGACATCGACCGCCTCGAGGCCGAGCTGGCGCAGGAACGCGGCAACCGGCTGCAGCTGCAGGGAGCGCGCCAGACGCGCCTGCGCCAGCTCGGGCTGCTGATCGGTGCGCCGCAGCAGGCCACGCCGCTGTATGCGGACGCACAGGCCTGGAAGGCCGCGCCGCCGCCGACTCTGTTGCCCGCCGAGCTGCTCGAGAGGCGGCCCGACGTGCAGCGCGAAGCCCGCGCGCTGGACGCCGCCGCCGCGCGGCTCGGCATCGCGCGCCGCGACCTCTACCCGCGTCTGGCCGTCGAATGGGCCGGGCGCCGCGAGCGGCTCGCCGTCGAGGGGGTGAGCATGGCGCCGGCGACGGTGGTGGCCTACGGCGTGTCGCTGACGCTGCCGCTGCTCGACGGCGGCCGCATCCGCGCCAACATCGCCGTGCACGAGGCCCGCACGCAGGAAGCGATGGCCGTGTACGAGAAGGCGTTGCTGGCCGCGCTCGCCGATGCGGAGACCGCGCTGCTGCAGTGGCAGAGCGCGGAGTCGACGCTGTCCGAAATGCAGCGCGCGCTCGATGCGGCGACGCAGGCCGAGCAACGCAGCCAGCGCCTGTTCGATGCCGGGCTCGTCACGGTCGACACCGTTCTCGATGTCCGGCGCAGTCGCCTGCGCGCCCAGGACGGCCTGTTTCAGGCCCAGGGCGCGCGCTGGGCCGCTTCGATCGGCGTGCGGCGCGCCTTCGCCGGTGGCGTGCCACGGCCGGCCTAGCCGCGCGAAACCGAAGCCGCCCCGAGATGCCCTGTCGACGCCACCCTGCGATCGCCCCCTGCCCTGGACCCAATACACCATGCCTCACAAGCTCACCGTTACCGCCGCGCTGTGCGTGGCCTTGCTCGCCGGCTGCCAGAAGCAGCCCCCCGCACCCCTGGCCGCACCGCGCCCAGTGAAGATCGAGATCGTGGGCAGCGCCTCGGCGCAGAGCGACGAGTCCTTCGTCGGCACACTGCGCGCGCGCCTGCGCTCCGACCTCAGTTTTGACGCCCCAGGCCGCATCGCGGCCATCGACGTCGACGTGGGCGACCACGTCCGCGCAGGGCAGGTGCTGGCCCGCCTGCAGGAAGCGCCGGCGCGCTGGCGGGTCGACAAGGCGCAGGCCGACCGCGCGGCCGCCGCTGCCGCATTCGCCGAGCGCGAAGTGCAGCTCGTGCAACAGCGCGCGCTGGCGGCCGAACATGTCATCTCCGAGGTGGCGTTCGAGTCGGCCCGCGCCCAGCATGCGCAAGCAAAGAGCCAGCTCGAGGCGGCCGACACGGCCCTCGCGGCGGCGCGGAGGGACCTCGAGTACACGCGCATCGTCGCGCCGTTCGACGGCACGATCGTGGGCCGCGCCGCCCAGCCGCACGCCGACATCGGCGCCGGCCAGCCGGCGCTGCAGATCGAAGGCGGCCAGGCGCTGGAACTCGTGACGATGCTGCCCGATCCGGTCGCCGCGCGGCTCGCCCCCGGGCAGGCCGCCACGGCCTCGGTGGGTGCCACCAGGCTCGCGCTGAAGCTCGAGCGGCTCTCGGCGCGCAACGAGAGCGGCTCGCTTGTGCAGGCGCTGTTTCGCGTCGACGGAAACACGGCCGGCCTGCGCAGCGGCGCCGTCGTCGCGCTGCAGCTGCCGCGCCGCGATGCCGCGGGCATTTCGCTGCCGGCCGCCGCCGTGATGCCGGCACCCGAACCCGGCCGCGGCACCGTGTTCGTCGTCGATCAGGCGACGCAGCGATTGCAACGCCGCGCCGTCGGACTGGGCAACGCAGTGCTGCCGGACGGTCGCGTCGCCGTGACGGCCGGCCTCGCCAACGGCGACAAGGTCGTGGTCGCAGGCACCGCTTTCCTCACCGATGGTGAGGCGGTGGTGCGCCACGACTCGCAGACGATTCTGTCCGGGGCGCGCTGATGAAGATCACCGATTCGGCGCTCGGCGCCAGCCGCCTCACCTTCTTCGTCGCCGTGCTCGTGCTGGTGGCCGGGGTGTTCGCGTTCCTGCGCTTTCCGTCGCAGGAGGAACCGTCGACGACGATCCGCGACGCGATGATCTTCGTCGCCAACCCGGGCCTGCCGGTCGAACGCATGGAGCAACTGGTCGCCCGTCCGCTCGAGCAGCGGCTGCGCGAGCTGCCCGAACTGAAGCATGTCGTCAGTACGGTACGCACGGGCCAGGTGATCGTGCAGGTCACGATCGACGAGAGCTACGCGGACCTGCTGCCGATCTGGCAGAAGATGCGCGCCAAGGTCAACGAGGTCGCGCCGCTGTTCCCCAGCGGCACCTTGCCTGCGCAGATCAACGACGACTTCGGCCGCGTCGCCGTGGCATCGGTCGCCGTCACCGCCAGCGGCTTCACGATGAGCGAAATGCGCGAACCCTTGAAGCGGCTGCGCGATCGCCTCTACGAGTTGCCCGGCGTCCAGAGCGTCACGTTCCACGGCCTGCAGGACGAGCGTGTCTACGTCGAGTTCGATCGCGCGCGGCTGGCCGGCCTCGGCCTCGGCGCGCCCGCGGTGCTGCAGCAGCTGCAGCAGCAGAATGTCGTGCTGTCCGGCGGCCAGGCGGTGCTCGGCGGTATCAATGCCGCGCTCGTCGCCTCAGGCGAGTTGGCGTCGGTGCAGGCGCTGCGCGAGTTCGCGCTCAGCGTACCGGGGCGCGAGGGCCACGCCGACAACGTCGTGCGCCTGGGCGATATCGCCAAGGTGACCGTGCTGCCCGCCGACCCGCCCGATGCTGCCGCCGTCTATCGCGGCGCGCCCGCGGTCGTGCTCGGCGTGTCGATGCGCGCCGGCCGCAACGTCCAAGAGTTCGGGCGCACGCTGAAGGAGCGCATGGGCGAGCTGCAGCAGATGCTGCCGGCTGGCTTCACGCTCGACTACGTCACGTTCCAGGCCGACGTCGTGCAGCAGGAGATGGGCAAGATGAACCGGGTGATGGCCGAGACGATCGTGATCGTCATGGCTGTCGTCGTGCTGTTCCTCGGCTGGCGCGCCGGCGTGATCGTCGGCAGCATCGTGCCGCTCACCATCCTCGGCACGCTGCTGGCGATGCAGGCGCTCAGCATCGAGCTGCACAGCGTTTCGATGGCCGCGATCATCATCGCGCTCGGCCTGCTGGTGGACAACGGCATCGTCATCGCGGAGGACGTCGAACGCCGTCTGGCCGCGGGCGAAGCTCGCAGAGACGCCTGCATCAACGCCGGGCGCACGCTCGCGATACCGCTGCTGACGTCCTCGCTGGTCATCATCTTCGCGTTCTCGCCGTTCTTCTTCGGCCACACGTCGATCAACGAGTACCTGCGGCCGCTGGTCATCGTCCTCGCGCTGGCGCTGCTCGGTTCCTGGCTGCTGTGCCTGACCGTGACGCCGCTGCTGTGCTACCACTTCCTGAAGGCCCCCGCGCACGGTGCGCACGAAGCACCTGCCGAAGGCCGCTTTTACGCCGGCTACCGTCGCGTGATCCGCGCCGTGCTCGACCACAAGGCGCTGTTTCTGGGTGCGATGGGCGCGCTGTTCGCCGCCGCGATGCTGGCGCTGGCCACCGTGCCGGCCGGCTTCCTGCCGAAGTCCGACCGCCCGCAGTTCCAGGTCTCGATCGAGCTGCAGCCGGGCAGCGACTCGCGCTCGACGCTCGCCAAAGTGCAGGCGATCAGCCGGTGGCTCGATGACAAGAAGATCAACCCCGAGGTGACGACCAGCATCGGCTACGTCGCCGACGGCGGCCCGCGCATCATCCTCGGCCTGAACCCGCCGCTGCCTGCCTCGCACATCGGCTACTTCACCGTCGGCGTGGGGTCGAAGAAGGATCTCGACCCTGTCATCGCGCGAACGCGCGAGTACCTTGCAAGTGCCCACCCCGACCTGCGGGCCGACGCCAAGCGCTTCTCGCTGGGCTCGAGCGACTCGGGCACGGTCGCCTACCGCATCTCGGGCCCCGACGACGCGGTGCTGCACCGGGTGGCCGACAGCATCAAGGCCTCGTTGCGCGGCGTGCCCGGCGTCACCGACGTGCGGGACGACTGGGACAATCGCGTGCCACGCATCGACATCGAGATCGACCAGCGCAAGGCACGCCGGCTAGGCGTGACGAGCGAGGACATCGCGACCTCTCTCGGCGCGCGCTTCACCGGCATCGAGATCTCCGTGCTGCGCGACGGCGACACGCTGATCCCCGTCATCGCTCGTGGCAGCGACCTGGAACGGCGGCGGCCCGAGGACATCGCCAACACGCTGGTCTATCCCGCCACCGGCACACCGCCGGTGCCGCTCTCGGCGCTGGCGCAGGTCCGTCTCGGTTCAGAGCCTTCGGTCGTGCGGCGGCGCGATCTCGCGCGCACCCTGACCGTACAGGGCCGCAGCGACACCGAGACCGCGCAGCAGGTGGTCGACCGCCTGCAGCCGGCCGTGGCCGCGGTAGGGCTGCCGCCGGGCTACCGCATCGAGCTCGGTGCCGAGATCGAGGAAGCGGCCGAAGCCAACGCCGCGCTCGGTCAGTACTTGCCGCACGCGGCGATCGCGATGCTGATCCTGTTCGTCTGGCAGTTCGGCTCGTTCCGCAAGCTCGCCCTGATCCTGGCCATCATTCCGTTCGCCCTGATCGGCGTCGCGCCGGCGCTGAAGATCGCCGGTGAGCCGCTCGGCTTCATGGCCAACTTCGGCCTCCTGTCTCTGGCCGGCATCATCGTCAACAACGCGGTGCTGCTTCTTGAACGCATCGAGGCCGAGCTCCACGCCGGGCGCCCGATGCGCGAGGCGGTCGTCGCGTCCGCGGTGCAGCGGCTGCGCCCGATCGTCATGACCAAGCTCACCTGCGTCGCCGGGTTGGTGCCGCTTCTGCTGTTCGGCGGCCCGCTGTGGTCCGGCATGGCCGTGACGATCATCGGCGGGCTGCTGCTCGGCACGCTGGTCACGCTTGGCCTGGTGCCGGTGCTCTTCGAACTGCTGTTCGGCGGCGCGCTGGCCCGCTGGCTGGGCCGGACGGCGACGCCGCCGGGCACGCCGGCGGACGCTGTGCACTCATGAAACATCCCCGTCAAACGCTCCTACCAAGAGGTCCCATGCCTTCTGCGACAAAGACAATCCAAGCCTGCGCGCTGGCGGCGGCGCTTGCACTTCCACCGGCCATGGCGACTGCGGCTGAGGGCATGCGCCTGGAAGGCGACATCGGCCTCGCTGTGCTGCACACACCCTCGGAAGTGCGCGGCGAGCGCGCCCGCTACGTTGCGGTGCCCTACGTCAGCGCGTCCTACGGCCCACTGTTCGCCCGCATCGACACCTTCGGCCTGCAGGTGCTACCGCTCGGCTATGGCCACGTCGAAGTCGTCGGCCAGATCCGGAGCGACGGCTACGACGCGGTCGGCTTGCAGCACCGCCGCGATGCCACGCCGCTCGGAATCGGCACGCTGCAGATCACACCAGTCGGCGCGTTCGGCCTGCATGTGCTGCGCGACTTCGGCCGCTCGGGCGGCACGCTGGCGCAGCTGCGCTACCTGGCCGAGCTGCGGCTGGGCCGCCTGACGATCTATCCCGAGTTCGGCGCCGAGTACCAGAGCCGGGCCTACACCGGCTACTACGCGGGCACCACCGCGGCCGACGCGGCGTTCGTCGGTCGAGACTACCAGCCACGGGCGGCCGTGAACCCCTATCTGGGCGCGCTCGTCGAGATCCCGCTGCGTGACCGCTGGTACACGAACGTCTACCTGCGCCGCACGGTCGTGGACGACACCATCGCGCGCAGCCCCCTGGTGGCGAACCGGCACCGCGACTCAGGGTTGATCGCCCTGGCCTACCGCTTCTGAAAAGCATGTCCGACGCACCGCACCGCGGGCGTCTTGAGGCCGTACCTGCGCTGACGGCCGGCCACCGGCCGGCAGTGCGCGGCGATGCCCTGGCCACCTTCGCCGCGGCCTGGCTGCGCCAACTCGGCGCGGACGACCTGCTGGAGCACAGCCCCGCCGAACTGTGCGGCGCGCTGCTGTGCCACGGGCAGTGAAGCGCTCAGCGCAAGCCGGGCCAGGCAAAGGTGCGCATTTAGTGTCAACAGGCCCTAGTCCACACGCCATTCGGTGATCGAGCTGGTCGACGACGAGATGCCCTTCCTCGTCGAATCGACCACCATGGAGATCAACGGCAAGACATGGCCTGAACTGTCCCATACCGTGAACAGCACGACGGGCGACGTTGCCTCGTTGATTGCATCAACGGCAACGGCGCGTGCATAGAAGCGCCTCCGTCACCCGGGTTAGCGCAGACGAGCACCGTGAGTGCGCTCGCCGCCGCGCCCAGGTGCAGCGCAATGGAGGCCAGTGGGCTACTGATGCCCCGCGAGCGGGACGGCGACCGCGCCGTGGCCGGTCTGCCCGTGTTGCGCCTTCAGCTCCAACTCGTGCATGAGGCACAGTCCGATCGTCACGAGGAAGGCCGCTGCGCCAAGCGCGAACATCACGACCAGCAGCGCCACGCAGTTGACCGGGGCGAAACGCGCGTACGGAAGGAGCAACGCCGCGGCGCACGCGCACTTCGCCAGCAGCACCATGTCGACGCGCGTGATCGCCAATGCGCGCCGCAGGCTGCCGGTGACCGGGAACTTGTCGGTGCGCTGCCACGGCCAGCGGACGCCGACCATCGCCGACAGCGAGCCTTTCATCTCGTAGACCTTGATCGCAGCGACGACGACCGGATTGAGCAGGAAGTCGATCAGCGTGCCGCGCCCCACCTGCTGCAGGTTGGTGAAGACCGACAGCCGGCGCTTGACGATCACCGCGACGAGGAACGCCACGTAGTCCCAGCCGACGGCCGTGGGGATGCCCTGCACGATCTCCCGGTAGGCGCCGAACCACAGCGGGAGGTGGATCAGCGCTGCGGCCATCGCCGGCGTGTGCTCCAGGCTGTGCGCCAGCTCGAAGTAGCGTTGCTTGAAGGTGAGCTTGCCGTCCTTGGCTATCCCAAGGTACAGGCGCCAGTGGTGCCGCAGTTGCTGCATCGGGCCGTAGGCCCAGCGGAAGCGCTGTTTGCGCATGCGATCCAGCGTCTCCGGGATCAGACCGCGGCCGCACGCGTCGGCGAAGTAGTAGCCGCGGTAGCCCTTCGCGTGCAGGCGCACCGCGAGTTCCGAATCCTCGGTCTGACACCATTCCGCCCAGCCGCCCACCTCCTCGAGCGCGCTGCGTCGCACCATGCACATGGTACCGACCGTGAACTCCGCGCCGATCTCGGTGAGCGCCGGGAACATGAGCTTGTGGGCGCAGACGTAGCCCGGATAGAAGCGCGAGAGGAAGCGCGAATGCTCCCAGTCTCGGTACTCGTGCGTGGTCTGCACGAACCCGATCTGCGCATCGTCGAACAGCGGCGCCCACTGGCGCAGGAAGCCCGGGTCGACGACGTAGTCCGCGTCGACGACCGCGATCAACCGGACGTCGGGCGAGACATGGGGTGCCAGCCAGTTCAAGGCACCCGCCTTGGCGCCGCTCACCGGGTCCACGTGGAAGAAGCGGAAGCGCTCGCCGAGGCGGCGGCAATGCTCCTCGACCGGCCGCCACAGCGCCGGATCCTTCGTGTTGTTGTCGATCACCATCACCTCGAAGTCCGGGTAGTCCAGCTTCGAGATCGCGTCCAGCGTCGCGATGACCAGGTCCGGCGGCTCGCTGTAGCAGGGGACTTGCACGCAGACCTTGGGCAGTCCGGTGCCCGGATGTGCTGCGATGCGGGCCAGCGCCTCGTCGCGCCGCGTCTGACGCAGCCCGAACTCGCCGAACGACAGCACCTGGAACGGCGTCGACAACAGGAACACGTAGACGAACAGCGCGGCCTGCAGCGTCAGCACGGTGTTCTGCAGCCAAGCCGGCCAGCCGAAGCTCGCAGTCAGCTCCATCGTCCAGCTGCTGACCGCGAAAGCAATCGCGATGGCGGAGAACACCATGCCGTGGCCGGTGATCGTGGCGGTCGGCAGCATCCGACGGATGCCGACGGCCGCCAGGCTCAGCACGATGGCCAGCCCGGCCAGCGGTTCGAACTGGTCGGTCAACGCCCAGGCGGCGAGAAAGGAGACGGCCAGCGCCGCGGCCCAGAGGACGGTCGCCGCGGCATCGCGGCGCCACGCGGGCTTATGCAGCATGCCATGGACGATGAGCGCGCTCAGCACGCCGAAAAAGGCAGCGAAATATCGCAAGGAACTCATGCACTCTCCAGGACGGTGCGGCACGACTCAGGGTCGATGCCCACCATAGGTTGTTGCGGCCGAAGCCGGCGTGTCTGCGTCGAGGCGACTGCCCGTACTGGGAACGAAACCCGCGCACGGGCTGGGCTTCGAAACGTCAGTGCGAGTAGTCCGGACCCATGGCCGGATCCGTGCCGCCCGCGCGGGGCGTGGTGAGACTCTGCGGTTTAGACATGGCAGTTTCCTCTCTCGTGGGGCTAGACAGCGCGCCTAGCGATGAACGCGGCTGCTTGGACCGGGCAGCACCACTTCCGGCGCCGCGACATCGTTGAACTCGGGGATCGCACGACGTCGACGGCCAAGCCAATTTAGAAATCGCGGCCCCGGCCGGCTTTTCGCATAGCGACATGGGCTTACGGCGCGGTGACAGTTCCGCCGGGTCGCGATACGAGCTCAGGCACAACCGGTGCAGCTCATCGGCATGACGGCCAACTTCAACGTGGTAGTGCGCGGGAAGCCGCTGCTGCCGCGGCATGGGTGGCCGCAGGCCTGCTGCTTCTGCCACGGTGGCGCAACGGGACAAGAGCCGCGTCCATCTGGTGAAGGACTTTGCGCAGTGCGCGACATACGCTGAGTCCAGCAAGGCACATATCCGATATCCGGCGTGCCGCGCCGGCGAGTTCCGCTTCGGGACTCGTCATCCTCCACACCGCAAAGGAAATCAAATGGACAAGCTGAAAATTGAATCGAAGCTGGCTCAGTCGGAGCAGAAGCCGGCGGGCACGCAGAGCCCCGCCCGGACCTTGGAAAACTTGGCCTGCCAGCAAGAGCTGCTGCGCCACGTCTCAGGTGGGCACGGGATCATCGTCCGTCCGTCCTTCACCTTCCGCCCCTGAGAGATCCAAGGCCGCTGCGGCTCAGAAGTGGTCGCGACCCGCGAGAAGGCGCTGCGCAGTGGGCGCGTCTTGCGGGGCGCCTGCTGCACAAGGCACGCGACGCGCTTCTGGCCGCAGTCGCTTTCAGATCTTCACCGCGTGTGCCCAGCACGTCACATGCTGGGCTGCGATGGAAGTCACCTCTAGCAGCCTCAGGCCGCCTGAGGCAGGCCGTGCAGATCCATGCCTGCGACACGGTTCGTCAGCGTCGCGCCGAGGAAACTGCGCCGGTATTCCGATGGCGTCATGTCGAAGGCTTCACGAAACAGCGTCGAGAAGTGCGCAGAGCTGGAGAACCCCAGTTCCAGCGCAATGTCGGTCAGCGTGCGCGACGCCATCGCGGGTGCGCGCAGCAGTGCTGCGCCGGCCTCTACGCGCTTGCGCCAGACATAGCGTCCGAGCGAGGGCTTCCCGGAACGGCTGAAAGCACGATGCAGTGTACGGACGCTGCAGCCGAAGGCCTGCGCAATATGGCCCAGCGACAGGCACGGATCCGACAGCCGGCGTTCGATGTATTCCTCGATAGCACGGACAGTGATCGCACCGTCCGCGCGCGCTTCGATCGGCCGGGGATGCATGACCAGCGCCTGCGCCACCAAGCGCGAAAGCATCTGCGCCAAGCCCGCTGCCAGATGCACAGGAATCGAGGTCGCGGCCAGGCAGCCGTCGCGGACCCAGCGGAAGGCCAACTTGCCGAGCGCGCCATCCAGTCGAAACGGCCGCACACACTCGGGCAGCATCGCCTCCTCCAGCTGCAGCATCAGCACGAGCTGTTCAATGCGCCCCTCGTGTTCGAAGCGCACCTCGTCGACATGCCGAACGAATGCCATGTCTCCAGGACACAGTCTTTCCCGGTGGCCGGCAACGGTCAACCAGCTCGCGCCGGACAGCTGCACGATGAGGATCTGGCGCTCAGCGCCGGGATCGGCGGCGTCGCGAATGCGCGCGACGTGCGCATCGGCTTCCTGATGCCAGTAGCGCAGGTTGCCGAGCGTGCCGGAGCGAATGCGCGCACGGAAGGCTGCGGCGTCGGGGAGGCCCACGCTCACCGACAACGCGCTGCCGCGGTCCAGCGTTCGCCCCAGATGCCGAACGAGCAGTTGCTCCCATCGCTCGCCGGTGCACGTCGACAGCGCACCCTGCACCGTGTCGAAGACTTCGAATTCAGTACCCTCGCTCATCGTCTGCCTCTTCGGAACGCGATGCGGCGGTTCGACAGCATCATGGCGCACGCCCCCTACGATCAGGCCGCGGCGAGCCGCAACCTCGCGGCGCGCCTCGCGTACGACGGCACGGGACCACCCTGACCGGGCACCATGCCGGCTCCCTTCGCTCGCGCCAGGGCGCTCGACACGATCACGATCCAGTCGATGGCGATGTCCACCATCGGCCGCCCGCCGATGGGTCGCCACAGGTGGGCACGCAGACCCCAACCCCTCAGATCCTCGCGTCGGAAACTCGGCGCTCCGCCGCAGTCGTCGATCGATTTCATCATCCCCGCCTCCATTCGCAATTCGCACTTCGCGATTGCCTGCAGGGAAATTCTGGAACCGAATCGATCAGATTGGCGACCGTTTAGAACAAGTCACGCGTGTTCATCGGCGGTGAAGGCAACGGGTCGAGGAAACGCGTCGTGCGGTCGATGAAGGTGCTATTGGTCAGCACGCTATCGTTCGAGCACCCGCCAAGGGCGAGATACACGCTGCCGGGCCAACGCAGCGCCCAGCTGGCGGCGGCCGCGAAGGCGTCGCGCTCGACCGGAAGCGCGTCGTGGTCAGCCGCCTGGACGATGAGGGCCGATCTTCCCAGCCTCGGCCAGTCGCTGCGGGAGCTGACGGGCGGACGTTCGCGCCACGCGAGTTGCTGCGTACCTTGCCGCGTCATGCCCTCGATATCGATCAGCGCTCGGACGAACGCGTCGCACCGGGCGGCGTCGCAGGCGCTTCCCACGCTGACATAGCGCTCGCAGCCGAGGCCCAGCGCAGCGGCATGCAGCGCCCAGATGTTGGCCAGCGAGTGGGCGACGATGCCGTGCCAGCCGTCGGACCGGATACGTGCACGGGTACTGACGTGCAGCATGGCCTGCGCGATGTCTTTCACGCTCAGCCGATCCGACACCTGCTCCTCGAACCCCAACAGGTCCAGCGTGACCGCACGCATCCCCGCGTTGGCGAGGGCCGCGATCAGGGACATGAACTGGCTGCCACGTCCGTCGTTGCCGTGCAGAAGCAGGACGGCCGGACCGTCGCCCAGCTGGCGCACGCCGACCCACTTGCCGTCCAGAGCAAAGCTGTCGCCGTCATCGAGCGAATCCCAGAACGCCTCTTCGATGAGGCTGTTTTCGCGACTTGGTGACCGGATGCATCCCGGCGCGTACGACCAGGGAGCATTGGCGCTCCCGTCATCGAGAGACCTGTTGTTGTTCGGCACCTGCCCCACCTCTTTTCGATGTGCTGTGCGACCGTCCCATGTGTCGCAGCCTCGTTGCACTTTAGCGCAAGGCGCAGCAGACAGCTTGCGCTGCCGAGACACCCTCGTTCGGCACGGCGCCATGGCACGCCGTTCAGAAAAACCAACTCACCGGCACATTGCGGCATTCGCACCTGATGCAGTGCAGGCGTCTTCATGATGCCGCTCGAAAGGCAAGGCCGACGGAGGCGAAGGTGAACGAGGGTGTATCGGACCTCGACATGCTGCTGCGAACGATGCAGCCGGCGCTACAGCCCGGCCACTTGGGTGGCTATTGCAAGTTCGATGGACGCGAGGAACTTACTCCCGGCCTCGAGGCATTCGCAACCTACCGCGAGGCGGAGGGCATTTTCGGCCATCGTCGCGCGCAGCGACGCCATCGAAGCGCGTGCCGCACCGTTTCGATGGCGCCCTCATCACGCTCAACGTCCATTCCTTCCTCGAGTCGGTCGGGTTCATGTCGGAGGTGCTGACAGCCCTGGCGGCGCACGGCATCTCGTGCAACGTCGTCCCGGCCTACGACCACGACCATGCGTAGACGCGCTTGCCGTTGCGCATCTGTCGCTGGACGGTGACGCCATCCGGCCTTGAGTGATTGGGTCCACTACTCAACATCGTGGACCCAACGCTTGCCGCCAGCGGGTATTCAGTTCAATAGGGTGCCGAGACCACGCTCGCAGTCCCGCCCGCTACCGTCGTGGATGCGTGCCTTGAGATCCGCCGCCAGCGCATGGTCGGGATCCTGGTCGAGGACCACATCGAGGACGCGCAACGCTTCGTCCCGGCGGTGTTCCTCGGCAGCGCGCGACGCAAGGTCGACCAACTGGTTCACCCAGGCGTCTCCCTCCTCGGCAGGGATGCGTGCCTGCACGCTATCGGCATGGAAATGCCGCAGCAACTTGGCGGCCAGTCGCCGCCCGAGCGCTGTCGGCGATCGGTCGAGCATGCTGCCCTCGGTGCGGGCTGCAGGCGACACGAGCACATAGTCCAGCGACAGGGCCTCGCCGCGGCGCGCCATCCGGGCGAACAGGACTTGCACGCCGGGCATGCGGCCGGCCAAGGCGACTGCCATCGCCTCCGGCGTGGCCGCGGCACTGGCGTCAAGAGTCTCACGGACCTCGGCCGCGGACATGAGGTGCAGTTGCGAATGCACGGCCAGCGTGTAGCCGAGGACCTCCAACGGATACCTGAAGTCGTGATCGTGCACGCCGACGGCGGGTTTTCGATCCGGCAGCGGCACGACTGCAAGGCGCTGTTGCTGCGGCCGGTGCAGCTCCGACAGCAGCGCCGTGGCGGTGTCGTCAGCGGGCTCCACGCGCGTATCGGCCAGCAGCCGGAACCCTTTGCCATAGACGGTTTCTACCCGCACCGCGTGCGTCTTGCTTCGCCGCATCGCCTGGCGGATCTTCGC